>Ga0307469_10000312_pt1 | contig 18379 bp, 15 predicted proteins | sample atmos_gasesAM2C__FD_203084 | JGI IMG/M metagenome (GOLD analysis project Ga0307469, IMG submission 203084) | Hardwood forest soil microbial communities from Morgan-Monroe State Forest, Indiana, United States - atmos_gasesAM2C_515 | ecosystem: Environmental > Terrestrial > Soil > Temperate...
AATGATTCCGAACACGCGCTGCTTTTCTTCGGCCTCGAACTGCTCGGTAGCAACTTTGTCTGGGTCGTAATGAACATCGACAGTGATGCGATAGGTTGGAAGTCGCAGTTGGATGCCGGTCACAATCTTGAACTGGTCCGGATTGAGGGTGATCGGGGTAGATATCCAGTCTTCATAGTCCTTGGCGCTGATGCTGAGCTGATAGGGAATGCCTGGTGCCAAGTCGTCAAACTCAAACATCCCGTTTCCGTTTGTCACGAGCGTACGAGGGTCAGTGCTTTCAACTTCTTTAAGGATGACCGTCGCGTTGGGGATCACGTCACCGTTGACATCGGTGACGGTGCCCATGACGGTTGCTGTCCGAGGTGCCTCTGGGCTGATCTGGCCCAACGCCGGAAAGGAAAGGACTAACGCCGTAGCGAGTGTGGCACCGAGATCAATGTATAAGCGTTTCAACTTAAAGCCCCTCTACGCCTCACAGGAAGAGCAACGCAGATGCCAAACTGAGAAGTCTGCAAGTTCCCACCCGTGATGGCGCGTATCGATGAAATAAAGGGATCTCGTTCGAAAGATAGGCGGCGCTTGCGTCAAAAGTGTCGAACCTGTCACGTGACGATCACTGCTGATTGACAGGGAGGGTGAGGTCAAGCCTTGCAATCAGAAACAGCCTTGACCGCCGTAGCCAGAAACTGACTTTGGACGATTTTCAAGGCACCTCGTCCATGAAATCGAAAATGAACTTGGGACTGTTGGACGTGCCGAGATCAAACACCGACGACGATCGGGACGGAGTTCCTATCAAGCACCGGAAACGCATGATCCTCCGGCGCGGTGCTGGTGGAATCAAATTGTCCCTTTGTTTTGGGAACTTCTGAGGTAAGTGATACTCGAGCGCGATTGCCGTTTTTGCTACCACTCCCAGCCGCAGATCCCGGGCGCTGTTTCTTGCTCTCAACGAGTCGAATTACTTGTGCCGCGCTGAGGTGTGTACGACGGCTCGGTGCAAGCACTCGCCGCAGGTGCTGCGCAATCCCTGCGCGCGCGCGTGCCATCTGTGCTTTTACTGTTCCCAGCGGCACGCCTAACACTTGGGCTGTCTCAAGGGTCGAGAGACCGTCGACGACGCGCAGCTGAAATGTTCTTCGCAATTTGGGTGAGAGCTGTGCGGCGCACCGTCTCAGGTGAGCAGTGAGTTCAGATTCGCGACACTCATCTTCCGGGCTGGGCCTGGCATCCGCCACTTCTTCGAATATGAAGTATCCTTCCTCCCCGCCAAACTGCTCCTCCAACGGCACATGGACTTGGCGGGGCCGTTTGCGCAATTGCATCCTGGCACAATTGCAGACAATCGTCGTCAGCCAAGTGGACATCTGCGACTGTCCTCTGAATTGGTGCAGATGTTTGTGGGCAGCCAACAGCGCCTCCTGGACCGCATCCTCTGCGTCATCTCTATTTCCCAGAACGCGCAAAGCACATCGATAGAAAGAGGGTAAATAGAGCGAGAGCACTCTTTGCAGTTCGCGGGCTGCGCTCTGATCGGCTGCCACCGGGTATTGAGAATTCTGTGTACGTGCGTCCGCGTCCGGCATGTTCTTTCGTTCCCACAAACGGGAAAAGCACGTAACTGGCCAAAGAGTTTTGGCATCATGGTTCTCCTCTGCGCGCAAATATAGGGAAAATGGGCTGAAATGGTGTCAATGGAGTCTCCAAAGTGACAGTGTCCGGAGTTTGACACTACGCTCGCGGTTCCTCCCTCGCCCGTGGACGGTGCCGGGACTGGCAATCGACCGCTTGATTTCCCAAGCTAATGTTGGTGTTAAAGGCTTTCGCAAATTTGGGGACCACTTCTTTTGCTTCATTTTCGACGGCAACTCCTAGCGAGGCTTGACGGAAGTCTTGTTCGCCACGGCAACGTCTGCCGAGCGCGATGCAGGACCCTGAATTGTTTGCAGTGCATGCACTGCGACAGCTTTTAATTCCGTTCGCCCGTGTTGACTCTGTTAAGCGCCACTTTGGCATCCGGCGTGCCTTTGTCATTTTGCCGGAAGTGATGAGTGCTTCGGAGGACATATGGCAAAGATAATCGAGTTCTACATACCGCAAAGCTTTCGCAAGGTTTCAAAGTGGGTCCCCTCAGCCGAACGTGGCAAGGTGCTGGCATTTCGACTGCTAGTACAAAAAACGGCGTGACCTGTTCTGAAACGTGCATGGCGAAACTAAAAGTGAGCACGCTGAAGCAAGGTGCCCCTACGAAAAGGACAGCGGGTGCGCGGGCAATAGAAAGTGACGCGCGCATGCGTCACCACAAAGACACTGCCAGGCTTTCGACAGCGAATAGACCTTCGCTCCTCCGAAGTATTTCTTAGCGCCGCTTAAGTCTCAATCTCTTACCAACGTCTTGAACGGGATTATTGATTGGCATGAGTCGTGCACATTCGTCCTCGTACGTGACAAATCGAAACGAGAACTTCTTGGAGGATTTACAGTGAACCTTGCCCGCGTATCAAAGCTGAGTGCGCTCCTCTGTGCAATTGCGACCATCCTGATCACAAGCTCGGCATTTGCTGCCACCAGCGCAACACGTCAACTTACACCTGGCGAGAAAGCCAAAATGTCGGGCTTGATCCTGTCCCGGGATGGAGATCTGGTGCGCGTGCGCGAGAAGAAATCGCATGAGGTAATCACGGTGAGCATCGGCGATGCAACTCAGATCGAGCGCAAGAACCATAAGCTTCCCTTTTATCGTCATACCGACATGGATGTCACAGCGTTGCTGCCGGGTCTGACAATCGAGGCGGAGGGTGTGGGTAATTCCAGTGGACAACTGGAAGCCAGCAAGATTTCGTTTACGCCCGATGACTTCGCGATCGAAGTAGCCCAAGAGCAACAGGTTCTAGCCAATAAGACATCGGCTCAGAATGCTCAATCCACTGCCAACGAAGCCGCAACTGCAGCAAGCACCGCGCAGAGTTCCGCTGATCAGGCCCAGACTGCAGCAGATCAGGCCAGCGTGCAGGCCGAAGCGGCTGGCGTCGTTGGACTGGCGGACGCGGCTGCGATCGCAGCTGTCGATCAACGCGTCTCGGACTTGGATGACTACAAGATCGAATCGGAGAACGATGTTTACTTTGACCGCGATTCAACGGTTCTGAAAGAGGATGCCAAACCGGCTCTTGCCGATCTCGCGAAACTCGCGAAGTCATTTAATGGGTATTTGATCGAGATCTCGGGATACGCTTCGAACACACTGGGCAGCAAAACGGATCAGAAGCTCAGCGAGGAGCGTGCTGCCGCTGTAGCGCGTTACTTCTATGAGGTTCAGAACGTCCCCATGCGGCGGATTCTTATTCCCGTCGGCTACGGCAACACGCACTCGGTGGCCAGCAACGCTGACGCCGTAGGCCGTGAAATCAACCGCCGGGTCGATGTCAAAGTTCTGGTTAACAAGAGCCTTGAAGAAGGGCTGTAGTTGGCTGCCGACTACTTGGAGTGGCAACGTCCAGAAGGGAAAAATAGACTGATATGAAACTTTTACGATTTATTACGGTGTGCGCTGCAGTTTCTCTGGCCGCAGCGACAGCAGGGTTCGCTCAGCATGTCCAAACCGACTTTGATCACCAGGCGAATTTCGGTCAATACAAAACCTACTCCTGGCAGGAAATCAAGCCGGGCGATTCCCTGTGGGATGCGCGCATAAAAGACGCGGTGAATGCCCAGTTGCAGGCTAGGGGACTAGCCCAAGTTACGGCCGACGGAGACATTGCCATTGTGGCTATCAAGACGAGCAAAGAGCAAAGGACGCTGCAAACTTTTTACGACGGCTTGGGCGGCGGTTGGCGATGGCGGGGGTTTGGCGGCTTCGGCGAGTCAACCACCACCGAGCAGGATTACCAGGAAGGCACGTTGGTCATCGACCTGTACGACGGGAAAACGAAGCAATTGATTTGGCGGGGGAGCACCGAAAGTGTGCTCTCCGATAAAGCCGAGAAGAATGAAAAGAATCTCGAAAAAGGCGTAGCCAAAATGTTCAAGGACTTTCCGCCGGGATCAGGCAAGCGTTAGATAGAAAAGACGATTTAATGTGTCAGGGGTTGATGTGGTAGAGATTGGCGTTCTGTGTGGGATGGCCTGCGCTCTCGGCTCTGAAGGGCTCTAAATATGGCACGGCGAATCGGAAGGGCGGCAGTCATGATTCACCAAAGTACCAAACACTGAGACTAGTCACAGTCGCTCTTCCGTGCCGAAGAGATTGCGATGATTTTCATACTCGGCCGCTGGCGCCGCCCCACTGCTCAGGAATGACCGCGTCCTGCTGTGCCCATGATTTGATTTCCATGACGTCGGTGGATGCGAACCAGCGATCAGTCTCCAGCGGGCATCGGTTCAGGAGTGCGTTCCTGATCCCGCATCGTCGCTGGCGCTCGCATCGGTTGATCTGCGTAAGCACGACAGAGGTGGAAGATCGACACCGAACCGGCGACCGCGAGCGAAAGTGGAACTAGGAACTGTTGGCCAATACCCGTGAATTCAACTGTGAGCACGATAGCGGTAAGAGGCATTTTCATGGATGCCGCCAGGAACGCGGCACCACCGATAATGGCGAACCCCGCTAAGGACTGTGGGGGCCAAACGTGATTCCAGAAGGTACCAAGGATGATCCCGAGCAATGCGCCGATGCTCAGGCCCGGCGTGAGCAAACCGCCCTCTGCCCCCGCGCGGAGCGAGGCTACTAGAACGACAACCCTGAGCAGCAGTAGTGTCGCGGCAAGTGTGAGACCAACTTCATTGTCAAATCCTGCCTGTGCTAGTCCTTTTCCGTTCCCGAGCAGTTGTGGAAATGGAATCGCCAGAAGGCCGATGATTGGAAAGACCAGAGAGCACCACACAGCCAGACGCCAATCTTTAGGGGCACGTGCCCGGCCGGCTTCAGTCGCCCTTACAAATAGGTAGGCCGCCACCCCGAGTACCGGTCCCGCGAGCAGAGACCAAGCGATGGTGGAGGGGGAAATTGCGAGCGGTGGAACTGAGTATTGCAGCCCATTGCCCAGGCCCAGCCACGCAACCGAAGTAGCGATCACGCAGGTTGCAAGCGCTGCCACAGAAGCAGGAAGGCTAAAGGTCCCTAATAGCACTTCGAGAGTAAAGAGCGTTCCTCCGAGAGGGACATTGTAGACGGCAGCCAAACCTGCTCCGGCGCCGCAGGCTATCATGATCCGGATGCGTTCAGGTGTCAGATTGGCGCGGGCGCACAACCTCGTGGCCAATGCGGCGCCCAATTCACGTGGTGCGACCTCGCGGCCGAGCGGCGAGCCCAGTCCCACGGTCACGATCTGAAGAATGGCGTGTGTCAGCGTAGCCCAAAAAGGCATGCGGCCGCCTTTCTGAACGGCCTGTCGGATAGAAACCAACGGAGTACCGAAACGATAGAGCAACCACCAACCAATCCCCGCGACTGCGCCACATGAACATAGCGCCAGGAATCGCCGCAAGTCGGAAGCCGCCGTAACCTCCTGCAGAAAACTTACTCTGCCGCCGATCGCATGCAGACCGTGGCCGTAGGCGAAGTGCTGGACCAGGCGTAACAATAAGGCGAGCCCCATTCCGCCGAGGCCTGAAGCAACGCCTATGACGACTGTCACGAGCACCGCGCTCAACCAGCTTGGCTTCCTGATCGCAATCGCGCGCTGCACCTTCTCCATTCAGACCTCGTTAGCGAGAGACAGGATCGAAGATTCGATTTTGCGGCCGAGCAGAAGCAACGCGTCATAACGCCCCTCTGAAGTTCCTTTCGGACGGTAAGCTTGAATTGTCCGTTCCAGTCGGGCGCGTGCCTCTTGCAAAGTCTGTTGCACGCCTGTTGATCGTCCTTCCACACGATCGGCCATCGCATCCAGCGATTCAGCCAGTCGGTCATCGAACTCGCGCTGCTCCACAGCGATAGCTTCCGGCAGCTCAAAACCAGGCAGGTGTGCCCGATATTTCCATTCGGCGATTTGCATGATGAAAAGCACCCGCATTTGAGGCTGTGCTCGACGGACTAGGCTTCGCAATGCGAGATCCTGCTCGCGGGAACGTCCGAACTCGAGGAGAACACCGTCTGCGAGAGCCCTTGCCTTGTCGAGATTGGTGTTGATGGTCTCGCCCAGAGCAAATCTTCGTGCCGTTGCGGCCTTCAGGTCCTTCGAGCCTGGTTCTCTCGCAAACTGTGCGAGCAGCCGGAGATTGGAAATGAAGGTCTCCTTCAACTCGCGTGCCGCAGGCACACCCCACAATTTGTCGAATGTCAACCACATTGCGAACAGGCCGAGCAAGATGCCGACGACGCGGTCTCTCGCAACGTCGAGTGAGGTCTGCATTCTGAATTCGCTCACATTGATCAGGTAAAAAGCCACTGCGACCTGTATGCCGAAGTACGATAAGCGGGGGCTCGAGGTCATGAACCAGGCACTCAAAGCGGTGACGGCTACGAAAAGAAGCACAAAACCACCTATGGAATCGAGGTGCGGCAGAATGAGAATCTGCGAGCCCATCCCAAAAACAAATCCCCCAACCAGGGCGCCGAGGATTCGAAGGATTTGCTTCTGGTGGGATGAACCGATCGTAGAGAGTGCCGTCAGCAAGCATGTCGTTACCGACGTGCTGATGCCGGGCCAATCTATGGCGTTGTAGATCACGTAGCAAATACTGGCCGCCAAGCAGCCTTTGAGGGCGAAACGAAGATGATCAGGGTTAACGAACGCGTCTGAGGCGAGAAGTGACGATCGCGGTATGTCATCTACCAGTGATAAATACTCGGGAGTGTGTCTGGACGCCGCAAACGCCTGGGGAATGAGGCTGACGGTGTGCTCAATTTCACGCAGCAGTGGCACACCTGCGGGTTCTTGATCTGTGTTGAACTGGAGTGGGCTGGGAATCCTCCGGTTCACCAAATCGTCTCGAATACTGGGAAGAGCTGAGGCCAGGTTCCGGAGTCGTTTTTGATCGCTGGCGGAAGCTTCGAACCCGAGGTGCGTCAGAGTGGCTGCGAGATCAACCAGCCTTCCAATAAGGGCTGTAACCCCGCCCATCTCGACAGAGTACTCGGACGAGCGGTTTGAGCGCCGCAGGCTACGGCGCAATAATGATGTCCCAAGCGTTTCGAGCCGCAGGATTTGTTTTTGCGTAGCCGGATCCACAGCCCGCCCCTCTGCGTAGCAAGTCAACAGATTCGTAACTGCCAACAATCGCTCGCTGACGGGCAAAATAACTTCATCCCCTGGCCGCACCCGCTGAAATGCCAGTTCTACCGCCCCCGTTACTACTACCGCCACCAATACCGCCAGACACAGCCAAAGAGTGTCTTCCACATTGATTTCGGCTGGCACATGCCTATCCCACAAGGGCACAGCAAGGGCATTCAGGTTGACGAAGGCCACTGCTGCGGTGTAATTCGTCAGCGCACTCACAGCATAGAATGCGAGAAAACAAGTCCCGATTACCCACAGAAAGTGAAGGAGGGGAACATTGATAACCAGCCGGACGGTTGCCAGGAAATATATCGCCCCGATACCGGTAACCAGGAATAGTGTTGCCGCGGACTTCAGTGTGGCTCGGGTATTTTCACGAGAAACCATCAATGCATAAACGGCGCCCTGCCAGGCGTACGGAATACGGAAAGTCATTCCGATAATCATGATGAGAGTGGCCGCAAGGGTCATCCGCGCAACCATAGCTGTCCTGCCCGGGTAGGGAGCGAGTTCCTCTTGCAGGAATGCGCGTAGCCAGGTCAACGCAGAAGATGGCCGAGGCAGGGTCTGGGCAACGGTTGCCATTCTCAATCGCCCCGTATCGTGACTACGGCGGACTCGCCAACTCGAAACAAATCAGCTGTTGGATGTTCCACGCGGACGCGCACTGGATACCTTGATGCCAAATGCACCCAATTTAGAGTGCGCTGAACATCGGGAAGGCCGTGGCTTAAATTGCCAATCCGATCAGGGTCCGGCGTGACGCCGAACCCGACACTATCCACAACTGCCGAGAAGCGTAGGTTTGGCCGGGACATCACATACACCTCGGCCTTCATCCCGGGCGCGATACGTCCGAGCAGGCCTTCGCGGAAATTACCAATCGCCCACCAGGTACGCGCGTCGATCAAGGTAAACATTTCCTGTCCTACATGGGCATAAGCCCCTTCTGAGATGGTGAGATTGGTGACGATGCCATCGAATGCTGCGTAGACTCGGCAGTTGTTCAGCTGATACTGGGCGTTCTTCACCGCAGCTGCCTTAGCCCCACGCTGATTGATGAGCGGCTCAAGCGTTGTGACCGCGTGCCTGGCCTGTTCATGTTGCGCCAAAACCGATTTCAGCTTTGCCTGCGATAGAGTCAGTTGTGATTCAGATTGCTTTAGAGCCTCTGCCATTGCGGTTTCGGAACTTCGGGCTTTGTCCACCTGGTCTACGGTGACAAACTGCTTCGCGAGCAGTGGCTCAAGTCGATGCAAGTTGTTGTTCGCATATGTCCATTCAGCACGCGCTCGGCCGACACCGCGCTCCGCGTCCGTCACTTCAGCCTCGGCGCTATGGATATTCTCCTGCGCAACCGAGACAGCGCTCACCAATGCGGCTATCCTGCGTTGTTCATCTGCGATTTGGCCTTCAAGAGCAGCCTGCTCCGAAAGGGTGTTTTCCAATGCATACCGATAGGGGCGTTCATCGATCTCGTAGAGCAGATCGCCTGTTTTAACAAGCTGATTGTCTTTCACATTCAGGCGAACAAGCGGGCCATCGACCTGGGGCGCTATTCCGATGAAGTTGGCAAAGATTTCGGCGTCATCGGTACGAGGATAGTAATTCGTACGGTAGAGCACAACGAATCCCATTACAACGGCGCTGGCCACGACAACGATACTGATCCAACGTCCAATGATCTTGCGGTTTTGTGTATTCACGGCAGTGTCATCCTCATGTCAGCGAAAAAGTGTGAGCCACAGGGCGAAGGTGAATATTGCCGTCAGGCTCGGATACACCAATACCGGGAAAGCAATCTCGACACGAGGTTGCAATAGTGCTCGACATAGGACGGCGAGCAGAATGGCGACTGCAAAACAAACCAGCCATGCAGGGAAAAACGAACCCAAGACGTCGAACGCCGGAGCCCTGTCGCAGCCAGTAAGCATTAACGGACCGAGTGCTGCCGCACCGCGAAGAAGTCGATTGGCGAGTGCGTTCATGGATGAGAAGTTCCCTTGTGGGTTTGAATCGAGTCTCCGGTTGTAAACGCCAAATCAGCGAGTGTCGAAAGCACCTGGGTGCGCGCGAAAACGTCGGCAGATCGGGCTTGTGCCAGGGAGCGCTGCGCAGCCGTCACGTCGAGGAGGTTGCGTAATCCGTATTTGTAAGATTCGAGGGCCGCACTATAGGACTGGTTGGCGGCTTCAAGAAGGGCGACCGCCGCCCGGTGCTGACGAAAGGCAGTGTTTAAGTTCGAATAAGCTGTCCACACTTCGTCGGCGATCTGATTCTTTTTCAGATTGGTCTGTGCCTCCGCCACGCGTATGTCCGCCTGGGCCTGAGCCACGCTGCCTTTTCGTGCGCCGCCATCAAACACTGTCCAGTTGAGATTGAAACTCAAGCTGCCGGCCAAGTCCACCGTATGCGACCAATGAAACGGCTGCTGTATGCCATAGAGTGACGGGATGGCTGGGCTGGCATGGACGCCCAGGGTGGGGTAGTAAGCGGCTCGGGCCTCCTTGAGTCTCGCGTTGGAGCTTCGTATTTCCGCCGCCTGTTGCATGAGGTCGGGGCGCCGCGCGAATGCTCGGTTTATCGTTTCCTCGACAGTCTCACTGATCGAGTCAGGAGTTGGCAGTTCATCCAGCGGTTGAACCCTAATTGCCACAGTCGCTGACGTTCCCACGGCGGTTGCGAGGTCACCGCGAGCAATCTCTTCCGCTCCCAGCGCGGATTGCAGGTCATATTCCGCCTGGGCCGTGGCGCTCCGTGCTTCTAGCACGTCGGGTAACGTAGCGAGACCATTGCTCAGCCGTTCCTGGGCTGCCCGTTCTACAGCTTTGGCGTTGGCCAAGCTTGCTTGCGCGGAGTCCTCCTGCCCGATCGAGTTCAACAGCCGGTAGTATGCCTGCTCTACCTGATCAATTACGCTCCGGTGGGTGTCATTGAATGCAAAATTCGCTGAGAGCAGTCGTGCACGGGCGGCATCGATTCGTCCGGAGCGGGCGCCGAAGTCGAACACGGTGTAATTCAGATCGAGTGCCAATTGAAAGCTCTGGATGGTTTGGCCATGGAACCGGTCTCCAAAGAACGCCTGGGCACTTTCGGTTTGAGAAGTTGCCGCAGCCGCCAGCGTCGGGTACAACTCACTTCGAGTAATCCCCAAAGCCGCCGCCTGAGAGCGAGCACGCTCCCATGCGGCGCGAGTTGCAGGGTTGTGGGCTTGCGCCAGGTCAATCAGTTCCGACAAGGAGTACGTCTTGGACTGATCTAGAGTGAACCTCGAGTCGGTAACATTCTTGGCATATGCCTGCAGGTTGAGCTCAGCAGAGCCATGCCATGGATGCTCAGGCGAAGCAGGCACAGTCTGGCCCAGAAGCCTGCTGGCGAGGAGCAAATCGACAAATGCAATCATGCTCATACGGTGCACCAATAGAATCTGTTTCGAAAGCCAGGACATTTACACTTGAGCCTCTTCGATCGAAGAACTGCGCCGCCTTTGAGTGCTACCTGCTCAACTCCTTCAGAGTTTTGAGATCATCCACGACGTAAGCCATAGAAGCCCGTATGCCTTTGCCGGAACGGATGGGCGCCAGGTCGGACAGTTCTTCGCCGCTGCAGACCGGCAGCGTCAGGGAACCCTCTCCTATCCACGCTTGCTCGATCTTCACGTCGTGAGGGACGTTCTCGACAAGCTCGTGAACGGCTGGCTGGTCCCGCTTATAAGCTGCAAGACGCGGACAGTGAAGCAGATTGATGACGGGCTTCTGTTTCAGTAGCGATAGGTCCGTTACAGGTTCTCTCAGCGTGACAATACCTTCAGCCAGGCGTTGCCCGCTCGACGTTAGAGACCCAGCGAACTTTGATCCCGGTGCGAGAGCAGGCCCCGCCCTTCCCGTCGCGGCGTAATACCTGGTCTGGAATACTTGGCCAATTCGCTTGGGATAGCCCTGCGTCCAACCGCGGGCGAGTGCCGCGTCGTTATCCACGAAAATATAAGGACAATAAACGATCGGCTTGCCCTGGTATAAGGCATCTACGAGGATGAAAAACTCGCGATATTGATAGCGAGCCGGGTCAAGATACTCCTGGTTGTTCCCGCTGAACTGCCAGTCATAGAAAAGAGCATTGGCGTGACCATTCGCGGAGCGATCGGGATCGAGCCCGGGAGGCAGCAGAGCCGCTACGGCAGCGGGGTCCGACCAAAATTCAATGTTGAGGAAGTCCGAGGAGTAATGCCAGGGTGGAGTGGGGTTCAGAGTCGATTTGCCTTTGGGAGTAAGCGGATAGTTGAAGCCTTTAAGCATGGATGTTTTTCCCCTCTCTCTGATCCTGGTGACGCAAACATCGCCGAAAAATGATACGAGGCGTTCTCAACCCTGGATGGCGCAGCTTGCCACCCCTGGAGTAAGCAAACCTCTTGCCATCTGACGATGCTGCCATTCGAACGGACGGCGACACCAACACTTCGGATCAGGTTGCCTTTATGCGGACATGGCTTCGGGAAGGATCTGAGGAATCAATTGTTGGCAGGAAATGACCTGTGTCATTACTGTGACAGCAGAGCCGAAGTCAACAGAGTGACGCACTAGGCCGGGCGGGCCCGGGTTCGGCGTTGACAATTAGTTCTTACCTCTGGCCTCAGGCACCGGGCCCGCGCTCCTCCTCTGCATCCCGCTGCGTTCCGTTATCGTTTGATCCAGCCTTGGCAGCCTTTCCAGGAGCAGAATTAAACTTCAGCAGACCAATGGCTGGAGACACAAAAACCAGGGAATTCGAAAAAGTCGCGACGTGGCCTGTGAAACGCTCTTCCTCCACGTCGAATTCTCTCAACTGGAATTGCAGCATACCCATATTGATGACATCTCCGGAAATACCGGACACCTGTATTCGATCTCCAATTCTGATTCCACGCTTGCCCATTAGTACGAGATAGCCTAGGCTCGCGAGGATTACGTTTTGCAGAGCAACCGCCATTCCGGCCGTGAGAAGCCCAAAGTACGTTGCCAATGAACTCAAGTTTGAGGCAACGCTGAACATGGCGACGACGGCTATGGCAAACATTGTCAGAAGGCGGTGGACCATGCTTATAACCCGTCGTCGGTTGGGGTCCTGAATACGGCGGAGTGCTAGCCGACGCGAAATCTCGCCCATTCCAAATAGCAGGCCGACACTCAGTACAACGATGATGAGGCGGACCACCAATTTTTTCCATGCCTGTCTGTATTGGCGGGCTACCGCTATTCGCCAGGGCACCAGGCGTGACTCGTACTCTTCAAGCAACGCCCTTTGCTTATCAAGCGCCACGATGGCGGGAGAAAAGGCCTTGAGTTCGAGCGTGTGCGCATCGATCTGGGATTTTTGTTCGCGCAATAGCGAAAGATCGCTGGTCTGCAAAATGCTTGTGGCGGCCCTCTGAAGAACTCGAGTGATGAAGCCGCTCATGGGAGTGCGGATATTCTTCGCGGAGAGCAAAAAGTTGTCAGTGAGACGAATCTTTTCGTCAACCACGCGAAGCTTGCGGTTTAGCGCAGAGACTTCCGATCCTAGCCCAAGGAGGCCGGTCTCTCGCCAGCTATTGCTGGTCCTGGATTCTGCGTCTTGTGTCGGCAATTTCGAAAACGGAGTTGCCGAGCTATTCAGCTCCGGTATGGATTGTGCGAGGTCGTCAATTGTCAAATCGAGAGTTGCAGTGTTGTCTTGCGCCGTTCTGGCAGTCTGTACGAACTGGATCAGCTCATTGACCGCCTGCGAAACAGCCTGCAAAAGTTCTAATCGGCTCTGAGCATCGTCGAGAGCGGCTTTAAGCTTATTGCGATCGGTTTTGCGAGCCGAAGCAATTTTCTCGTTCAGCTTTCTGATGTCCGCACTTGTTTGCTGAGTTACCTGTTCATTTCGATTCTTCAACTCGATAAAGTGCGCAAGGTCCGCAGAAACGGGGCCTGCCACCGTCGCGGGCGCGTCGTGCGGAGGCGTGGCCGTCTTTGCGATGGCCACATCCGCCTTGGCGAATTCGAACGACAGCTTGACAATCTGGCGTTCAATGGCTTGATTGTCATTCAGAAATACTAGGTCTCCCGGATCACTTGCAACCTGCCGTTCGGCATACACGTGGTGGTACCAGTTCTCTGATTGCAGGAGATATCCGATAACTTGTGTGTCCGACGGGAGTTGATACGAACCTTGCGTGCTGTCAGCAAAGAGCACGACGGATATTGTGATTGCGAAAATCGCACAACAGGTGGCCATGCGAGCGTACCGGCTCATGTGTTTAGGCCTTCTTTGGTGGCCTCAAGCACCAGGTCAGCTGACGCAAGCACAAACAAGATCCAGAGCGCATCCGCTACGAATAGATGTGCGATCTGGATCCAAACGGGAGCGAGAAATAGTACATTCAGCATGCCGATGACGACCTGCATGAAGAGAAGCGTGATAAGAGCGATTGCAGATCGTGAGAATCGGTCTCGCCTGGTTGAGCTTCTCCAGATAATCCACAGAACGTAACCTGCGGCGATCGTAGCTACAACGGGATGGAATAGCCGAACGCGCAAGAGGGCGGGTGTGCGGGAACTGAAATCTTGCGCCAATGACGAGGGCAGCGATGTTGCCGGATACAGAGTATCGGCCAGAGCAGCTACCGCCCCAGTAATCCCCGTAGCCATAATGGCAAGTAGGCCCAGCCCGATAGAACCTACTTCTCGCCATTTACGGATGAGAGTGAGGCTTCTGCTGCCATTCGACAACCAGGCGGCAGTGAGCGACAGCGCCGCAAGAAGCAGAAGCGTATTGCCAAAGTGCAAGCACAGAAAGAGAATTCGACCGGAAGATTGGTCGTTGCCCACGTGTTTCAACAGGACAAGAGCAGCTCCCAATAGAGCTTCATTTGCCAGAAGTGCAGCAGCGAGTGCGGCCGAATAGCGAGCCCAGTCGCCTTTCCTTGTTGCTCGCCAGCACCAGGCCACGAGACCGGTCACCATAAGCAACGAGATGACACTGGTTATTCGGTGCGTGAACTCGACGATGGTTTGCCCGTTGGCGCTTGCCCCGACAACGTCACCAGCGCAGAGAGGCCACCGATTGCCACAGCCCGCACCTGAACCTGTCGCTCTTACATAAGCACCCCAGAGGACGACCGCTACGTTCCAATACAAGGCGGTCCAGGCAAAGCGAGCAACCTGTGACATCCCGCGCGGTCGAAAATGGGAAAGCAGGATGGGCGAGAACGTCGAGTCAGGAGTGTCATCACACGCAGTCGGAGATGGCTGAAGGCCATGTAGGAACGAAAGTCGCCGATGACGAGATCCGAGAGTCGGGTTGGCGCGAGCTGCTTTGTTTACATTCGATGCTTTGTGCACGATTTCCCAGAACGCGGTCCTTCACCCTTTGATCCAGCGCCCATCGCCCGCTCCCACTCCGGACGCCAGTCGCTGCGACAGTGACCGAGACATCGAAACTCCATCATGCCTGCTCCGCAGAGCGGACAGACCAGGTTACGTATCGCAGAGATCAAGCTCATGTCGGTGTTTCTAACCACGGCAAAAGAAGCCATATTGTCTCTCCCTTTCTTCCGGCGGTTCTTCACCGCCGAATCCACAGGACCTTAAGCGCGGGGCCGCAGGGGCGTTTTGAGGAGGGCGCCCGCTGGACAGTCGGCCGCGGCCCCCCGCATCGGATTCAAATCTGAGAGCAACCGTGTTGCCAAAATGCTTTGCTCGGAAGGCATCCGTCTCGACCCCGTGTTGCACAAGTTCGAATGGAAATTCGAGTGCAATGGAAGACAAATGTTGATGCTGGGTGCTTCGGATCGTCGAAGCCGGGCTGGCCAACGATTCATCAGGAGGTCCTGAGCCACCCACATCACGACAGTCGTGGTTGCGCGCGCACTTCGTTGTGCTACTCGCTCAGCGAAGACACAGGTTTACGAGTGCGTGGTGGTATGAAGATGAAGAACTTGGTGAGAGTTGCGATGCTTGTTGTGGCATGTGCAAGTGCGAGTTGTGCCCAGGAAGCTGTCGTGAATGTCAGTAGTAAAGGCAAGCAGAAGTGGTCAGCATCCGAGGTAGATAAGGTTTATCTTTCGGCGTGCACGGCAGTGCAAAGAGAGTTTGGCGATAGCGCCGTTTTGCGTCCACCGATTGCATTGGTTCTCGATGCGGATCTTAATGCCGTCGATCGCGATAAGAAGACCATTCTGCTCGAGCGATGGGATCGCACCCTATTTGCGCAGGGCGTTGTAATTCTAGCGTTTGATGATCTCCTTACGCCCCAGCGGCGGAGGACCATAACAAATCGTGCAGTGAGCTGGGCACAAGCCACGGTCGACGTCGCAGAGATCAATAAGTGACGGTATGGCAAAGTGTCACCGTATTGACACTTCGAGGAACAGCTCGGTGGAGCGGACCGGCCCGCTGGTTTGCACGCCGTGTCCACGCCTTGATTGCCGGTTTGCAATCGGACCACCTCGGCTCCCCCGCCGTTTCTGGCTCGGGGCGAAAAAACTTTGCCGCTCCCTTACTTCAGCGCGTCCGCAGTCTTAATAGCTGCTTTCTTTATGCCCTTACCGGCATCTTCTGCCCCTTTCCCGATCTCATCGCCGGTTTTCTTCCCAGCACGTTTGCTCACGTGCGCTGTCTTTTTTGACGCCTTCTCGGTGTCCTTCGCAGCAACGGTAGCTGCCTTGTCGGTCGAGCGAGCCGCGTCTTTCGCAGTCGTCTCTGTACCACGAGCGACACCTTTAGTAGTTGTCTTCGCAGCCTTGCCTGCGTCCTTTCCTCCCTTGCCAACATCGGAGGCGACATCTTGCGCCAATCCGAGTGGACCCAGCGCCAGCAGCAAAATGCAAACCAATGATCTGAACCTCATGTTCGTAATTCTCCTTGCAGAGTTCGATTGCAATCGACGTGCCAGTGTGGCTGAACGAATTCTAGTAACGCTAATCGGGGCTGTCGCCAAGCTCACGAGGTGAGGGTGAACGAAATTGGATAATGGTCCGACGCCTTTACCCGGCTGTGCACTTGTCCAGAGGCAGCCCTTATCGATCCACGAATGAATGCCCAATCAATTTGTCGGCCTGGCTCAAACAAACGACGGGTAGGGGTGGTGGGTGTGCGCGGGGCGGCGATTGCATCCTGAAATCCCGCTGTTAAGAATGCTTTAGCCGCGGCATCTTTGGAAGCATCCAGATTGAAGTCGCCAGCAAGAATCACTGGACACTTCGAACCTCGGCACGCTGCATCAGACAAGACCTCCTCTATTTGCGAAAGCCGCAAGTCATCCCTTCCGCGGCTTTCCAGATGAAGGTTGTAGGTTACAAGTTTAGTTCCGGCAACGTTGATTTCGGTCACCAACGCGATCCTTCCTCCGAGTCTCTCCTGAAAGGGCTCGATCCTTGGCAGAAACCAGTGAGGCTGCCAAAAGTGCGACTGTCGGGAGAAGCGGATCAGGCGCGGGTTCGAAATTGGCCATTTCGACAATGTGGCCTGCCCGTGGTATGCGGGAGAGGATTTGGATCCCTGAACAAGTTCCTGGAACTCACACCCGAACACATAGTCCATTTCCAGTTTCCGTGCAATTTCTTGGGCGATGTTCAGGCGGTGCGTGCGTCGCGCATTAAGGTCCGCTTCCTGCAGGAGAAGAATGTCCGCATTTGTGCTTGCGAGGAAGTCTATGATTCCTTCGAGTTCCAGACCGCGGTCGATGTTCCAGTCAACAATGCGCAGGGAATTGGGCGGCCAAAGCACCCACTTGAACCGCGCGAAGTTGCCAGTGACGATTTCCTGCATTTGTGACATTTACACACTAGCCGCCAAAGCGAGCTGAGGGAAAACTTGTTGCTTAGCAAACGTCAAATCGAGTGGATCGTCGATTTCCGCCCAGGGCGCGCCACCGGTCGTAGTAAAGCCTACGGGAAGGCCCTCGTCGACGAGCTCCTGGACAGCAACATTGAAGAATTCGTTCACGCGGCCTGCATCGATCAGGTCCTGCATCTTGGCAAAGAAGCGTGTGTTGATCAGCTGATCGAACACCGTAATGCCAATATACGTTCCGCTGAACCCTGATTTTGAAATCTGCTTGCTCATTCGCACAATCCGACCATGGTCGATGATGACTTTCATGGTTTCATCTCTCCACTCCGGATCCACAATCATTGATACAGGCGAGCCTGCTTTCAAAGCGGAATTGAGAATTGTCGGGTCGAATATAACGTCAGCATTCAGGCAAGCGAAGCCATCTTCGCGGAGCCATTCGCGGGCGAGCCAAAGTGAATAGATATTGTTGGTGAGTGCGAATGCCGGATTTTCGATGAAATGGATCCTTGGAGTACGCCGCCCGAACCGTTTCTGCACATGGCGGATAATCTGCTGCTTCTCATATCCGACCACGATGGCGATTTCATCAATACCCGCTTTGGATAAGCCGTCAATCTGGTGGTCGAGAATGGTTTCATCATCAACCTTAATCAAACACTTAGGCCGCTCGCCGTGGACCGCTCGAATGCGCGTGCCTTGCCCAGCCGCTAAGATTATTGCTTTCATGATCTCCCCTGCGTCACATGGGTCTTGCTTAGAGGAACGCCTGTTGTCGCTTGCTTGAAAAATTTGTGGTTGTAATAGAGCGCAAGCATCCACGTGATATGAGCGCCGATGGTCGCCAGATAAAAGAGCACCGGCAGCCCACCCAGGAGAGTGAAGAGGACGACATAGTGGATGAGGATGCCTCTCCTCTGGAAGCCTTGTGCCTGCCGCACCGCCGGCGAAATCCAGCTGGATGAGTCTTGCTCGAGCTTGCGATAGAAGTTTCCCAGATACTCAGTGGGACGGTCAGCGGGCGCTGCTCGCTTGCGCTGAAGAGTTGTGATGACAAGCGCAAGAACAACACCAGTCAACAGCGCGCCACCGATCCAGAGTTCGCGATCGCCATGCTGGCGATAAAGCCCAATCGTGATTCCGCCGAACAGAAGCAGGTAGCTAAGGGAATCTGCGTGGCTCTCTAGATAGGTCCCAAACGGCGAGTCGGAAAACTTGATGCGGGCGAGCATCCCATCCATCTCGTCGAACAAGCCGGAGATGAAGAATAGGAGCGCTCCCGCGACATAAGACCAATAATTGCCACCCGCAAATGCGATTGCAGAGAAGATCGCCACCACCACGCCGGTGAACGTGACC
>Ga0307469_10000313_pt1 | contig 18358 bp, 6 predicted proteins | sample atmos_gasesAM2C__FD_203084 | JGI IMG/M metagenome (GOLD analysis project Ga0307469, IMG submission 203084) | Hardwood forest soil microbial communities from Morgan-Monroe State Forest, Indiana, United States - atmos_gasesAM2C_515 | ecosystem: Environmental > Terrestrial > Soil > Temperate forest...
CAAAAACAGGAGTGCAGCGCCAGGGCCAGTTGGTCTCGCTGTTGTGGAAGAGCGTTGGTATAGTCCGCACTAAGTATGATGCCGGTTCACTCCAGAGCCGATTGTCAATCAAATCCGCCGGTACAATTCCTCAAGCTCTACGCACTCCGGAAACCCGCCGTGACCAAACCGTTCGTGTGCTCACGCGCGAGTACGGTTTGTGATTTCTTGTCTCATTACCGTCATTTGACGGTAGACGCCTGTTTGTTACTGACTTACTCTGCTCTCCGAGTTATCGCTGTGCAGGCCTAATCCCCCCGGCCTGAAACTCCCCCAAGCCAATTTGCACAACAAAGCACGCAGAATTATTGCGGAGGGCCCTTGCTACTCGCCTGCCGCCAGCCATCCCCCAGAGCGGTTGAACGATTAACAAACAAAAGCTGAGCTACAGCCCGGGATATGCACGCACCTCTTGGTGTGCAGCCCTCCCCCTTCGATCTCTCAGCTACTGCCACGAGGCGCCAAGTTGCGCCCCAGGTTCAAGAAGGAGGCCGTACAGTCATGAGAAAGACGCACCAGGTTTGGTTGCCGCTACTTTTGGTTTGTGTCGCGACGGTCGTCGCGAGTGCTCAGTCGTTCCGGGTGCAGTGCCCGACCAACACCATCACGCATCCGGATCCCGGCAATGCGGGAGTCAACAACTCGGAACCGGCCTACAGCGCGCCGACCCCGTACACCTGCTCCGTAGCGGGCGGCTGCACGCCTGCCAACAATGTCGGGTATCTCGTGCCCAGCAGCACTGCCAACGGCGCCATCAAGTGCCAGCAGATCTCGGGTGGAGACGGTTACTCGACCATGGGCGACGGGACGCAGACCTACATGTTCTCGTTCGGACCGCTGTCCGGGCTCTCGAAGATCGCGAACGGCCAACCTGGCACGGACTCCCCGGCCGAGTTCAACACCCTATGGACGGCAGGGACCGCGTTGCAGCCCGGTGATCCGGCCACGACCGTTGGCTCAGACCCGACCAAGGCAACCCCCGTTCCACTGACCGCGTTCACCTTTGACGGCGCGGTGGGACTGGCCAGCAACATCCCCAACATTGTCACCATTTACGACATCGCTGAGGATCCAGCTGCTCCCCTGGCCAATGCGAACCGGGTCACCGTTCAAACGAATGCGCCCCTGGGCGTGAAGGTGGGAGACTCCGTAGTGATCGCGGGGACGGGCACGGGCTATGACGGAACCTGGACGGTCACCAGTCTCGACCTGCCGTGCAACCCGCGTGTCGGTACGCAGTGCCGCAACCTTCCGAGCACGGTGGTCAACTACGGATTCCCCGCTGGCGACAACTTCACGATCAACGTCACGGCCACTGGACTCGCTGACGTGAATGAGTCTCCGACCGCGACCGCGGCGATTCCGGCGCGCGTCGACGGCCACGTGGATCCCCGCCAGATCATGGACGTCGGGGTCATGAACGGGAACATTCCGGCGCCGCTGATGGCGATCGACGAAGACGACGAGTTCTTCCTCACACTGACCAACGTGGGCATGATCATGCGGCCCGATTTGTTCGAGCAGCACACGGTTCACTTCCACGGCTATCCGAACGCTTCCTCCTTCTATGACGGCGTGCCCGACGCGTCGGTCGCAATCAACATCGGCGCCAGCTTCACCTACTACTACCTGGCTCCGGACGCGGGAACTTACTTCTGGCATTGCCACATCACGCCACCCGAACATTTGCAGATGGGCATGGTGGGACAGATCTATGTGCGCCCGCGGCAGGATCGGGTTCCGGCGGGCAACAGTCTCTATGACGCGCTAGTGGCACAGCAGGGTGACCTGCGCACGGCCTGCAAATCGGTGGCGGACATCCTTTGCACCAATCCTCTGCCGTTTGGGGGAGCGACCGGCTCGGCGCCTCGCGCTGCCACCGGTAACTACGCCTACAACGATGGTGACGGTTCGACTTACTACGATGTCGAGTATCCGCTGCAGATTCACGGTTTCGATCCCAACTTCCACTTTGTCGGCATGACGTTCAACCCGGAAGGCTTCGCAGATATGAAAGACAAGTACTTCCTGTTGAACGGGCGCAGCTATCCCGACACGGTTACGACGGGCCCGCTGCAGACGCAGTCAGCGGATGGCGTTTACCACTTCTCGCAGCCCCTGCCTTCGATCATCACCATGACGCAAGGACAGAAAGCCCTGCTGCGCATTTCCGACCTGGACGTGACCGAGTATCAGACGCTGGCTTCGCTCGGCATTCCGATGAAGGTCATCGCGATCAATGCCAAGTTGCTGCGAGACCAGGAGGGGAACAACCTCTACTACACGACGAACTCGATCACGCTGGCCGGTGGAGAGTCCCTCGACGTGATCCTCGACAGCACCGGCATACCCAAGGGTACCTACTATCTCTACACCCCCAATCTTGACCACCTGTCGAACGACGCCGAGAACTTCGGTGGGTTGATGACCGAAGTCCACGTTAATTAGGAGCGCAGCCATGAGGGCGACGAACATGAAAAAAGCGATTTCGAAGACATCAATGTTTCTGGCGCCGATGGTGGCGATGGTCTTGCTGCTCACGGTGGTAGCGCATGCTGCGGCTCCTGGCGTGAAAGGTACTGCCTTCCAGATTACGGCCAGCCCGGCCTACATCACGCAGCCTGATGGCCAGATGATCTATTCATGGGGCTATGCGTGCAGCAGCGGCGGTACTGCGGCTCCAACCAGCATCGGTGCTCCGAATGCATGCACCGGCGCGATGCAGGTTCCAGGGCCGACGCTCATCGTGACGGAAAAAGTGCCCTTCACGGTGACGCTGACCAACAGTCTACCGAGAGCAGCGGGCAACACGTCGATTCTGTTCCCCGGTCTGCAGCTAACATCCGCCTGCCCGGCAACTCAGCAGGGCTTGTTGACCTGCGAGGCGGCTCCGGGCGGCTCAGTGTCTTACACAGTGGTCGCAAACTCTCCCGGGACACGTGCCTATTACAGCGGGACGCAGGGCGACCTGCAGGTCGAGATGGGTTTGTACGGAGCCGTCATCGTGCTCCCGGCCAGCGTTCCCACAAATTGCACGGCAGTCACGAGCCCAGTGGGAAGCTTTGCCGGCAACAACGGGTTGGCCGAGGCGCACTGGGGTGAATCTGATTTCCGCCTGGCCGCGGCCGCCTACGACCACGCCGAGAGCTGTTACGACCGGGAATACCTGTTCCAGTTCTCCGAGCTGGATCCCAACATTCACAGCCAGGCGTTGGCTCAGGTGTCGGACCCCACGCGAATCGCGGCCTGCGCGAGTAGTGCTACCGATCCGCGGTGCCACCTCGAGGTTCCGACCGAGCCCTACCATCCCAACTACTTCATGATTAACGGACGCTCCATGCCCGACGACATGGATCCGAACTATTCGTTCCAGTATCCGCACCAGCCCTACAACGGCAATCCGCACATGCATCCGGGCGAGCAGGTTCTCTTGCGCATCATCGGCCAGGGCCGATGGCAGCATCCGTTCCACGAGCACGCCAACCATGTGCGCATCCTTGGGCGCGACGGGAACCTGATTACATCTCCCGACGGTGTCGGGCTCGCGGGACCGGCGTTCTTCACCACTACCACGACTCCCGGCGTGGCCATGGACGGGATCTTTTACTACACCGGCAGGGGCTTGAACTGGGATATGTACGGCCACAACCCTGGTTCCAAGGACCCGTCCGCAATCCTGCCCTGTACTCCGGACGCCAACGGCTACAACACCGCCGCACCGACCGCGATCAACTATTACGAGTGGTGCCAGGATCACAACAAGCCGATGCAGGCGCTTCCGTTTGGCGATGTAGCGGGCGGCGGTCCAGTAACTCTGCCCGATCCGAACTTGTTTACGAACGGCGCCTGGTACGGCGGCAGCCCCTATCTCGGCCCCGACGCGACCACGCGTGCGACTGGTTGCAGCTCTGATCCCAGGGCCAACCCGGCCACCTGCGGCCTCACCGGATCCACTCCCCCGTCGGGCACGATCGCGAATTCCCCCTCGAGCGAAGCCGGCTTTGCCTTCATGTGGCACTCGCACAACGAGCGCGAAATCACCACCAATAATATTTTCCCGGGCGGAATGATGATGATGATGCTGGTCGATTCCCGGGAATTTGTCATCGACGAGTCGAATTAATTGAGGAGAATAGCGATGCGATCCAACTATCTCAAAGGAACTCTGAAGACAGCTGTACTCGCGGTAACCATTCTCCTCTTCGGAGTAGGTGTTTCGTTCGGCCAAGCCACCGTCTCGCTGACGGCCGCGCCCGGGCAGGTTACTTTGCCTGATGGTACGGTGGTGCAGATGTGGGGATATAACTGCATCAGCGTCGGCACAAGCGGTGAAAGCTGCGCGGCCCTGGACAAAGCGCCGAAGCCTGTAACGACCTGGTCGCCGGTGGTAATTACCGTCCCTTATGTATCAACCGGCACCAGCCTGACCATCACCCTGACGAATAGCCTGCCGGCTCCGGTCCCAACTTCGTTGGTGATCGTTGGTCAGTTGGGCGGTGGCTTGGGGACCCCGGGGAACTTCACCGCGCCTCCGGACCACACCAACGCTCAGCCTGTGACGTGGCCCATCGCGAACACGCCGCCCGGCGCAGCTCCGGTGGGTGTGGGTACACCGCCGGACCAGGGCCCACGCGTGCAGTCGTTTGGCACGGAAGTAGCCAATGGAGCGACCAATGCCGGGCTTACCTGGAGCAACCTTAAACCCGGGACTTACTTGATTGAGTCGGGCACGCACCCATCGATCCAGGGCCCTATGGGCTTGTATGGAATTCTGGTGGTTACGACTGCGCCGACGTCGACCAGCACCACCGGCACTGCGTACCCTGCAGCCGGGGCGATCCCGGCCGTAACTTACAACGCCGAAGTTCCGCTGCTGTTCAGCGAAATCGACCCCGTCCAGAACAATGCCGTATATACCGCCGTGAACACGCCTGGGTTTAAGGAGGATATGGTGTGGTCAGGGCAGCCGGGCGGCTGCGGCTATCCTACTTCGGCGACCTATCATCAATGCTATCCGCCGGCGGTCAACTACACGCCTCTGTACTACATGATCAACGGCGTCGCGTTTGACAAGACAAACTCCCCGGCGTCGTTGTTCCCGGTGAGTACAGGGACGTCTACGACTACCCCGGTCACGGGCAACGTTTTGATTCGTATGGTGAACGCCGGCTTGCGCATGCACGTGCCGTCGATCGTGGGCACAGTGACCGGGGGGTCTTCTGCTTCGGGCTTCGGCCTGATTGCCGAGGATGGCAACCCGCTGCCCGGCATCACCCGGGTGCAGAGTGAAGTCTTCATGCCCGCGGGCAAGACTTATGACGTGGTGATCAATGCGCCCGCGACGGTTGGGACGGCTCTCCCGGTATTCGATCGGCAGCTGAGCTTATCGGCCAATTCCACCGCCCGCGACGCCGGCATGCTGGCTTACATCGGTATCAATGGCGCAGTACTCCCGGCTTCAGGCGCGTTCGCAGCAACCGGTGTGACGGCCAACCCGGATGCATACCCTTCCTTGATTCCGTGCACCGCGGTTCCCTGCCAACCGATCACTGTGTCGGATCCTGGCAAAGGTGTGATCGCGAACGACGTCAACATCTATGGAGTTCAAGTCTCCGTAGCGCCGACCGGCGGCACGTTAACGGCATTCAACGCGAACGGTACCTTTACATATGTTCCCAATGTAGGGACCACCAGCGATTCCTTCATGTACTGCGGCAACGGCTCAACGGCAGTTACGGCCTGCACTACGGTGACTCTGGGTGCGGCAACGGTCGAAGGCGGCGGCAGCATTACCTGCGCTGTCCCCACGCCCACTTACTCGTCGAACGTGGCGACCGCTCTGAGTATCAAGCCCCCTGGAATCCTGTCGTTTTGTAAAGACGCCGCGGGCTATCCGCTCAAGGTGAACGCGGCCAGTGTGACGCCGGGTACAGGACTAACCCTGTCCGTCGATTCGAACGGTGGGTTCAACGCCTCCGTCGGCGGCGCGGGTACATACACCTTCACTTTCCTGCCCCAGAACTCGCAAGGGACTGTAAGTACAAACACTGCCTCCACCGTGACACTCGTCTTCCCGACCCCAAGCAATCTGGCGGTCACGGTGCTGGACGGCAAGGACAGGACAACGGTCATCGGCGACTATCGCTGGGTGATTGAGGAAGACCGTACCTTCTACATCGACCCCAATTGCACCACCAACCCGCCAGCGGCCGGTTGCCCGACTTCGGCCAGCGGGATCGTGCCCACCTTTGGGACGAACTTCCACACCAGCTACATGCCGGTCGTGGCAACGGGCTGCACCGGGACACTGTCGTGCGAATCGGGCCAGACGATGGTCGATTCCACCGGCAACCACATCAAGGCGGTGTGCGACGTGGGCGCCGGCGTTTGCAGGCCTGATGCGGCAGGGAATGGTGAGGCGCAACTACTCCCGGGCCAAGTCCATCTCGACCCCACCAAGCGCTACTACATCTCGGTTCTACCGGGTGACGCGGGTAATCCGTTCCATACCGGCAACCTCTCGGCCGACTGTACGAATGGTAGCGCCCAAGCTTCGGATCCGGGCGCCTGCGGCCACGGCATGGGCGGTGCTCCGATCGCGACTTTCACTACCTGTGCTACTCCACCGTGTACGCCTACGCCCGTCACGATCCTGTCGGAGCCCGATCCTTACCCGCCGGCGAAGCTCTCGGTGTTCGTATTCGAGGATGACTTCCCGCTAAACGGCGAGCAGGACGGCGGTGGCGGAATTGACGTGTTGTCGCCCAACGAGCCTGGTCTCGGCGGGTTCAACATCACCCTGTTTGACGACGCCGGCGGCTCAGGCGACGCGACTGGTCAGATGACGTACGACATGTTCAACCAGCCGCTGGTGAACGGCCTGTCGGGAACGTTGGATCCGGCCACGGGCGTGGATGCCTGCCCGGTTTCGGCGAACTCGCGGCCTACGATCCCGAATCCGAGCGATCCGACAAAGATGATTCCGGATCCCTCGCAAACCGGCATCACGGGCACGATTGTGACCTGCCCGAAGTATGAAGCGGACGGTGTAACTCTCTCCCCGCTCTCGGGCCAGGCGGTGGTTCCGAACCTGATGCCTGGACGCTATGGCGTGGTCGCCACGCCTGCGGCTGATCGCATTGCACGCGGTGAAGAGTGGCTCCAGACCAACACTCTGGACGGCCAGAAGGCCCACGATTCGTTCCTCCGAATCGGCGAACCGAGCTTCTTTCAGGAATTCGGTCCGGCCGGATACCACGTGTCCATCGGCTTTGCCAATCCGGCGATCATCAATAACCGCCGGGTAGCGATCTGCAACGGCACCGACCCCAACATCAGCGGGTCGAACTGTACCCACACGGTCACTGGGAGAGTCACGACCGAGCGCATGAGCCGCGCGCCGGATGAGCGGCTCTATAGCAGCGGCGACAATAGCAGTTTCGCTTTCACCCAATGCTACGTGAGCTTTGGCGATCCGGACGGCGAAGACTTCATCTTCACCAAGTGCGCGGCGGACGGAACCTTCACCCTCTCGAACGTGCCGAGCGGCGACTGGAGAGTCACGGTTTTCGACCAGTGGAACGACATGCTGGTGGATGGCCTGTCGACGCCCGTCAGGGTCGGCAATGGAACCACCAATTTGGGCGACATTGCCATGAACCAGTGGCAAGCCAACATCTACACCTCGACGTTCTTCGATCAGAACGGCGACGGCGTCCATCAGGACAGTGAGCCCGGACTCACGCTGGTAGCGACCAACATCCGCTTCCGCGACGGCAGCTACTCCAATTTCAACAACACCGACCTCGGTGGCAACGCCGGCTTCAACGAGGTGTTCCCGCTGTTCAGCTGGTACGTGGTTGAGACGGATGCCACGCGCTACAAGAACACGGGCGTACACGTGGTCTACGACGCGGGTGGACCGGCTGACGGTGCACCGGGTTGCGGTGGCACCGGCAATTCGCCGTGTGCACCCAGCCCCCATACCATCAGCTCGATGATGGCCAACTCCTACGAAGCGTTGCCAGTGCCGGGTAGCTTGCACGTCCCAGGCGCGCATTATTGCACCAACGCCGACTGCAGTGACGCTGCTGGTCACAAGATCGCGCCCAACACGGGCAGTACGCCGAACACCACCTCTCGTATCGATCCCGCGTGGGTTGTGAGCGAGGGCTGGCAGGGTTTCTCCGGGCAGAACAGTTTCCTCGAATTCGGCAAGGCTCCCTTCGTGGCTGGCGAGAACGGCGGTATCCGCGGCGAAGTGATCTATGCTTCCACGCGGCCATTCGACGATCCGAGCCTGCTCATCCACACCAGCTGGACGCCTGATGTGCCGGGAGTCACGATTAACCTTTACAAGGAAGGAACGGCCCCGGACGGTACTGTGTCCTTGACGCTGGTTGACACCACCAAGACCAGCAGCTGGGACGACTGGGCGCAGGGTTTCCGCTCCGACGGCGTCCCCAACATGAATTGCCCCGGCCAGGGCAAAAACACCGGCACCAATGCCGACTTGTTCTTCTTCTCGCTGTTCAACCAGCCGATGTGGCTTGACGAGTACAACAACGTCCTACACGGCACTTCGACTACGACGACCGCGCTGCCGAATAACTCGCAATTCAAGTGCTACGACGGCATGCACAACTGGAACCAGCTCCAGCCGGCGCCTTACGACGGCATGTACTCGTTCCCGAGTGTGACCAGCATCGATCCCGCGACCGGAAAGCCGACGGGCACAAACTGCACGGCTTGTATGACGAACCCGGATAACAGCGACGCCTACCGGTACGGCGGCAGCACCACGTCGGTTGCCTGGACGCCAGGACACGGCGCCCCCATGCTCCCCGTCGGCAAGTACGTGGTCGAAATGATCACGCCCCCCGGTTACGAGTTGGTGAAGGAAGAGGACAAGAACATCCTGATCGGCGATAACTACATTGCGCCGGCAACCGTCGAGTTCCCCGGTCTGGGCGGAGCGATTTACATTCTTCCTGACCAGGCTGAGATTTCCAGCTTCTACAACTCCACCAACCAGCAGAATCCCACCCAGACGTTGGGGCGCACCACTTATCCGAGCAGCGAGGGTGACACGGGCAGCGTGGAAGTCTTCTGGCCTTGCGTGGGCGCGCAGCGCACTGTCCCCGATTACATCAGTTTGTTCCCGCAGTCGCTCGAGGTCGCGCCGTTCGCTGGCGCAGTTCGCAATCTGTGCGACCGCAAGGAAATAACCCTGACGGATCAGACCACCGCGCTGGCGAAGTTCTGGATCTTCACTTCGGCGCACGTGGCCGCTCATTTCACCGGCGTGATCACGGACGACTTCACTTCTGAATTCGATCCGTTCTCGCCTCAGTTCGGTGAGAAGTTCTCGCCGCCCAATATGCCGATCTCCATCAAGGATTGGACCGGAACCGAAATCTCCCGCGTGTACGCCGATCACTGGGGAACCTACGACGGCCTGACTTACTCGACTTGGGAAGTCAACCCGCCGAACCCGACCGGATATGCACCGACCATGATGGTCACGTGCATGAACGACCCGGGGCCGATTCCTGATCCGAGCAACCCCGGACAGATGAAGACGGATCCGTTGTACAACCCGCAGTACAGCCAGTTCTGCTACGAAATTCCGTTCATGCCTGGGCAGACCCAGTACATGGATACCCCGGTCGTGCCCACGTCCGCCTTCGCGGGCGCCGGCTACAACAACCCCGACTGCGCCTACCCGGCTGCTACTCCGGCGATCAAGGAAGTGGATGGCGACGGGGTCGGGCCCTGGGTTGGAGCGGCCGCCGGCCAGATTGCTTCGCTGACGCTGAACAGTGCTGGCAACAACTATACTTCGGCGCCGTTCAACTTCAGCATTCCTCCGGCTGCTGATGGAGGAACCGGCAGAGTCACGGACCTGACGTTGGTTTCCATCGCACCTTTCACCTGCACTACGGGTACGACCGGGAACAACCGGTGCAGCCTGTTTAGCGCGACCCCAACCGTCATCCTTTTCGGCGGAGGGGGCTCCGGTACGGTTGTAACCGCGACCAAGAGCGGCACGACCATTAGCTTCACGGTGGTGAACGGTGGAGGCGGTTACACATCCAGACCGCTTGTGTTCATTGCTCATACGGCCGGCTTCCCTTCGACCGTTTCGCCCACTTCGGTGCATATGGGCGTGAATGGCATCACGGTGACTGCTCCTGGTTCCGGCTACCCCGGGACCTCAATCGCTGTGACCATTGTCGGCGGCGGCGGTACCAATGCCACCGCGACTGCCACAGTGGGCACCAGTTCCCAGACCCTGACCATCACTGCTCTGGGCGACGTGCCTGTGCCCAACAATGCCTACTCGGGGCCCTCGGCCTCGACGGCTCCTTACAATCAGAAGACCGTCATGCGCCACTACGGCTTTGGTTCGACGGGTACGGTGGCTCTCGTCGGCAGCGATATGGTTGTCCGTCCCCTGACCGGCGTGATTTGGGGTGACACGAGCATCACGGGCACGGTGCCCGCCGGCTTGCCGAATTGCGCTCTGCAGCAACAGGCGCAATACGGCGGCTCACCCGCGCGGTGCGGTCAGTTGGTCATTACAAACGGAGACAACGGCAAACAATCAATCGACACCGTGACCGTCACGGTCGGTGGCAAAGCGCCCACCCACGTCGGTCCCGCGTCTTCGATTCAGGACGCGATTGACGCCGCCAAGCCGGGTGACATGATCATCGTGGACGCGACGTTTGCCCCGTCGGCAACTGCTCCAGTTGGTACCGACTGCAGCACAGCGACTAAAGCAACGGCCACTTGCGTTCCCTCGCAGGTTGCCCACAACGAACTGCTGCTGATGTGGAAGCCCGTCCGCCTGCAAGGTGTCGGAGCTGCCTCCAGCGTCATCAATGCCAATACTCATCCCGCCGGGAAGCTCGATACCTGGCGTCTGAAAGTCAATTGCCTGTTTGGATTGGGAGTCAACGGTTCTCCGAATACGTGGGATCCGGGCTGCGGGTCTGGCTGGTATGGCTTTAACGCCACTCCCAACGCCCCGCAGGTCGATCGCCTGCCGCTCGAGGCAGCGGTGGGCTGGGATGCCACGCAGAACGGGAACATGGCCGAACTTCTGCAAGAGCCAAGTTTGATGGGCGCGCTCGAGGGAGCCGGCATTACGGTCCTGTCGAAGGGCCTGGATTTCCACGGGCAGAGTCCGTGGACCGACGCCACCGAGACTGGTGGCTTCCCCGCCGGAACTCAACTCCTCCAAAACGTTGTGGGATTCCCGCCCTCAACTGATCATTGCAGGGACAATCCCAATCCGTTCCCCAGCAACTTCGAGTGCAATCCATCGAGCATCGATGGTTTGGGCATCACGGACAGCTCACAAGGCGGAGGCGGCGTCTTCGTCCACGGCTGGTCCCATAACCTGCAGGTCGCGAACGACCGTATCAACAGCAACTCCGGAACATTGTCGGGCGGCATCAGCGTGGGCCAGGGAGAATTCCCCGGGGCCTACATCTTCGGTTCCGGCACCAATGCAGCTCCGGATTCCTGCCAGCAGACGGGTTTTGTGCTGAACCAGCAGCAACCTTACTGCTTCGACGTGAACGTGAACCTGCACAACAACGCGATCACGTCCAACTCGTCCACTGGCGATGAGCTGTTCTCGGCAACGCCGGCGGGCGCGGGTGGCGTCACCATCTGCAACGGCTCCGACAACTATCGCTTCAACAACAACTGGGTTTGCGGCAACCTGAGCACCGGTGATGGCGGCGGCTTCGCTCACATCGGGTATAGCCACAACGGGGACATCGAACACAACGCGTTCTTGTTCAACCAGAGCACGAACCCGACGATCGCGACCAACGGCGGCGGCGTCCTCATCATGGGCGCGCCCGACGTGGATCCGACCTGCGGTGCGACCACGGACCAGGACTGCTTGCCTGCGCCTGGCAGCATCGGTCCCAGCGACGGAACTGGCCCGGGCCTGGTGATCAACGCCAACCTGATTATGGGTAACTCCGCAGACAGCGGCAGCGGTGGCGGTCTGCGGTTGCAGGGCGTCAACGGCACGGACGTGATCACCTTCCCCACGACTCCGGCGAGATGGTACTCGGTCGCGGTTACCAACAACATCATCACGAATAACGTTGCGGGCTGGGACGGCGCCGGCATCTCGTTGCTCGACGCTCTCAACGTAAACATCATCAACAACACGGTGATGTCGAACGACACTACCGCTTCGTCGGGTATGCTTTTCCAAACCCTTGGTGCACCCGTTGCGAGTAGCGGGGGGACCAACTGCCACACGGGTGGTAGTGGTGTCGGAGCGGCGTCTTGTCCGCAGCCGGCGGGCCTGGTCAGCGTCCAAAACAGCGCCGTCCTGACTGCCAATCTGCCCAATAGCCTGCAAGTCGTCTGCCCGGCGGGCCATTACACCACCACCAGCGCCACAAATGGGAATTGCAAGAGGTTCTCAATTCCCCTTCTGGAGAACGATATATTCTGGCAAAATCGGGCGTTCTACATCGGCGTGGGAAGTCTCGGTGCAGGGACGCTTAATCAACAGCGCGTAGTCACGCTGTATAACGCGTTCGGTCCGCAGACTGCCGCGAACCGGGCGGCGAGCCAGACCATCACGGGCGCTTGCGATACACCTGCAAGCTTCTGGGACATCGGCGTTCGCGGCGACACTGCCGTGAACTCCGCGGCCGCAGGGAACCCCAGGCTGGCTCCCATGTGGTCGGTGCTGTCGAGCGGCAACTACACCAGCAACAATAACTCGACGGCCAATCCGACCGTGATCAGCCAATACTGCAATGGCTCGCGCGTCCCGCCTGAGTTGAAAACGATGGGTTACCAGGTGCCTCCGGGAATTGCGGACGCCACTGTACCTAACCCAGTCTTCAGCCTGACTCCGGCCGCGACCGTGGACGAGGGCAACAACTGGATCAACCTCAGTTGGGGTCCGCTGGCCCTGACGAACGCAGTGACCGGCGCGACCCTCGGCAATTACGCCCTGGCGTCAAACTCGCCGGCCATTGACCACATCCCGTGTACCGTCTCAACCGCTCCTTGCCAGGCGACTGGCGAAGTAGTTGCAGCGCCCACGACCGACTATTTCGGTCATCCGCGCCCGGACTCCACGACGAATGCCGCCGCTGACGTTGGCGCGGTCGAGACCCAGGCCGACTTTACTTCAGCGTCGCCGACCCTGACCTCGATCGCCCCTGCCTCGGGGGCGCAAGGTGCCACCGTTTCGGTGGTTCTAACCGGTACTAACCTGATCACCGCAACAGCAGTGAATGCGGGTGCCGGAATCACAGCCACCATTACCTCAATAAATTCCAATTCGGTCACCGCTAACCTTGTCATCTCGGCCACGGCAACGTTGGGGGCAAGGAACGTTACGGTCATCACAACGATTGGAACCACGAACGCAGTGACCTTTACGGTTACGCAGGCGACGCTGACCTCGATTACCCCGAACACGGGGGGTCGCGGCAGCAGCGTCGATGTGACCCTGGTCGGCACGAACCTCACCGGAGCGACCGGCCTGGCCATCTCTGGCACGGGTGTCACCGTGGCTGCCGGTTCCTTCACCGTGGTGAATGACACGACAATCACTGCAACCCTCAACATCACATCCACAGCGACGCTCAGTGCGCGCACCATCGGTGTAGCCCTCGGCGCCGTAACTACCAACACTGTAACGTTCACCGTCACGGGTCCGACCTTGACTTCGATCGCGCCGAACGCGGGTGTCCGCGGCACCGCGGTTCCGGTCACACTGACGGGCACCAGCCTGAGCGGAGCTACGTCAGTGACCGTGTCGGGAACCGGGGTTACTGTGAGTAACTTCACCGTGGTGAATCCCACTACGGTAACGGCGACGTTCACCATCGCGGCCAATGCGACGCTCAGTGTAAGGAACGTTGCGGTCGTCACGCCGATTGGCACCACCAACACGGTGACGTTCACCGTGCAGGGCGCGACGCTGGCGTCGATTGCTCCCAACACGGGTTCTCGCAGCGCGGCGGTTCCGGTCACACTGACGGGCGCGAACCTGACCGGAGCCACGTCAGTGACCGTGTCGGGAACCGGGGTTACTGTGAGTAACTTCACCGTAGTGAATCCCACTACGGTAACGGCGACGTTCACCATCTCGGCCACCGCGACGCTCAGTGCAAGGAACGTTGCGGTAGTCACTCCAATTGGCACCACCAACAACGTGTCGTTCACGGTGGGGCCGTAGCGGCAAGCTTCATGATCGGGACCGCGGCTAGGCTGCTTGCGAGGAACGGCGTAGCTGTTTGCCAAATAACCCGGAGGGCAGGACATTCAGGAACCTGATCCCCGTGCCCGTCCGGCGAACACAGAATATTTTTTTCTACCCTTCTGCTCGCAAGAGTTCCTTGCGGGCAGAATCCTTGTCAGGAACTGCGGCAAGCATCCCCGCTCACCCGCGCGGCATCCGAGATTCAGAGTTATCTTTGGAACCCGGTTTCGCGAAGTTTGCTGACTCGAGCCAACCCGGGGCGAGGTAAGATCAGAGGGATGCTAAGGTATTTCATGGCTTGTAACTCCACCCTACAATTGCTGAGGTTGATCCTGGTCGCCGTCCTCGCCGTCCCGGCCATCCAGGCGCAATCGCCTTCCGCGGATCATCCTTCGAAGGAAAAGTCTGACCAAGCCAATTCCCCGACTGCCAGCGCGCCACCCAACGCGAATACCTCTGCCCCCTCTCGCTATCGCCCCCGCATCTCGAAGCGGGCGGCGGAGTATTACAACCTGATCTGGGGTGTCGACTCTCTCAGCGTAAAGTGGACAGAGTCGGGCGAAGTGATTCGGTTCAGCTATCGTGTGCTCGACGCGGACAAGGCCAAGGTCCTCAATGACAAGAAAAACGAGCCCTCACTGATCGATCCGGCCGCCGGGGTCAAGCTGGTCGTCCCCTCCCTGGAAAAAGTTGGGCAACTCCGCCAAAGTGCTACTCCCGAGGCTGGCAAGTTTTACTGGATGGCTTTCTCGAACAAAGGCAGATATGTAAAACAAGGCCACCGCGTCGACGTAGTCATCGGAACGTTCCGCGCGGAAGGGTTGGTCGTGAACTGACTAGTTCACCTTAGCCAACCAACCCATCTCCTCCTGACGCACTCGACAACAACGGCCAACGGCACCCCTCCTTCAGGTGGAGCTTCGGGGGGTCGACCTGCTCTCCCACACCTCACCCGGAAGCCGCCTGGCTCCCAGGTGCCTCGTCCACAATCGTCTCAGTGGCCGCATCCCAAAATTGTTTCTTGCCCGCTGCATAAGCCTGCGCCGCCATCATGCAGGCCACAGAGTGAGCAAACCCATTTTGCACCGTGCAATGCGGCTGCTGACGCGAGCGCATGCATTCGACCCAATTGGCCATGTGTCCGAGCGACAAGTCGTCAATGCTCATCGGTGGAGTCTTTGTTTCGCCGGGGAGAAGAACGTACTTCGCGGCTCTCGACTGGTCGATGTCGGCATTGTCCTCATGATTTCCCTTTTCTTCAATCAGCTGATATCGCGGGCTTCCTTCGCCTCCGATGTTCGCCAGGGTGGCTTTCTTCCCCATGTAGCGCGTGAAGCCCGGGGAGTCGTTGCCAAAACTGGTTGAGTAGCTCACCAGAAAGCCCTTGGGATATTCCAGCAAGGCTTGAAACGTATCGGGATTTTCCCGCCCATCGTGCCACGCAAAAATGCCGCCATGCGCCACCACCGAGCGAGGAAAGCTGTCGTTCATGAACCAATGTACAAGGTCCATCGCATGGCTCATCCATTGATCGGGAATACCGCTTGAGAATTCCTTGTACAAACGAAATTCGCAATAGACCTGAGGATCAAACGGACGATGGGGTTTCGTGAGCAGCCATTTTCCCCAATCTGTATCCTGTTCGCGGATGAGCTTGGTTTCCTCGCGTCCGCGCCAGCGGGGACCGTGGTAATTCCACACAATCTCCACCTTGCTCACCTCGCCGAGAACTCCGCTCTGTACCAATTCGCGCGCCGCCTGGGGATACGGTTCGCTGCGATGCTGCGTACCCACTTGCACAATCTGTTTCGAGGTCAGGACTGCATCCCGGGCAGCCTTGGCCTCCGCCAGTACGTTGCCCATCGGCTTTTCGACATAGGCGTCCTTGCCGGCGTCCACCGCCATCTTCAGGATGGGTGAGTGTGAGTGCTCGGGCGTCGAGATGATCACCGCATCCACGTCCTTCAGAACAAGCACTTCCTCGAGGTACTGATACTCACGAGGTGCGCGGCCATAGTATTTAGCATTCGCCGCGGCTGCCTTCTCGCGATTCAGCCGCCACAGATCGCACACCGTCGTGATCTCTAGGTTGTGGGTTGTCTTCAGCTGAGACACGATCCAGTCCAGTTCTTTCCCCCGACTTCCGATGCCGATGTGGGCCACGGAAATACGGTCGTTAGCACCCAGAATGTTGTCGTACGAGAGAGCTGTCTTCGCGAACGCTGCGCCTCCAGCCACCAGGGCTGCGGACTTGGTCAAGAATGTTCTTCGATCGATGTTTTCTTTCGGGGCGCTCATGCTTGTCCTCCTCGACCCTTCTCAGTGCCCGTGTGGCGCATCAATTATGCCAGAATCATTCTCCTCGCTATCGCAGTTCGCTGTCGCGAAACCAGAGCCGCCGTCCCGAAAAATTCAGTATCATGTCACCCGCGGGATAGCTCATGAAAGGCGGGCGCTGAATTCGGTCCATTCCAAAAATGACCGACCACTCCCCGTAGAGCGAGCATCACATCCCGGGTTCAATCGGCTGATGCACCCGGACTGGCCGCCCGTCCAGTTGAGTGCGGCGAAAATCAGTTCCAGACAACATACGGAATCATGGTGGGCCTATCGGACTCGTTGTGAGTCACGCCGGAATCTTGCGAGAAACACATTGAGGATTTTCGAGCGAGTTTACCGCTACAAGATTGTTGGCGTCCTGATCATAGCGTGGTGTGCCACCAACACCGCGGCTTACTCCGTTCTCACGCATGAAGAGCTGATCGATCTGGCGTGGAACGAATCCATCCGGCCTGTTCTGCTCAAGCGTTTTCCCGCAGCGACGGAATCCCAGCTGCGCACGGCCCATGCTTATGCTTACGGTGGATGCGCCATTCAGGACATGGGCTATTACCCGTTTGGCCATCAATTCTTTAGTGATCTCACGCATTACGTGCGCACCGGAGACTTTATCTCATGGCTGTTCCGCAACGCTCGGACCATTGACGAGTATGCCTTTGCGATGGGTGCGCTCTCTCACTATCTCGGCGACTCGCTCGGCCATTCGGAGGCTGTCAATCCGGCCACGGCACTCTCGTTCCCGAACTTGAGGCGCAAGTTCGGCCCGGTCGTGACGTATGACCAAAGTCCGCACGGTCACATCCGCACCGAGTTCGCGTTTGATGTCGGTGAATTGAGGAATGCGGAATTCGTCCCGCCCTCCTATCTGCGCTTTATCGGCCTCAAGGTGCCTCGGCGTTTTCTGGAAGAGGCCTTCGTCAGCGTCTACGGATTTGATATTCATGAAGTGCTCGGCCGTGCCCGCCCGGCCTTGCGCAGCTACCGCACGTCTGTCCGCACTTTTATTCCTGCTTTTGCAGAGGCTGAAGTTGTTCTACATCGCAATCAGTTTCCGCCGCATACTGACGACGAGGCCCACCGGATCTTCATGGAGCGGGTGGCTCGCACCAATTATGAACGGCATTGGAAACACCCGTACCGCGGACCGGGTGTCAAAGCACATTTGCTGGCAATTCTTGTTTTCCTCGTACCCAAGATTGGCGCCGCCTCTGACTTGGCCATCAAAATTCCTACGGCCGAGACCCGAAACTGGTATTTGCGGAGCGTGAATCGCACAGTGGACGAGTTCAAGAGGGTCATGGATGGATTCGCGAACGAGCCCGATCGGTCGATCGCGCTCTCCAATATCGACCTGGATACCGGATTTCCCGTCCGCCTGGGAGACTATCCCCGCGCAGACGAAACCTACGCCCGCCTGCTCGAACGGTTGACCGCCAAACCGGACCAGGCCATCCCCGCGGATCTAAAACGCAATATTCTGCAGTACTACGCAGCGCCCGGACTCGGGGTAGATCCCGATACGAAGATCAAGGCCAGGCTCGAAATATTCTCCCGGATACCAACCGTCGGCCAAATCAAATGAACGCTGTGGCCCACGAACAATTGGGAATCTCGCTCTCCGCATCAGGCCGGGTCCTGGATCGCTCGAAACTTTCAAATTCTTACGCAGAATCGACTCACCGACACACTTCAATACCTTCGAAACCGATCGAAAATCCC
>Ga0307469_10000314_pt1 | contig 18326 bp, 19 predicted proteins | sample atmos_gasesAM2C__FD_203084 | JGI IMG/M metagenome (GOLD analysis project Ga0307469, IMG submission 203084) | Hardwood forest soil microbial communities from Morgan-Monroe State Forest, Indiana, United States - atmos_gasesAM2C_515 | ecosystem: Environmental > Terrestrial > Soil > Temperate...
CACACATGCCATCGGCCGCGTGCTTACGGAAGGTCTCGTACCCGCCCATCACGCCGACACTTCTGCGCCTCCAACCGAGAAGACTCCCCGACCCGCGCGTCCCGCCAGCGGCGATTTGAAGCCGGCCAGCTTCAGCGCGAGCGATGGAGGCCAACGTTGAACACACCAGCCTCCAAGAGTCCGCCCGATGTGAGCGTGAGCTTCTGTGGAATGCAGCTCAAGAATCCGGTCATCGGCGCCAGCGGGACGTTCGGCTACGGCCTGGAGTTCGAAGACGTCGTGCATCTCGATAAACTCGGGGGCTTCGTGGTGAAAGGGCTGTCGCGGGAACCCATGACCGGGAACCCGCCGCCGCGCCTTTACGAAACTGCCGCGGGCATGCTGAACGCCATCGGGCTGCAAAACATCGGGGCGCGTGCGTTTGTCGACGAGAAACTGCCCAAGCTGCGGGAAATCAGGGACACCGTCGTATTCGCCAACATCTTCGGCTATACCCGCGAAGATTACGAGCGGACTATCCAGATCCTGAACGAGGGCGACGGGATCGCGGCGTACGAACTCAACGTTTCATGCCCCAATACCCAGCACGGGGGCATCCAGTTCGGTAGTGATCCGCGTTCACTCGATGAAGTCGTGCGGACAGCCAAGCGTGTTTCCGTCCGCCCGCTGATTGTGAAGCTTTCGCCGAATGTCACCAGCATCGCGCAGATGGCCCACATCGCGCAGGAAGCAGGGGCCGACGCGGTGTCGCTGGTCAACACCTTCGTAGCCATGGCCATCGATCCGGAAACCCGCAAGCCACGGATCGCCAACGTTACCGCCGGACTGTCGGGTCCAGCCATCAAACCGATCGCGGTGCGCATGGTTTACGACGCAGCGCACTCCGTCAAGATTCCGGTCATCGGGATGGGAGGCATTTCGACGGCGGCCGATGTTGTTGAATTCATGCTGGCGGGTGCAACGGCGGTGCAGATCGGCACGGCCAGTTATTGGGATCCATGCGCGACCGAGAAGATTGTGGATGAGTTACAGGAATATTGCGCGGAGCACAACATCGCGGAACTGGCGGAGCTTACCGGCGGGTTGATTATGGAGTGATCGCCTGCTGCCGCAAGCAAACCTCAGCGGCTAAAGCCTCGATTGCTAAAGCGGCAGCTCGGCCCGGCTGAAGTCGGGCCACTTCCCTGGAACGTTATTGCCTCAGCATCCTACCCACCTTCCTAGAATCGCTCCCATGGCCAGGTAGCAGGCCAGCTGGTAGCCCGTGTTGATCAGGAAGAGTTTCATCGGGCGATCTGTGAAAAGCTTGTCGGTCAGTTGGACAGTCATGACGAACGCGAGCCACACGGCGAATCCGACCTTCATTCCGTACAACGCAGTGGAAATGGCGAGGTGGTAGATGATCTTGCCGAGGAGGAAAGCGCCCAGCAGGCTGGCCACAAAAGAGATCGCATATTTCGGGCCTGCGCTTTTCTGCATGGCGGCGATTCTGGCTTTGTCCGCCGGATCGTAGCCCATGGCCAGCATCCACGGCTTGCCAAAGAGAAGGGGTGAATACCAAATGAAGCCGATGACCATGGCGGCGACGGCTGAACCCAATACCGCCCACGTGTTGACGCACATGAGGATCATGCATCCTCCCTCTGTCCGCCATCAGCCCAACTCAGACGGATACAGGAAGCATGCCCTATCGGCCGTTGCTATACCAGATACTACCTGGTGACTCGTAGGTTAACCCCTCTCCCCACACCACCTGGGTGTCGCCGTGATTATCGATACCCATCTCGAAGTAGTCCCCAAAGGGAAACTTGAAGCCGTTGGCTTCGATATAACGATAGCCGGGTGTGAAGTTGGAGAGCTGATTTTCGGGAGACCAGGTCGCGCCGCCGTTGGTCGAACTGCGGTAGTAGGTATTCCAGAAGGGTGAGTGGCGCGTGTCCATCCAAGCTATGCGCACATCGCCTGCAGTACCGGCCACAATCGTGGGGAAGGCGTGCCCCACTCCGAGTGCTGCGTTCGAGACGCTGGTCTTCGCCGACCAGGTCAAGCCCCCCGTGGTGGATGAAGCAAAGTAAATTCGTTCGGCGCCTCGGTGAACGGGGCCGGCGTTCCATAAAGCGTAGAGCGTACCCGCTGCATCGGAGGTCACTGTAATCTGCGCTCCCAGGTAGGCCCAGCCGCATTCGTGCGTAGCACATTCAGGTGGCGCTCCCGAGACATCCACCAATGTCGTCGTCCAATTCTTACCGCCATCCACGGACCGGCTCACGTAGAGATCGACGGGCCCTTGCCCACCATTTGCCCGAGTGTATCCGGCCCACGACAAGAAGACGTTGCCGGCCGCGTCGATGGTCGCTCCCCCGGCTTGCGCCCAGCCCATGCCGTCAGTCATGTTCACGTTGATGGGGAGGAAGGAATTTCCGCCATCGTGGGAAGCTGCAACCCAGACTTTGGCCGCGCGATTGTAGGCGACGTACACATCGAGGCCGCGCACTGCGAGTACCGGCTTATCCGCCTCGGTCTCCGTACGCGTGGCGATTACCTCGGTCCAGGTCAAACCAAAATCCACGGACCGGGCCACGATTATGTCGCGACGATCATTCTCCAACCAGGCCGCGTACACCGTGCGGCGATCCACCGGATCGACCGCGATCTGGGCATCGAACTGGGCGGAGCCACGATTCGAGATACGCCGTTGCGATTTCCAGGTGAGCCCATTGTCGGAACTCTGTACCAGGATCATGGTCGGAATTGGACAGGACGGGCAGCCTGGCACGCGGATGTATTGCGGGTAAAGAATATAGACGTGGCCGTAGCCATCGGTGGCGATGGCAGGCTCCCATTGATCGCCCTCCTGCAGGCCCACCCGTGTCTGCGGTGTGAAGCCAGCCGCCCATGCGGACAGGCAGAATCCCGCCAGACACAAAACGACCGCAAGAATCCTCAGGCGATGAAAGACGTCGGACACTCCACTTCCCCGGCAGGCAGAACCTACAAAGATTGGACTGTATCTTGAAAGAATGAGCCCGTCAACGAGTTGAGGCGAGATGAGATGGCTCTTTCGTGCTACATCGTCGGAGCGGTGGGGACTTTTTTCTTAGTGTTCACAAGCACGCCGTCAATAGTAGCGGAGCGCCTTTGGTGACAACGATGGTGTGTTCGTAGTGAGCTGCGGGACGGCGGTCCGCGGTCTTCATGGTCCATCCATCCTCCGCCAGGATGGCCCGGCCGGAACCGGCCGCGATGATCGGTTCGATCGCAATCACGAGACCCTCGGTGAGGATCTGGCGGGCTTCGGGATCCGCATAGTTGGGAATACGCGGCTGCTCGTGGATCGTCCGGCCGATTCCGTGTCCACCCAGTTCGCGAATCACGGAGAATCCTTCGCGCCGCACCTGCTTCTCGACCGCGCGGCCAATGTCGGAAACACGAAAGCCGGCACGCGCCACCAGCATGGCTTTCTCAAAGGCACGCCGCGCGCAAGCCATCAGGCGCTCCGCCTCTGAAGTAATTGCGCCCACACCCACGGTTTCCGCAGCATCGGCCATGAAGCCATCTTTTTCGATGGTGACGTCTAACTTCAACAAGTCGCCGTTGCTCAAAACCCGATTGCCGGGGACGCCGTGCACTGCTTCTTCATTGAGGCTGATGCAGTTCGAACCGGGAAAGTTATACACGGTGGCCGGAGCCGAGCGAGCGCCGTGCTCCGCGATCACGGACGCACCGATGGCATCGAGTTCGGCCGTGGTCACGCCGACGCGCACCTCCCGCTTCATCGCTTCGAGCACGCGGCGGACAACTGCTCCTGCCGCGCGCAGAGCCTCCAGTTCTTCCGGGCCGGTGATGGACACTGCGATCTCCTCCCGAGAATCTTACGGGAAATCGAGCGCAGCGGCTATCCTTACGCGGCGCGCCTATGCTTCCGCGGCGATGGGGCGGCGCGGCCCGAAGAATAACAGGAGGATGAAGCCGGCGATGTAGAAGGACGCGACTTGCGAGAGCGAGAATCCGATCAGGCGCAGCACGAGGCCAAACATGGCGATGGCCTCGGAGAGCGCATAGGTCATGACGTAGCCGGCACGCCAGCGGTTCAGTGTAGCTGCATCATTGGGACGAGTAGCCAGCGTGGTGGCTGACTGCAGGACGAGCGTCCGGCGCACGACGAGGATGACGCCGACAATCGTAATCGTCGCCAGGGAAAGCGCGTAAAACAGAGTCGGGTCGCTGAGCCGGGGAATCTTGCCCACCATCTCTCCCGCGAGAACGAACATGGCCACGCTCAGCAACATTGCGATCTGAATGGCGCGCACGATCTTGATCGCATTTTCCACTTGCAATAATTTTGCACTAAATTCGTCGATTCCTGTCAACATTCTGCGCTGGTGCCGCGATTGGCAACAGTCCTTACAGCGACTTTACAATCTTGAAGGTCTTTTACAGGTCCACACTGGGAACACTCTTTTTAGGAATGGGCATGTTTCGCCGATCCCGGTCGGAGCCGAAAGAAAATCCGAAACGAGACGGGATTCGCGCCGTAAGCTGCGTCCAGCACCGAGGGCTTGCCGTAGAAAGTAACGTCCGCGCCCAGCCCCAGTTGCCACGCGTGATTTTGCAATAGATCGCGCACGCCGCCGAACGTATACGCACTGATGCGATAGGCGGGATGCACGGGAGCTTCGGGAAACAACTCGTCTTTGTCGACCAACTCCATGCGCGTGTAGGCGTAGTTGCTACGCTTGAAATTTACGGTCGATTCGAGAAGATAGCTGTTCAGGTTGGTTTCCGTATCGTCTTTGTGCTTGCGCCCCCATACCACAGAGGTTGCCCAGTTGCCCTTCACAAACGGACGGTTGTATTCCAGGGACGCGGTCTGGCGCTTCTCGTTTCCCGGTTCCAGCGCTTCGGGATGGATGAGGCGGCCGTAACTGTATTGCGCTGTCCAGTTACGAGAGGGCGCGACGCTCGCGCGCACGGACCACGAATCGAGCGCAGCCAGTTGAATGCTCCAACGCTCTTCGTTCGGTTCGCGGCCGTTGAAGACCGACCCTTCCAGCTTGAAGTGATCCACGATGATCCCCGTAGTCACGACGCCAAAACTTGTGTGCGTGGAGTCCTGTAAGTGGTGACTGAGCGGGGCGGCCGGTAGCTCGGAAGCGGAGGTGCGATGGATATAGGCCACTGGACCCAGCGCCGGTTCTGCGGAAGGTCCTCCATAGACGAGCCACGTGAGGTGCTTGGCGAGCGGGAGAGAATAGTACGCGGACAGTTCCGCGAACACGTTGTGGGGATGTTGATGATCGACCAGAGGCTGATTGTGGTAGGTTTCGCCCGTCTGAAAGATTTCCGGGAAACCGGGATGGGGCGAGGTCAGCGACTCGGCGGAAAACATCTGGCGGAAGAGCAAAGTACCCTTCCCCACCTTGTGCTGCTCCATCAACATCAGCCGGTTCACCGACTCGGCTTTGCCCGCGCCTCGCGGACCGCCTTGCTGGTTGTAGGTCAGGAAAACCACGCCGTGGGCCATCAGATCCCACGGGCCGCACGACGTCATCCACAGGTGGCCCGGGACCGACGCTGGCTCCCAGGCAGTGCCCGAACCTGCATGGGGCGATGGCAACCAGTCATCCGTGGCCGCGGACATCTGCATGTCCGGCATGCTCTGCATGTCGTGTCCCGGATGGCTGTGTGTGGGCATGTCTTTGCCCAACTCTTGCGCGCGTCCGGACTCGACCCGCACGACCAGCACCAAGAAACAAAATAGAATCCCAGAAACCCTTCTGCGCACTACCAGATCTCCAAACTGCACACAAACACTTGAACGGTGTATAGACGAGCGCACCTGGATGGCTCAAAGAAAGACGGATCAACCAGTCGGAGGATTCTATAGACGAAGCGGCAAGGAGCCGGAACGCCCGCTCCCGACGACGGGATGTCTGGGTACCGTTCCGATAAAGCCTTGAATGGATGACGACGCCACCCACGCGACGATGAGCGTCCCCTGCAGCGCCGGTTGCGGCGCGCACGAGGAGCGCAGAATCGCCGATTCAGGTCCTGTCACGCAACAGGCGTGATCGGGAGGCGTTTGCCGCGGGGCATTGCGCTCATGCTCGTGGCATCCCGCTGACACTTTGTCCGGACTGGGCGCGGAGAAACCCTGAGCCGCCAGAACAGTGGTCATCCCTGCCATCCCGAGTACGAATGCGAGAATGCGGCTGCAGCGTTTCATCAGGGTCCTTATTGAGATGCGCAGAACGAAAGCAAGTCGCACGCGGATGAACTATCCGGAGAATCGATCGGGAACCTCACGATCCCGTGATCTTCAGGCGCAGGTCTTCGGGAAGCCGCTCGCGAATTTCCGCCGGCAGTCGATCGTGGACGCGGCGGGCACCCAGCCGGGCAACATCCACCACGGTGGTGGGCGCCGGGGTAGCCACGGCGACGATCAGCCATAGCAAGGCAGACAGGGCGAATCCGCCTAAGGCGGCGAGTTCCAGCAACAGGGCATGCCGCGGACCGAAGTAACGGATCACGCCGAAGGCAAGCAGGAAAACTCCTGCCGAAACGGACGCGAGCACGATCAGCGAAACATCGATGGTGCGATGAATCTTCTGGCGGCTACGGCAATGTTCGCAGGCAGATAGGTGGTGTTCGTAGTCTTCGCGCATCTCGGGCGCAAGACCGGAAATATCGTAGCGCCAGCCGGCCAGAATCTTGCCTACGAGAGGGTCGATGCACTGGCTCATACTCGATGACTACAGTCGAATTGGCTCCAAAGGCTCGGTTTGCGATGCCAGCATCACACGATTGAGGAGCAAGGTTTGGCGGGGCCCCAAGGCTTTCTCCGCGGCTCTCCGGGCAATTTCAGGATGATTGTTGTGCTCGGAGATATGCGCCAAAACCACGTATGCTGCCCCTCCATCATAGTCGCTGGTAAAGAATTGCGCGAGTGCGTCGTTCGACAGGTGCCCCACTCGGCTCATCACCCGTTGCTTCACGGACCAAGGGTAGGGCCCGACCCGCAGCATCTCCACGTCGTGATTCGATTCCATCACCAGGACTTCGCAGCGGCGCAAGTGGTCGCGGACGCTGGCCGGCACGTAGCCGAGATCCGTGGCGATACCCACCTTCACTCCCTCGGCCCGGAATGTGAAGCCAACCGGATCGGCGGCATCGTGCGGAATGGTGAACGGGGTGACGGCGATGTCGCCAACCTGGAAACTCTTGCCCGCGGCAAAAATCTCCAACCGCTCGAGCGCCGGGCGCACGCCGTTGTCATCGCGCATGGCGCGAGCCCAAATCTGGTGGGTAGCACCGGTCATGAAGACGGGAATTTTCAATTTCTTGGCGAGAGTGTGCAGACCGTAAACGTGATCGGAATGTTCGTGCGTGATAACAATCGCGGAGAGCGACCGCGGATCTTTCCCCAGCGCCTTCATGCGCCGGAAAGTCTCACGGCAGGAGATGCCGGCGTCGACCAGGATGCGAGTTGTCGAAGTCTGCACAACGGCGCTGTTGCCACGACTGCCGCTGGCCAGCACCGAAACCGACACACACATATGCTCGCAGGATACCCTCGAACGCTGTGGAATTGGGAGTAACTTTCTCGTCAGCCGAGACTTTCGTGCCCATGGACGCGGGCCCTGCCACCGAACGGGAAAGCCAAACTTGCCAACGGGCGGGGACGCCCGTCGCTCCATAGGCCTCAGTCCTTTTGTTTCACTTCTCCCCGACAATATGCCGGATCGCGTGATGCAACAGCGCCCCGCCGTAGGCTCCCGCGATCCCCGGCAGGAACGCGAGAAAGGACTCGTAGACCTGCACTCGGGAAATCCTTTGCTTCAGCAAGAAATATCCCAGCAGTTCGGCGATAGGCACAAGGACCCCGACGATAATCACCCACCGCCACGGGCGCACTGGGCGCATCAGGCCGAGAACCATGCAGGGCGCCAGCACCAGGAGTGCCGTGAACAGCAGGTCTCCGACCTTGATATCGACCCACCCGGCCAGCATACCGGCGCCCACGGCAAACACGTAAAAACCAGTATCGCTCCGCGTACGCGAATCCTCTTCCGGCAGGATTTGTCCCCAGGCTGTGGTCATCGACTCACCAGATATAGAAAGCTCAAAGAATTCTCTCTCTCCATTGCGCCCGCGACTAGTACTGGTAGAAGCCCCTCCCGCTCTTTCTTCCCAGCCAGCCGGCATCCACCATCTTGATCAGCAGCGGACAGGGTCGATACTTCGGGTCGCCGAGCCCCGTCTGTAACACGCGCATGATGTCGAGACAGACATCCAGTCCAACGAAGTCGGCGAGCGTGAGCGGGCCCATGGGATGCGCCATACCGAGTTTGAATACCTCGTCGACCGCTTCGGCCGTGGCGACTCCCTCCATGACCGCGTACATGGCTTCATTCAGCAGCGGCATCAGCACCCGGTTCGAGACAAAGCCGGGCGCGTCGTTCACTTCCACGGGAGTCTTGTCGAGCGCCACCGCCAGGTCGCGAACCGTTGCAAAGGTGACCTGGGAGGTCGCCAGCCCGCGAATCACCTCCACCAACTTCATCACGGGAACGGGATTGAAGAAGTGCATCCCGATGACTTGTGCCGGGCGTTTGGTCAGGGCCCCAAGCTTGGTGATCGAGATCGAAGAAGTGTTCGAGGCAAGAATGACTTCGGGACGGGCAATGCGATCGAGATCGCGAAAAATTTCCGCTTTAATTTCGAATTTCTCGGTGGCCGCCTCAACGATCAGGTCACAGTCCGCCAGTTGGCCGCGATCGAGCGCCGGCGTGATGCGCCCGCGGGCGGCGGTTTCCTGCTCCGCAGTGATCTTTCCTTTCGCACTCTCACGCGACAGATTCTTGGCGATGGTCTCGAGTGCGCGGTCGAGGAAGCGTTGCTCGACGTCGTAGAGCGTCACCGGATGGCCGCTGCGGGCAAACACGTGCGCGATGCCGTTGCCCATGGTGCCGGCGCCCACGACGCCCACTCGCTTGATCTGCATGTAGCGGCAACTCCCTGCTTTTTTTACGGGAACAAAAAAGTGTAGCAGATCGGGAGTACGGACCCGGCGTTCGACGATGTTGAGGAAGCTTGGGATCGGCTTCGAACCGCTCCTTTAAACGCGCCTGAAACACTCCTCGACCAAAATAGTTGCGCCCCGCATAAACATTGGCGTTTCAGACAATTTTCAGATTTCGAACTACAGTCTGCCGGATGCATCATCGAGGCATCACGCAACCCGTCACCCGCATCCCATCGGAACAGACACCGAAACAACGTCCCCCGGTGCGGAGGTGAGTATGCAGCGACAATTGAGGGTGGCAGCATTCGCGGTTTCCGTCGTGATGGCGCTGAGTGTGTTTTCGTTCGCGCAGGATTGGGACGACTATCATCGCGCCGGGAACATTTCCCAGACCCGTCATTACGGCTATGACAGCGGATTCCGCGATGGCGAAAAGCGTGGCCGGCATGAAGGGCGGGAGAACGATCCCTTTGACTACCGCACGCCCGATTGGCGGCAAGCGACGCATGGCTACAAAAACTGGATGGGTCCCCGGAATGCCTTTCAGAACGGATACCAGCAGGGCTACGCCGAAGGCTTCCGCTCCGGCTTCAACAGCGCACGCCCAGGATGGCGCGGGGATCGAGACGACCGCTATCGCGGCGGAAACTACGGCAACGGCTACTATGGCGGCAACTACCGCTACAACAGCCGCGCGGGATACGACGCCGGATATCAGGACGGTGCGAGCGTTGCGCGCGAGGACCAGTACAGCAACAAGCCGTTCAACCCCAATCCTCGCGGGCGGTTCAGTGGGCGGGACAACGGCTACGTTCGCGAGTACGGCGACAAGAATCAGTATCGAGCCGAGTACACGGATGGATATCGCGCCGGCTATCAGTCGGCGTTCAACGGCAGGTATTGATCCGGTCGTCGGTCGTCAGCCGGACGGAGCGGTTGAAGGGCGAACTGGCTGAAGGGTAGCGCCGGCATGTGATGCCACAAAAAGCAGAGCCGCCGACATTCGATCCGGCGGCTCCGTCTTTCTTGAATATCGGAACGCTATCCTCGGCTGCTTGCGTCAGAAGCCACCCGCCAACAGCCACTCGCGATCAGCCATCAGCTACCGACCGTCTTTCCTTCCTTCGCCGCGGCCTCCAAGCGGGAATTGGCCCGGGCCAACGCATCCTGTGCCCGCGGCACGTCGACTTCGGGGTCTCCGCTGGAGAGCCGCTGTTCGGCACGTTCTTTCGCTTTCTGTGCGCGGCCACAATCCACATCTTCGCCGCGCTCAGCGGTCTCGGCCAGGATCGTTACTTTGTCGGGCAGCACCTCGGCAAAACCCCAGGCGACGCAGAGATAGTGCGTCTCGCTTCCATTGCGGTAGCTGATGTGCCCGACGGACAGTTCGGAAATCAGCGGCGCATGTCCCGGCAAGATACCCAGGTACCCATTCTTGCCAGGTATCTGCATCTCTTCGGCCCGGTCCTTTACGACCAGCTTTTCGGGAGTAACGATCTCGAGTTGGAATGAATCAGCCATAAAACAGTCATCGGTCGTCAGTCGTTGGTCGTCAGCAAAGCGTTTCGTCGCCGCTCATTGCCAAAGGTCGACAGTTAAGAGATATCGAATAAAGCCGAACCAGTCGCAGTTGATAGCCAGCTACGTCGATCGTGGGCTCTTGCCAACGACCAACAGCCGACGACCAACGACCGTTCTTACGCTGCCACCTTCATCTTCTCGGCAGCTTCCAATACCTCATCGATCGTGCCCTTCATATAGAAAGCCTGCTCCGGAATCTCGTCGTACTTGCCTTCGACAATATCCTTGAAGCCTTTCACCGTGTCGGCAACCTTTACGTAGCGGCCCGGCGAACCCGTGAACTGCTCGGCCACGTGGAAGGGCTGCGACAGGAACCGCTGGATCTTGCGGGCGCGCGCAACCGTCACTTTCTGGTCTTCGCTCAACTCGTCGATACCCAGAATCGCAATGATGTCCTGCAAATCTTTGTAGGTCTGCAGCGTCTTTTTCACTGCCTGCGCAACATCGTAATGCTCCTGGCCGACGATGCGTGGATCGAGAATGCGCGAGGTCGAAGCCAGCGGATCGACTGCCGGGTAAATGCCGATTTCAGTCAATGCACGCGAAAGCACGGTGGTCGCGTCGAGGTGAGCAAACGTGGTGGCCGGCGCTGGATCGGTGAGATCGTCGGCGGGCACGTAAATTGCCTGCACCGAAGTGACCGATCCCTTCTTGGTCGACGTGATGCGTTCCTGCAACTCACCCATTTCGGTTGCGAGGTTCGGCTGATATCCGACGGCGCTCGGCATGCGGCCGAGGAGCGCCGACACTTCCGATCCGGCTTGCGTGAAACGGAAAATGTTGTCGATGAAGAGCAGCGTATCGGCGCCTTCTTTGTCACGGAAGTACTCCGCGACCGTCAGCCCCGTCAACGCGACACGCAAACGTGCTCCGGGCGGCTCCGTCATTTGGCCGTAGATCAAGGCCGCCTTCGATTTCGACGGGTCGCCCGGCTTGATGACGCCCGACTCGCTCATTTCGAGCCACAAGTCGTTGCCTTCGCGCGTGCGTTCGCCGACGCCCGCGAACACTGAGAAGCCGCCGTGCTGCTTGGCAACGTTATTGATGAGCTCTTGAATGAAAACGGTCTTGCCGACCCCGGCGCCCCCGAACAATCCGATTTTGCCGCCCTTCAAGAACGGCTGGATCAGGTCGACGACTTTGACTCCGGTTTCGAACATCTCGGCACTGGTGGCCTGCTCGTCGAAGGCGGGGGCGGGCCGGTGGATCGGCATGCGCACCGTGTATTCGATGGGTCCCAGCTGGTCGACAGGCTCCCCGATCACGTTCATCACGCGTCCCAGCGTGCCGTGGCCCACGGGCACGGAAATCGGGCCGCCCAGGTCGATGGCCTTCATGCCACGCACCATGCCATCGGTGGCTTCCATGGCGACACAGCGCGCGCGGCCCTCGCCCAGGTGCTGCTGCACCTCGAGCACGACGTTGATGGGCTGCGGCACCTTGAAGCCGTCGCTGACCACACGTAGCGCCTGGTAAATCGGAGGCAGGCCCTCGCGGGTGAACTGTACGTCCACCGCCGGGCCTGCAATCTGGATTACGTGTCCAATGTTTTCTGCCATATGAAAATCAGCTCTAAGCCTCTCGCTGTTAGCTCTTAGTTCTCTTTCCCTGGATTCCAGGAATATCTCTTCCAATCGACGGAACCACCGCCGCCAACTCTTGCAAGAACTTTGCTGCCCCACGGCAAGCTAAGAGCTAATGGCTAATAGCTTGCTCATTGTGCTGCCGCTCCGCTCACAATCTCGATAATCTCTTTCGTAATCTTCGCCTGGCGCGCGCGATTCATGGCGAGCGTCAGGGAATCGATCATGTCGGTGGCGTTGTTGGTTGCCGACTCCATCGCGGTCATGCGTGCAGCATGCTCCGCGGCGACAGACTCCAGCAGAGCGTGGAAAATCTGGATGCCGACGTATTTCGGCAACAGATCGTTGAACAGTTCCGCGGGCGATTGCTCGTATATGTAGTCGACCGGCGCAGTGGCAAAACCCGCGGCCACCGCGTCGATCTCTCGTTGCTCGCTCGAACGCATGCCCACGCCCGCAGAGATCGCGGCCTTCTGCGCCTCCTCCCTTTCCTGCTGGGTGAGTTCGCGCGCCACCTGCACCTGCGAAACGCCCACTTCGACGATGGGCAGCACCCGCTCGACGACCAAGCGCTGCTGAATGACCGACTTGAACTCGTTGAAGATCAAGTAGACCGCATCGATCTCACCGTCGGAATACCGTTTGATCACGCGCTCGGCCAGCTTCGTGGCCAAAGCATGATCCACCTTGTTGAGCACTCCAATTTGCTCACCAATCACCGCAATAGTCGGGGGCTCCGTCGATTCGGCGGTACGCGGCTCGGCCATCGCGAAACGGCGCCGCAAGAAATCGCGCCCCTTGCGCCCGATGGTTTCGATCTCGACGTTCTTGCCCGCCTTCTCGGCAAGAAACTGCATGACGGCTTTCAGAATATTGGTGTTGAATGCTCCCGCCAGCCCCTTATCGCCAGTTACCACGATCACCATGACATTGCGCTCGTCGCGCTGGGCCAATAGGGGATGCCGCGGTTCACCGGTTTCGGGGTCGTAAATCTCGGCGCGCGATACCAGCGACTTCAGCACGTTGGTCAGCATCTGCGCATACGGGCGCGCCGCCAGCGCGCGATCCTGCGCCCGCCGCAACTTCGCCGCCGAGACCATCTTCATGGCCTTGGTAATCTGCCGCGTGTTGATCACGCTGCGAATGCGCCGTTTGATGTCGAGAATGTTTGCCATGAATCAGTCGCCGGTCGTCAGTCGTCGGTCGTCAGCAAACCCAAAATCCCCATGATTAATCGCTCTGCCATCCTGAGCGAAGTGAGGCGCCAGCCGAATGCAGTCGAAGGACCCCGCGCTACGTCGATCTTTATCATGAGCGACCTTCGTTTCCACGACGGCTTCTTCTTGCATCTGCTTGCTATAGCCACTAGCTACCAGCCAAACGCCCTACTGCTTCCTCGCCGCGACGAACTGCTCCTTGCACTCCTTGATCACCTTGGTCATTTCGGTCTTCAATGAATCATCCAGAATCTTTTTCTCCATGATGGTTCGCAGCAAACCTGGATTCGTCGTGTCCACATACTTGTAAAGCTCGGCTTCAAACGGCCGCACCTGCTCGACCGGCAGGTCATCCAGAGCGCCGCTGGTGCCGGCGAAGATGATCAGAATCTGCTTGGAGAAGGGCAAGGGTGAGAACTGCCCCTGTTTCAGTAGTTCGACCAGCCGCTGTCCGCGGTTGAGCTGGTTCAAAGTTGCTTTATCGAGATCGCTACCGAACTGGGCAAACGCCGCCAGCTCGCGATATTGCGCGAGTTCGAGCTTCAACGATCCGGCCACCTGCCGCATCGCTTTGATCTGCGCGCTGCCGCCGACGCGGCTCACCGAAATACCGACGTTGACGGCCGGGCGAACACCAGAATTGAACAGATCGGTCTCGAGAAAGATCTGCCCGTCCGTAATCGAAATCACGTTGGTCGGAATGTAGGCGGAAACGTCGCCCGCCTGCGTTTCAATGACGGGCAGCGCCGTCAGCGATCCGCCGCCCATCTTGTCGCTCAGCTTGGAGGCGCGCTCGAGCAACCGGGAATGCAGGTAGAACACGTCTCCTGGATATGCTTCGCGCCCGGGCGGCCGCCGCAGGAGCAGCGAGATCTCACGATAGGAAGCTGCGTGCTTGGAAAGATCGTCATAAATAACCAGCGCGTGTCCCTTGTTGTCGCGGAAGTACTCGCCCATGGCGCAAGCGGCGTAGGGCGAAATGTACTGCATGGGTGCGGGTTCCGAGGCCGAGGCCGCCACCACGATCGTGTACTCCATGGCGCCGGCATCTTCGAGAATCTTCACCACCTGCGCAATCGACGAACGTTTCTGCCCGATCGCGTTGTAGATGCAGATCAGGTCATTGCCCTTGTTGTTGATGATGGTATCGAGCGCAATCGCGGTCTTTCCGGTCTGGCGGTCGCCAATGATCAGTTCGCGCTGGCCGCGGCCGATGGGAATCATGGAATCGATCGCCTTGAGTCCCGTGGCCATGGGCTCGCGCACCGGCTGGCGGTCAATCACGCCCGGAGCAATGCGTTCGAGCGCAATGAACTCTGTGGACGCGATGGGTCCCTTGTCGTCGATGGGCTGGCCCAGCGAATTCACGACGCGCCCCACCAGGGCTTTGCCCACGGGCACGCTCATAATGCGGCCCGTGCGCTTGACTTCGTCGCCTTCGCGAATCTCGGTGTACTCGCCGAGCAGCACCACGCCCACCTGCTCTTCTTCCAGGTTCATGGCCAGTCCAGCCACACCGTGGGGGAACTCAAGCAGTTCTCCGGCCATGACCTTGTCGAGGCCGTACACGCGGGCGATGCCGTCGCCCAACGAAATCACGGTGCCAACTTCGTCGACCGTGATCTTGCTCTCGTAGTTCTCAATCTGCTCGCGGATGAGCTGCGATATCTCGTCTGCCTTAATTTGTGCCATAAGATCAGCTCTTAGCTTAGCTCTTAGCCTTTAACTTCTTAATTTCGTTCCGTGACGCTAGGTTTTTATCGCTTCCCTTTGCGAACTCTGCGGCCCTGCTCTTCGACTTTGCCGTTGCAAGCTCTCTCTCGAAGCCCTGCGCGAATTCTTGCCCGAGCTAAAAGCTAACGGCCAAGAGCTAGGAGCTGCCTCCCTCGATCTGCTCGCGGATGCTCTCCAACTGCCCCAGCACAGATCCGTCGTAGATCGTGCTGCCCACCCGCACCACGGCTCCGCCCAGGATGGCCGCATCGCGCGAATACCGCGCGCGCACCTTCTTGCCTGTAAGTTTCTCAACCTGCGTCTCGAGCGAGCGCTTCTCCGGATCGTTCAGATCGCGGGAAGTCGTGATCTGTGCCTCGGCAAATCCCATACGCGCGTCCAACTCATGTCCCAGTTGCTCAACGATGGCATCGAAGAAGTGCATTCTCCGGTGATCGATCAGCACGGCCACGAAATTTCTGACCTGCCCGGCCAGTCCTTCTCGTTTGGCGATCGCATCCAGCACGGCACGCTTCTGCTGGGACGCGATAGCTGGATTCTCCCAGACCCGCCGCAAGTCCAGATTATCGCGCAGCAGAGCACTCAGCGAGTGAAGCTGCTCGAGGGTTTTGCCGGCGTCCAGCCGGGTCTTAAACACCACGTCGGCGAACGCCCGCGAGTAAATGCTGGTGACGGAAGCCATGGGCTAGTTCTTCCCTCCGTCTTCCGCGTTACCCAGACGGTCGGCGAAGCTGCGCACTAGCGACGAGTCCGTCGCCGGGTCCACGTGAATCTGCTTCTTCGCGAGTGCAATCGCCAGGTCGGCCGCGTAGGCGGTCAGGTCGCGTCGCGCTGCCTTGGCGGCCGCCGCGATCTCCTGCTCCGCCGAGTCGATGATTTTTCGCGCATCTTCTTCGGCGGCAGCCTTGATGCGCGCCTCTTCGGCGAGCAGGTCCTTCTCGCCTGCAGTTTTCATCGCAGAAATCTCATCCCCCAAGCGCGACAGCCGCGACTCGATCTCGGACAGGCGACGATTGGCGTCTTCACTAGCGCGCCGCGCTTCCTCCATAGCCCGTTGAATGGCCGCAGTCCGCGCGCGAAAGGCCCCGGGCAGAAATTTACGGCCCGCCCAGAACAGAGCACCCGCAATCACAGCAAAATTCAGCAGCATTGCCAGCCAATAGGCGTGCTGCAGGTTCCCGCCGGTAAGTTTCGAGAGCCACCGTACCGACGCCGACTGCTTGAACTGCGCGTTTTCGTCGTCCTCGCCGGCTGCCTCACGGGTCTGCTTGGCCAGTTGGGCGCCAAATCCCGGACTCCGGTCATCCTTTTTCTTCGTTTTTTGATTTGTTGGTGACTGCTGGGAGGATGGCTCAGCCTTGGTCTCGGGAGCGTTGCCCGGCTCCTGTGCGAACGTCCAGCCGCCGAGCATGACCGGTAAAGTGATGCTGGCGAGGATTCCCACGCAGACCCGGGATGCGAAATTTTGCCGGCGCTTCATCGCACTTCTCCGGCTGCGCTCTGATCCGTCACTGGGCGCAGCAGCCGGCGAATAATCTCACTTGCCAGCCGGGCGGATTCTGTTTGCAGGACCTCTTGCGCGGCGAGTTTGTCCTGCTCGATCGCCGCCCGCGCCTGCTCAATCTGCTGCTGGGCCCGGGAGCGGGCCGCAGAAACAGCCGCAGCGCGAGTCTGGAGCGCTGCCTGGCGACGAACCTGCAGGGACCTGAAAACGGCAACGCGCGCTTCCCGCAGGCGCTGTTCATATTCGGCGGTTCGCGCCTCGGCGGCCGAGACGTCTGCCTGCGCTTTTTCGATGGCGCCTTCGGTCTTCGCCCGCCGCTCGGCCAAGACTTTGGACAGTGGTTTATGCACGACCACCGTGTAGATGGCGTAGAGCAGCACGAGCATGATCACGGTGGGAATGGACCCAAGCAGTAATCCGCCTAGCTGTCGAAGCGTCTCATCCATGGCTTAGCTGAATTATCCGGAAGAAAGAGGGCTACAAAACTTCTAAAGTTAACATCCTAAGGAGCTTGTGTCAACGCTCGAGCGCGCCGCGGAGGCCGGCGTTTCCCGTCAACTGGAAAAAATTTCCGACTGTGCGCGATTTCTCACGCCTTTTTCGAAGTATCCCTTGACTTCTCCGTACAGGGGGATACCATAAGTACATCACCTCCGATCCAATTCAGGATCGAATGGGCCGGTAGCCAAGAAAAGTCACCGCTTTTTGGCTCTCGGCCCATTTAATTTTTGAACCCCCGCTTTTAACTCTTGCTGCTGGCATTTTCCTCCGGTCCCCAATCCCTCGACTTTCATAGCCCTCACTGTCCTTTATCCCTTTCCCTGCCCTGTCAACATCATGTTCTAATTTCGAGATTCCACGCATCACGAAACATGCGAGAAAGGAGTGTCTGTGAATCGAACGTTAGCTCTTTTGCTTTGCCTGATCGCGCTGATTGTGGGCTGGGTAGCCTACTCGGGATTCTCCACCTCGCATGCGAATTCCGGCAGTCTTGGATCGCTGGCTCCCAAGGTCCAGGGCAGCAGGGTCTACTTCGTCCCTCTTGGATCGTTCCCTGGCGATGACCTCACGTCCCTCGCTCAGTACTACCGAGACAAATACAAACTCGACATTACGATCCTGAAAAGCATTCCGGTGGATGACGTCGTGCGAGACTCATCGCGCGGGCAGTTGATGGCAGAGAAACTGGTGGAGAGTGTTCGGGCGGGCGCACCAGAGTACGCCAACGATCCGCGCGCGATTTTGATCTTCTTCACTTCCGAAGACATTTACCCAACATCGCAGAATTGGCAATTCGCTTTCGGCTGGAGACTTGGCAGTTCCCACGCTGCTGTCGTTTCAACCGCACGCATGAGCCTGCACTACATCGGCCAGCCTATCGACCTCAATTTGTCCGAAACACGCCTGCGGAAGATGGTCACGAAGGACATCGGCATCCTGTACTACGGCTTGCCGCAAAGCCAGAACCCAAGCAGCGTTCTGTACAACGGGATTATGGGAATTGAGGAACTGGACCACGTTGGAGAAGACTTCTGAGGTGCTACCAGCCAGCAGCTCGTAGCCAGCAACCTCTAGGTCTTCACCACAAACTCTCTTACTCGGCGCACCACCGACTCGGGTGCTTCGGCTTCCATCACGACCAGCCCGTCGCGATACTCCCGTGAATAAATTCGGGATTGCGC
>Ga0307469_10000315_pt1 | contig 18319 bp, 17 predicted proteins | sample atmos_gasesAM2C__FD_203084 | JGI IMG/M metagenome (GOLD analysis project Ga0307469, IMG submission 203084) | Hardwood forest soil microbial communities from Morgan-Monroe State Forest, Indiana, United States - atmos_gasesAM2C_515 | ecosystem: Environmental > Terrestrial > Soil > Temperate...
GCCTGCAGGCCGTTCTCGACGGCGCGCAGCGCGGCGAGCACGGCAATGACGGTCTTGCCACTGCCGACGTCTCCCTGCAACAGCCGGTGCATCGGATGCGGTTGCGCAAGATCTCCTTCAATTTCTTTCCACACCCGTTGCTGCGCGCGAGTCAAATGGAACGGCAGTCGCTCGATCAGAACCGCGGTGTGGCAACGCTGCTTGCCCGGCCGCAGAAGCGGCGGTGCCGCGCGGGCTTTTCGCTCGCGGTAGTACTTGCGCATCGAGATCTGCTGCGCGAGCAATTCGTCAAATTTCACGCGCCGCCACGCGGGCAGTGTGCGGCCGCTGAGAGCCTCCTCATCCGCTCCCGGCCGGGGATGATGCAGCGTGTCGACGGCTTCGCGGAAATCGCAGAGTCCAAGCCGCCTGCGCACGTCTTCGGGGAGCGTGTCATCGAGTTGTACGTGCGCGAGCGCGTCTTCGATCAGGGGCCGCAGCCGAGCCTGCGTAAGTCCTGCCGTGGTCGGGTAGATCGGCGTCAACGCCGTCGGCAGCGGGTTCTCTCCACGCAGCACGCGAAAGCGCGGGTGGATCATCTCCCCACCGAAAAAGCCCGTGCGTACTTCACCGAATGCGCGCACCTTCACATCGGGCTCAAGCGCCTTGGCCTGACTTCCAAAGAAATTGAAGAAGCGCAGCGACAGCTCACCAGTGGAATCCTCGATCCGCGAAACCAGCTGGCGTCTCGGACGGTACACGATCTCGGTCGAGCGCACCGTGCCTTCCACTTGGACAGGCAGCCCGGCAGGCGCGTTCGCAATCGGCGTGACGCGCGTCTCGTCCTCGTAACGTAAAGGCAGGTGCAGCACGAGATCGAATTCGCGACGGATACCGAGTTTGCTGAGCCTCGCGGCAACCGTCCGGCTACCCGAAGACCGAGTCGAAACCTTCCGCACACCCGGTCCCTCGATCTCCGGCCCTCAATCCACGAGCGCGAGAGTCGCGTCGGCCTCGACGAGTGCGCCGCGCGGAAGCGCTGCGACACCGACCACGGCGCGTGCCGGATACGGTTTGTCGAAGTATTGGGGCATGATCTCGTTGACGCGCGCGAAATGCGACAAGTCCGTGAGATAGATGGTGAGCTTGACCGCGTCGTCGAGCGATCCGCCACCGGCCTTCGCCACCGCCTTCAGGTTGCCGAAAACCCGGTGGATCTGGTTCTCGATTCCGTCCACGAGCTGTCCGGTTGCCGGGTCCAGTCCGATCTGCCCGGAAAGATAGAGCGTGTCGCCGGCGCGCACCGCCTGTGAGTAAGTGCCGATAGCGGCCGGGGCATCCAAGGTGGAAATGGTCGATCGTGTCATATTGAGCATGAAGTCGGCGCGAGGCAAGCGGATATAATATCCGCGCTCGGCTGGGCGGCGCCAGCATCCCGGTATCCCCGATGACTTCGCAGCAGATAGTCAATCTCTTGAAGCTCGTGGGCACGCCCAGGGACAGCGCGCTCTTGCGCTTTTCTCTGGGAAGCGAATACCTGAAGTGCGCGGAATTCGAACCCGCCATCGCGCACCTCAATGCAGCAGTCGAAAAAGACCCGGGATATTCCGCAGCATGGAAACTCCTCGGAAACGCGCTCGCCGACCATGGACGGGCCGATGAGGCGCTCGCGGCCTACCGCAAAGGCATCGAGGTCGCGCACGCGAAGGGTGACCGGCAGGCGGCGAAGGAGATGACCGTCTTCTCGCGTCGCCTCGAAAAGGTCATCGCCTCGGGCAAGACGACGCCCGAACGCTCATGAGCGAGTTTGCGAACCTGCGCCGGAAGCTGTTCGGCAAGCCGCTTGATCCGCTGGATACGAAAGCCCGCCGGCATATCGCGCTTGTCGCATTTTTCGCCTGGGTGGGCCTTGGAGCGGACGGGATCTCCTCTTCCTGCTATGGTCCCGAAGAGGCGTTTCGCGCACTGGGCGAGCACACGGACCTCGGGCTTTACCTCGCACTCGCCACGGCGGCGACCGTACTAATCATCGCGCTCGCCTACAACCAGGTCATCGAGCTCTTTCCCACGGGCGGGGGTGGCTATCGCGTCGCTACGCGGCTGATCGGCCCGTACGCTGGCCTCACCTCGGGTGCAGCGCTCATCCTGGATTACGTGCTCACCATTTCGATTTCGATCGCGAGCGGCGTCGACGCGCTGTTCTCGCTGTTTCCGCTCGGCTTCCAGCCGTACAAGCTTGCGGCCGAGGTCGCGTTCATCGTAGCGCTCGTACTGCTCAACTTGCGCGGAATGAAGGAAGCCATCACGGTGCTGCTGCCGATCTTTCTCGGCTTCATTTTCACGCACGCCTTCCTGATCGTGTACGGAGTGCTCTCGCATGCGACGGCGTTGCCGACGCTGGTACCCGATGTTTGGCATGGAACCTTGGGCCTTTCGGGGCAGATCGGATGGACGGGCGTCGCGGCACTGCTGCTGCTCGCTTATTCACAGGGGGGAGGTACCTACACCGGGATCGAAGCGGTGTCGAACAACGTCAACGTGCTCGCAGAGCCGCGAGTACACACCGGCAAGGTCACAATGCTCTACATGGCGCTGTCCCTCGCCTTCACCGCCGGCGGCATCATTCTGCTGTATCTGCTGTGGGGTGCGCGCCCAACGGAAGGACAGACCCTCAACGCGGTCACCTTTGCCGCGATCATAGACAGTTTCGGCTGGGACACCCACGTCGGCCAGGCCGCGCTGCTGGTGGTGCTTGCGCTCGAGGCGGGTCTGCTCTTTGTCGCCGCCAACACAGGCTTCCTGGGCGGTCCCGCTGTGCTCTCCAACATGGCCGCCGATTCCTGGGTGCCGCACCAGTTCCGCTACCTGTCGACGCGGCTCGTCACCCAGAACGGCATCCTCGTCATGGGGCTCGGGTCGCTCATCATCCTGCTGTGGACGGGCGGCAACGTTTCGACGCTCGTCGTTCTCTACAGCTTGAGCGTGTTCCTGACCTTCGCCGTGTCGCTCTTCGGCCTGTGCCTGTACTGGGCCCGACTGCGGGCGGGGCGAAACTGGCTCGGGAGGCTCGCGCTGTCCGCGGCGGGCTTCCTCGTGTGTGCCGGCATTCTGCTCATGCTGCTCGCCGAGAAGTTCCTCGAAGGCGGATGGCTCGCAGTTCTCATCATCGCGGCGATCATCGGCGCGTGCGTGACCATTCGCAACCACTACGACTGGACCAAGACGCAGCTGAAGAAAATCGACGCTGACTTTTCCGGCATTCCCTTTGGCAGCGTCGCCAATCCGCCCAAGCCTGACCCCAGCCGGCCCACGGCGGTGTTTCTGGTGGGCTCCTCGCGCGGCGGCGGGTTGCATGCCTTGCTTTGGGTACAGCGGATGTTCCCGGACCACTTCAGGAACTTCATTTTCGTCAATGCGCGCACGGTGGACGCGCAGAGCTTTGGTGGGCGCGAAGACCTCGAAGCGATGAAGGTCGAGGCGAACGCCTCTCTTTCCTACTTCGTCAACTTCTGCAACAGCAAAGGTTGGGCGGCAAAGTCATACTTGTCCTTCGGCACCGATCCAATCGATGAATTCACGCGGCTCGCCGAGCGCGTTCTGGGCGAATTCCCCAATGCCATCTTCTTCACCAGTAAGCTCATCTTCGACGAGGACAACTGGCTGACGCAGATACTGCACAATCAGGCGGCGATGGCGTTGCAGCGCCGCTTCCATCTGCGCGGCATGCAGATGGTCATCCTGCCTATGAAATTGAGCGTCTAGCAGTGAAGCTATCTTGCGGACGTGGGGAGCGTTCCGTCTTTCGGACGGTAACGGCGCGACACCTCTCGCACCTCGGTGCGCAGCCGCTCACCATCCCAGTCTTTCATCATGAGCTTGTGAATGGCGGCTTCGCTGACGGCGTCGGCGATGGCCTTGGGATCGTGGGAGCTCGTGAAGAGTATTCTGATCACGTCGGGATAGAGCTTTCTCACCTGGCCTAGGAACTCCACCCCGGTGATCCCCGGCATGTTTTGATCGGAGATAACGATCCCGACGGGATGACTCGCGAGCAGTTCGAAGGCGCGCGTCGGATCGGTCGTCTTAAGCACCTGAAATCCGTCGGGGCGCAGGATCTGCTCGAGCAACATCAGATCCTTCTCGTCGTCGTCGAGCAGGAGGACAGCCGGCTTTGACCCGGTCTCGCTCGCGGAAACGCCGAGCCGGCGGTCTTCAAGCGGCATGGAATAGCCGCTGCCTGCGCGCGTCTATGCGCTTCAACGTCCCCTCCCGAACACGACAGGCGACGCGCCCCCCGGCGCGTGACAGACCGCCTGCGGCTGAATTCCCACACCTTAGAGCGAGACGCAGGGCGCGCCAATCAGGCCGGCCCTGAGCAGGGCCAGCTAAATACCTTAAGGGCGTGCCGGAGCTAAGGAGAAACTCTTGATTTCTAAGCTTATTATTTTGCTGTGGTGACGAGACCGTTGCGGATCGCGTACTTGACCAGGCCGGCGATATCGCGAATCTGCAAGCGATCCATCAGCTGGGCGCGATGGGTCTCAACGGTCTTCACGGAAAGCTCGAGGCGATAGGCGATTTCCTTGGTGCTGTGACCCCCGGCGATGAGCTGCAGGACTTGGCGCTGACGCGGCGTAAGGTTGTCGGACTTAGGCTGCTCACCCCCCACGCGCTGCACGTAGCCTTCCACCATCTGCTTCGATATGCGCGGGCTGAGATAGGTCTCGCCTTGCATCACCGCTTGCAGGGCGAGCTCCAGTTCAGCGGTCGCGGAATCCTTTAGCATGTAGCCTGAAGCGCCCGCGCGCAGCGCCTGCAGCACGTATTCTTCGTTGGCGTGCATGGAAAGCATCACCACGCGCACCTCCTGAAGCTCCTGCTTGAGCAGAGCGCTCGCTTCGAGCCCCCCGAGCCCAGGCATGGAAATGTCGAGCAGCACGACATCCGGGCGATGCTTGCGCGCAAGCTCCAGCACCTCGCCGCCGTTGCCTGCTTCGGCCACGACGGTGACTCCTTCCAGGCCCTCAAGGAGCGCGCGTATTCCGGCGCGCACCAGCGCGTGATCATCGGCGAGAAGGACGCGTACCGGGATCATACTTGTTCCGCGCCAGCCCGGACCAGAGGGAGCGTAAGGCTCAGCCGCGTCTCCCGCGAGAGCGCCGAGTCGATCGCGAGCCGCCCCCCCGCGAGCGTGGCGCGTTCCTCCATGCTCAGCAGCCCCATGCTGCTCCCAGCCGTCGCACGCAGCCGCGCGGCCGCGACGTCGAAACCCCGGCCGTTGTCGCGCACCTCCAAGCGCAATTCCTGCTCCGTGCCGGCGAGCGTAACCCAAACTTCGCTCGCCTGCGCGTGTCGCGCAATATTGGTGAGAGCCTCCTGCGCGATGCGAAAACACGCAGTCTCGATTTCGGCGGCAAGACGTGAGGGCACCCCCTCGTGCGTGAAATTCGGCTTGAACCCGGCGCTGCTTGCCTGCTGGTCGAGATGCGAGCGCAGCGCCGCCAACAGGCCAAGATCATCGAGCTGCGAGGGTCTCAGGTCACGCGACACGCGACGCACTTGCTCGAGTGCGTCGTCAATCGCCGCCACGCATTCGCCCCGGCGAGAGCCGTAGTCCGGCGAGGAGGGATTGAGGCTTGCGAGGCGCAATTTGACAGCGGTGAGCAGCTGCCCGATGCCATCGTGCAGCTCGCGTGCGATGCGGCGGCGCTCGGTTTCCTCCACCTGGAGGAGTCGCGCCGAGAGCGCCTGCAATCTATGATGGGCGTCTCGCAGTGCCTGTTGCGCTGCGCTGCGACTGGCTCGCTCAAGGCGCTCGTTCAACGCGCGGGTTACGACCGGCGCAAGCCGCTCGAGCCTTTCCTTCATCACGTAATCAGTGGCGCCCGCTTTGAGGCTCTCGATGGCGCGTTCCTCTCCGAGCGTGCCGGAGATGAGGACAAAAGGGATTTCCAGTCCGCGCTCCCTCAGCAGGCTCAGCGCGCTCAGCCCGTCGAAGTTCGGAAGATTGTAGTCGGCGAGGATCAGCTCGAACTCCGGGCGATCCAGAGCAGCCTCGAACTCCTCCCGAGTCTGCACTTGCTGCCAGTCGCAATCATAGCCGGCGGCTTGAAGCGTCCCTACTTCGAGTTCGGCGTCGAAGGCGTTGTCTTCGAGAATCAGGAGTTTGAGGGGCGTGGGCATGCGTCGATGAGGCGGGGCTGGGCCCACGATACGTCAAATCCACGGGGCAGGTGGTGGAGTTGAGGAGGATCGAACTCCCGACCTTCGCATTGCGAACGCGACGCTCTCCCAGCTGAGCTACAACCCCACGCCACCGCAATTTTAGCCGCAATCCCTCTCTTCCTCAACGCCGCGCAGATCAGGAATCTCATTCGCGGAGGCGTCCTGACATGCTTGCATTTCAGACCGAGCCCGCGCGAGTGAGCCGGTCGCGGATGGCAGTCCATTCGAGAGTATCCGGCGGCTCCTCTACCAGAATGCGATCGCAGCCGGAGGAATCGAGCGCGCGCAGGTTGGCGTAAAGATCGCGCCCGTATCGCCACGGCTCCCTCGGCGCCTCGATCCACATGGCGCTCATGTCCCCCTGAGGAGCCGAGCGGAATGACAGCACGCCTCGTCCATGCGAAGCCTCCCCTACGCTTCGCTCCCACCGGTCCGATTCGATGAGCCGAAGGGGTCGCCGGGGCGCGTAGTGCGCCGCGAGCGTCCCGGGAGCGCGCGGGGCATCTGAATCGCGCGCCAGGGGCGCGACGCCGAGCGCAGCCGCGATGTCCCCTGCACCGATTCGCCCGGGACGAAGGAGCACGGGCCGCCCGCGAGAGAGATCCACGATCGTGGATTCGATGCCGATCTCGCACGCGCCTCCGTCCAGGATCAGCTCGACTTCGGTCGCAAGATCGCTTCGCACATGCTCCGCAGTCGTCGGACTGATCCGCCCAAACCGGTTGGCCGACGGGGCAGCTACGCCCCCGGCAAATTCCCGGAGGAGCTGGAGAGCAACGGGATGCCCGGGGACGCGCAGGCCGATCGTATCCTGACCGCCGGTGAGTTGAGTACCGACGCCCGGCGCACGCCTCAGCACCAAGGTGAGCGGCCCCGGCCAGAAGCGTGTTGCGAGTTTCGTCGCAGCCTCGGGGATATCGCGCGCCCAGCGAGGCAACTGCCCGATGTCGCCGATATGGACGATGATGGGATGGCCCGCGGGACGGCCCTTGACCTCGTAGATCCGCGCTACCGCTGCGGGATTGGACGCGTCGGCGCCCAGTCCGTAGACCGTCTCGGTCGGAAAGGCAACCAGGCCGCCACGTCGCAGTATCGCCACTGCATCCCGAATGGGAACGGCTTGGAGCGCGTCGACTTTCGCAGGCAAGGAAAAGGCGGGACCGAGCCCGTGTCAACCCGGCAGCTTGGCGTTCTTTACCGCTTCGGCCTGGCTCGCGCGGAACTGCGCGAGAAGTTTGGTGAGCTTCGCGTCTCCCTGGGCAAGCATCGCGACGGCAAAAAGTCCCGCGTTGATGGCGCCCGCCTCGCCGATTGCAAAAGTCGCCACCGGGATCCCCTTGGGCATCTGCACGATCGACAGCAATGAATCCAATCCATGCAGATATTTGGAGGGCATCGGTACGCCGAGCACGGGGAGCGTCGTTTTCGCTGCGATCACGCCGGCCAGATGCGCCGCACCTCCGGCACCCGCGATGAAGCAGCTGGCCCCTTTGGCAATGAGCTGTTCCACCCATTCGGTGAGCGCGTCGGGAGAGCGGTGCGCCGACAGCACCTTGGCTTCGTAGGCCACGGAAAAATCGGTGAGCTGCTTTGCCGCCTCGCGCATCACTTCCCAATCGCTTGCGCTTCCCATGACGATCCCTACAAGAGGCGAGCGACCGGCCACCTTCATGCTCCCAGTTTTCGTCCGGTCAGACGGAACAGCGCCTCGCGATACTTTTCGGAGGTCTTCGCGATCACTTCGGCTGGAAGCCTGGGCGCGGGGGGCGTTTTCTTCCAGCGAAGCTTCTCCAGGTAGTCGCGCACGTACTGCTTGTCGAATGAAGGCGGGCTGATTCCGGGCCGATACTCGTCCGCGGGCCAGAACCGCGAGGAGTCCGCGGTCAGCGCCTCGTCGATGAGAACCAGATTCCCCTTGTCATCCGTCCCGAACTCGAACTTGGTGTCGGCGATGATGATACCGCGCCCGCGGGCGTAGTCTGCCGCTTCGCGGTACAGGCGCAGGCTCACATCGCGCACTTTGGCCGCAAGCGTCTTGCCGATCAGCTTCTCGGCCTGCTCGTACGATATGTTCTCGTCGTGAGCGCCAGCTTCCGCCTTGGTGGCCGGCGTGAAAATCACCTCCGGCAGCTTGTCCGCCTGCTTCAGACCCGCGGGCAGGGGAATGCCGCAAACTACGCCGGTCTTCTGGTAGTCCTTCCAGCCCGAGCCGATGAGATAACCGCGCACCACCGCCTCGATCGGCAGCGGCTTGAGCCTTTTCACAACTACCGCACGGCCCTCGACCTGCGCCGCTTCGTCGCCGCCCTTCACCACCGACTCGGGCTCGGCGCCGTCGAGATGGTTGGGGACGATATGTCCGAGCCTCCTGAACCAGAAATTGGACATTTCATTCAGCACGCGCCCTTTGTCGGGTATCGGATCGGGAAGCACCACGTCGAAGGCCGAAAGCCGATCGCTGGTGATAATCAGCAAGCGGTCGCCGTCCACCGCGTACATGTCGCGGACCTTGCCCCGGCCCAGCAGCTTCAGGCTCTTGAGGCTTGACTCGTAGAGTGGGAAAGCCATTCTATGCTGCCTGTTTCTCCAGCTCCGGACGGTATTTTCCTTGAGCCGCGAGTCCGTTCATGCGGGCCCGGTGATAGAACGCCCGCTGGGCGGCAGCGACGTTGCCCGAGTGGCCGCGCCAGGTCTTCAGAGGCGGATTCTGCAGCGCTCGGCTGTAGGAGAACGTGAGCGGCCAAGGCAGTCCCGGCATTCTCGCCATCTCGTTGAGGTGCGCCGTTGCAGCCTCGTCGCTTTGGCCGCCCGAGAGAAACACGACACCGGGCAGAGCCGCGGGCACGGTGCGCTTCAGGCAGCGCACCGTTTCCTCCGCCACGCGCTCGACTCCGGCTTGTTTCGGGCATTCTTTGCCCGAGACGACCATCGAAGCCTTGAGAACGGTATGCTCAAGCGACACGTTGTGGGCGCGCAGCGCCGCGAATACCGCGGAGAGGGTTGCCTCGGTTGCCTCGTAGCAGTGCTCGATCGTGTGGCCGCCTTCGAGCAGCACCTCGGGTTCGACGATGGGCACGATGGACGCCTCCTGGCACAGGGCCGAGTAGCGCGCCAGCGCGTGCGCGTTGGCGTAGATGCAGGCGTGGCTCGGGATCCCGGAACCGATCGTGATCACCGCGCGCCATTTGGCGAAGCGCGCGCCGAGCCCGAAGTAGTCCTCGAGCCGACCACGCAGGCCGTCCAGTCCCTCTGTCACCTTTTCTCCGGGAGAGAGCGCGAGGTCGTGCGTGCCCTTGTCCACTTTGATGCCGGGGATGACACCCTTTTTTTCGAGGTATCTCGGGAACGGCTCGTTGCCCGTTACCGTGCTTTGACGGAGGGTTTCGTCGAACAGGATCACCCCGCTTACGAATTCCTCGATGCCTTTGGTGGTGAACAGCAAATCGCGGTAGGCACGGCGGCTGGCCTCGGTGCACTCGACTCCAACCGACTTGAATCGCTTCTCGCATGTGCCGCTGGACTCGTCGGCTGCGAGCAGCCCCTTGCCTCTTGCGACCATGGCCGCGGCGGTTTTGGAAAGGAGATTTCGGTCCATGAGACAGTCCTGTTGCTGGATGGGGAAGTGAAACCCGGAAGTTGGCAATTTTACCTTCCCGGCCCCGGCACCGCCAAACGGGGCGGCCCTGCGCGGAATGCTAACAGGCTGTCTGATGCCGCACGCGGCAGCTCGCGAGCACTTCATCCGGGTCCCGCCGCCACCAATTGCGCGAAGACAGGATCTCCACCTCGTGGAACCCACGGTACCCGGCCTCCTCCATCCACGCACGCATGAGCGGAAGATCGATCACGCCGTCGCCCATCATTCCCCGGTCGGTGAGCAGGTCGGCGGTGGGCACCAGCCAGTCGCAGATGTGGAAAGCAAGCAGGCGCTTGTCGCCGGCGCGCTCGATCTGAGCCTTCAGCGAGGGGTCCCACCAGACGTGGTAGGCATCCACCACGACGCCGAGAGCTCCGCTTCCACTGCCGTCCAGTTCGTCGCACAGATCGAGCGCCTGCGCGAGGGTGTTCACGCAGGCCCGGTCGGCGCAGTACATCGGGTGCAGCGGCTCGATCGCGAGCGGGACGCCAGCCGAGCGCGCGTGATCGAGCACGCCCCCGATACCGTCCCTCACCATCGCTCGCGCTCCGGCCAGGTCTTTGGAACCCGGCGGCAGCCCGCCGACGACAAGCACCAGGCACCTTGCTTCGAGCGTCGCCGCATCGTCGATCGCGCGCAGGTTGTCATCGATCGCGGCCTGACGCGCACTGCGGTCCCCGCCGGGAAACATCCCTCCACGGCAAAGCCCCGTGACCACGAGGCCGTTGTCGCGGATCGCACCGGCCGCTTCCTTCGCCCCCATCTCAGCGAGTTTGTCGCGCCAAGGTGAGATTCCGCGGATGCGATGGCGCCCGCAACCGTCGATCATCTGGCGCAGGTTCCACCTTTCCCGCACCGTGGCGGTATTGAGGGAAAGCAGCTCGGGATCGGGCGGATTCCTCATCCACCGACGCCGTTCACGGCGAGAAAACGCCTCATCCTGGCCGCCGCGAGCTCCGGATCGCGCAGCAATCCGGCAGCGTCCGCGAGCCGGAAGGTTTCGGCGAGATCCACCACCGAGCGCGCCGATTGCTGGCCTCCGACCATGACGAAGTGCTCCTGATGACCGTTCAGCCAGGCAAGGAACACAAGACCGGTCTTGTAGAAGCGAGTCGGTGCGGCAAAAATGTGACGCGCGAGCGGCACGGTCGGAGCGAGGATATCGTGAAAACCCGGCGCGTCGCCCGATGCCAAGCGGCCCAAGGCGGCGGAGGCGGCAGGGGCAATTGCGTCAAAAATGCCGAGCAGCGCGTCGGAGTGGCCTGCCCGGTCGCCTTCGATCAGATCCGGGTAGTTGTAGTCGTCCCCGGTGTACATGCGTACTCCCTGCGGAAGGCGCCTGCGCATGTCGATCTCTTTTTGCCGATCGAGCAGCGAAATCTTGATGCCGTCGATCTTGGCGCAGTTTGCCTCGATCACCGCGAGCGCCACGTTCATAGCCCTGTCGTGACTCTCCTCGCCCCAGTAGCCGGCGAGTTGCGGATCGAACATTTCTCCGAGCCAGTGGACGATAACGGGCCGCCTTGTCTGCGAGAGGACGCGTCCATAGACCCGTTGATAATCGTCCGATGAGCGAGCGCAAGCAGCAAGCGCACGGCTCGCCATGAGAACGATCCGCCCGCCGAGCCTTTCGATCGCTTCGCATTGCTCTTGGTACGCGGCGACGACCTCGTCGACTGTGACGCCACCGGAGGGCGCGAGTTGATCGGTGCCCGCGCCGCTGAAGAGCACCGCGCCCTCGATGTCTCCTGACGCTTCGATCGAGCGGCGGATGAGCTCAAGCGAGCTCTTCCAGTCGAGACCCATGCCGCGCTGCGCCGTGTCCATCCCTTCGGCCACGCCCAGGCCGAGCGACCAAAGGTAGCGCCGATACGCGAGCGTCGCATCCCAGTCGACTGAGGCATCGAGCCAAGGATTGCCTTGCGCGAGGGGGTCCGCGACCACGTGCGCCGCGGCGAGCGCGACGCGATTGAACGCTCTCCTTGCGGTCGCGCCGAAATCGCGGGGCGCGCTCAGACGGAACTCCTCGAGACTCCCGCCTGCGGAAGGCAGCTTGATACGCACCGTCAGCTTTTCGGGCGCATTCATACTCGTCTTACAATTTCAGGCTGGGAACGTCGACCCAACGTCGCGAGCGCCAGGACTTCAGGGCGCATTCCACGAGCTGCAGGCCCTTTGCGCCTTCCAGCAGATTCCACTTGAATGGCGCGCCTTCACAAACGTGACGGATGAAGAGCTCCCATTGAGCCTTGAACGCGTTGGCGTACGACTCGTCGTCCGGAACCTCCTTCCAGTCTGCGCAGAAATCATGGGTTTGACGCACGTCCGGGTTCCATACCGGCCGGGGTGTGTCGGCGAGCGACTGCGTGAAGCAGCGCGTGAGGCCCGCAACGGCGGTACCTTTCGTGCCGTCTACCTGGAATGTCACCAGATCGTCGCGTCGCACGCGCACGCACCAGGAGCTGTTGAAGTGCGCGATGACGCCGCCTGCGAGCCGGAAAGTCGCGTACGCGGCGTCGTCCGCGGTCGCCCTGTAGCTCCTTCCGTTTTCATCCCAGCGCTCAGCGATGTGCCGCGCACCGAGGCAGGAGACGCTCTTCACTTCCCCGAACAGGCTGTCGAGCACGTAGCGCCAGTGGCAGAGCATGTCGAGGATGATTCCGCCGCCATCCTTCGCGCGGTAGTTCCAGGAAGGCCGCTGCGCAGGCTGCATATCACCCTCGAAGACCCAGTAGCCGAACTCGCCCCGGACCGACAGTATCCTGCCGAAGAAGCCGGCATCACGCAGCGCCTGAATCTTCAGCAGTCCCGGCAACCACAGTTTGTCCTGCACCACTCCGTGCCGAACGCCTGCACGTTTCGCGGCGCGACACAGTCCGAGGGCCTGCGCGAGAGACGTGGCCACGGGTTTCTCGCAGTAGATGTGTTTCTTTGCGGCGATCGCCTTTCTCAGCACGGTGGGCCGGAGCTTTGTCGAAGCGGCGTCAAAAAAAACTGCGTCGTCGGGATTTCCGAGCGCCTGGTTGAGGTCGGTCGTCCAGCGCTCGACGCCGTGCTCGACGGCGAGCTTCTTCAGCTTCTCGGGATTGCGTCCAACCAGGATCGGGTCGGGGATCACCCGCGTGCCGTCGGCGAGCCGCACCCCACCCTCCCTGCGGATGGCCATGACGGAGCGCGCTAGGTGCTGGTTCGTGCCCATACGGCCCGTCACTCCATTCATGATGACGCCGAGTCTTTGCTCAGGCATGGCTTCCCATCCGAGATTACCCCTTCCGGTGCTCCCCGACGCGGACGATCTTCATCGTGTTGGTCCCCCCCGCCTTGCCGATGGGCTCGCCGATGGTGAGCACGATGAGATCCCCCTTCTGCACCACCCCGTTCCTCACCAGGACGTTTTCGGCCTCCTCCAGCAGCTCCTCGCGGTCGTCCCCGACGTACTTCACCATCAGGGGGTAGGTGTCGCGGAACAACGCGCAACGGTAGCGCGTGACAGTCTGCGAGGTGAGCGCATAGATCGGGACGCCGCAGTTGATGCGCGACATCCACAGCGCGGTCGACCCCGATTCGGTGAGCGCGGCGATTGCTTTCACTTTGAGATGATAGGCCGTGAATAGCGCGGCCATGGCGATCGACTGATCCACTCGCGTAAAGACGCGATCCAGGAAGTCGCGGTCGAGCGTCACCTCGGCCGAGTCCTCCGCAACTGCGCAGATGCGGCTCATCGAGGCGATGGTCTCGACCGGGTATTTGCCGCTTGCGGTTTCCGCGGACAACATCACCGCATCGGTCCCGTCGAGCACAGCATTGGCGACGTCCGACACCTCGGCGCGGGTGGGTATCGGGCTCGAAATCATCGACTCCATCATCTGCGTGGCGGTTATAGTGAGCTTGTTGTGCTCGCGCGCGAGCCGAATCATTCGTTTTTGCAGGGCCGGGACGGAGGCATCGCCGACCTCGACCGCCAAATCCCCGCGCGCCACCATGATGCCCTCGCAGGCCGACATGATGTCGATGAGCGCTTTCGGCTCGACGGCTTCCGCGCGCTCTATCTTGGCTATGAGGAACGCCTCGCCGCCCGCGGCGCGCAACAGCTGCCTTGCCATGACCATGTCGGCGCTGGACTTGGGGAAAGAAACGGCGAGGTAATCCACCTTGATTTTCGCCGCCGTTCGAATGTCCTCCATGTCCTTCGGCGGAAGGGCGGGGGCGGTCAGGCCGCCTCCGAGGCGGTTGATGCCCTTATTGTTGGAAAGCACTCCCCCGTGACGGACGCGGCAATGCACTTCGCTGCCCACGACCTTTTCGACCTCGAACACGATCTTGCCGTCGTCAAGAAGCAGCACGTCGCCGGGCCGCACGTCGCGCGGCAGCTCCTTGTAGTCCAGGCCGACGCGGCCGTCGACCCCGAGCTCGCAGTCGGCATCGAGCACGAAGACATCCCCCGGATTCAGAGTGACCTTGCCGTCCCTGAACTTGCCGATCCGGATCTTGGGACCCTGCAGGTCGCCCATGATTCCCACTGTGCGTCCGGTCTTGCGGCAAGCCTCGCGCACCAACTCGGCGCGGCGCTCGTGATCCTCGGCGGTCCCGTGCGAGAAATTCATGCGCACCACGTCCACTCCGGCGAGAAACATGCGCTCGAGGGTTTGAGGGTCGCTGGACGCGGGACCGAGCGTGGCGACGATTTTTGTGCTTCTGCTCATTTGACGCTCCGGGAAAACCGTTCTACTTTACCAGATGCTTACGAGGCTACTTTCCTTCGGGGAAGGCGTTGCGCATGGAACTCCGCGGGCTGCGGTCCGCTTTGGGCCCGCGCCCTGGAGCGTCCAGCGGTCACTCGACGCAAGGAAACTGCAGGGAGCGGCCCCGGTCCGACCTGACGCAGGACAGAGTCGCTAAACCCGTTTTTTTCGCAGTGGGCGCCCGGTTTCGGCTATATTTCCGGTCTGCGCCAGCGGCTGAGCCATACTTACAAGGGAGGACCCCGTGCTTGCCACGCAGATTCGCCAGAAGGATGGCATCTTCTACTTCGGTAGCGTCCGCGCTCCCGAGCTGCTCGCCAAGGTCCGCTTCATCAGCCGTTTTTACGGCGAAGGTGAGGAGATCGCCCCGGCGCGCGTCTCTCACGAAGACGAGATCGCCCAGTTCATCGCCAAAATCGAGCGCACCGACCGCGCCTTCCAGAGAACCCTCTCCCGGGCCAAGGTGCGCCAGCTCAAGAACTTCTATGAGACGGCGATCACCCAGCCGCCTATCCCAGGAACGGTGCTGTTGTTTACTCCGGAAAAACTGCGCTTCCAAGCAACGGGTGGCACCGACGGGGTCGGACAGCTGACGGAGCCGCAGTCCAAGTTCCTCATCATTGACGGTCAACACCGGCTTGCGGCACTGCGCTTCTACCTGGAGGAGCGCCCGGACGACGCGAAAACCATCAATGTACCGTGCGTGATTTTCGACGGCAGAAGCGAAGATTTCGCCACCGAGATGTTCGTAATCATCAATTCCACGCCGACGCGCATCAACAAGAGCCACCTGATCGACTTGTACGAGCGGGTGTCCTGGGCAGAACCCCACCGCAAATTTGCGTCGCGCCTAGTCGGAAGCCTCTACAGCGAGGGGGACAGCCCCTTGCGCTACCGCATCAACCGCCTCGGCGGGCGCAGCGCGCAGGACAAGTGGATCCTGCAGGCGGAACTGTTCAACGAGCTGCACCGCTGGGTCAACCGCGACTGGCGCAAGATCCAGCTGGCCGGCGGCAGCCGTACCCAGGTGCCGAACTACTATGGCATGGTGCGCGACTTTTTCAAGGCAGCCGAGCGCGTCTGGGGCGAGGCCTGGGGCCACACCAACTACATGGTCACCAAGCCGGTGACTCTGAAGGCCATGCTGCGGGTGTGCGCCGACCTCGCTCGCGAGGACGGCGAGCCCGCTGAGGGCCGAGTCAAGCGCTGGGAAGAGCGGCTTGCCCCCTGGCGCGATCAGGTGAAGGCGTTCAAGTCGGAGGGCTTCTACGAGCGCTTTACCGCCAAAGGCGAGGTCGAGCGTGTGGGTCGCGTCCATCGCGAGCTCACGCGCGCCGCCGGAATCGAGGCACGCGCGGCCAAGTCCTAGCAAGCTGTTGAAAAACGCTTCTCGCAAGGGAAGCGTTTTTCTACGGCCTCTGATCGGGGATTCTAAAAGGGGGCGCGCCCCCTTTTTCGACAACCTCCTAGGCCTTGCCGCGCCGCTCCAGCACCTCGAGCGCGGGGAGCTTCTTGCCCTCGAGGAACTCCAGGAAAGCCCCGCCGCCGGTCGAGATGTAGGAAATCCCTTCGGTAACTCCATATTTCGCGATGGCGGCTAAGGTCTCGCCGCCGCCTGCGAGCGAATAAGCACCCGATCCGGCAATCGCTTCGGCGATCGCTTTCGTCCCCTGTCCGAATTGATCGAATTCGTACACGCCGAGCGGGCCGTTCCAGACGATAGTACCCGCCTCGGAAAGGCGTTTTGCGAACGCGGCAGCGGTGCGCGGGCCGATATCGAGAATCATGTCGTCGTCGCCAATCTCGCCCGCAGGCTTGATCACCGCCTTGGCTGTTGCCGAGACCTGCTTTGCGCAGACCACGTCCACCGGTAAAGGCACCTCGCTGCCTTTGTCGCGCAGGCTCGCTGCGATTTTCCTTGCTTCGCCGGCGAGATCGGACTCGGCCAGAGACTTGCCTACTTTCATGCCGGCTGCGAGCATGAAAGTATTCGCAATACCTCCGCCCGGGATCAGCCGGTCGACCTTTTGCGCGAGGGCGCCGAGGACCGCAAGCTTGGTCGAAACCTTCGCACCGGCAACGATCGCCACCAACGGACGTGCCGGGCGCTCCAGTGCCTTGGACAGCGCCTCGATCTCCGCCGCCATCAGCGGCCCGGCGCAGGCCACCGGTGCATACTTCGCGATGCCGTGAGTGCTCGCTTCGGCGCGGTGTGCGGTGCCGAAGGCGTCGTTGACGTATACGTCGCACAAAGCCGCCATTCGTCTTGCCAGCGCATCATCGTCCTTTTTCTCCCCCTTGTTGAACCGGCAGTTCTCCAACATCACCGCCCTTCCGGGTTCGACTGAAACCCCTTCCAGCCAGTCACGCCTGAGCGGCACGTGCTCGCCGAGCAATCCGGACAGGTGTCTTGCGATTGGGGCGAGGGACTCCTTTTCGCTGAACTCGCCCTCGGTCGGCCGGCCGAGGTGCGACACGAGCATCAAACGCGCGCGTTGCGCAAGCGCCGCGCGAATCCCAGGGAGCGCTGCGCGGATACGCGTGTCGTCGGCGACCTTGCCGTTCTGAATGGGAACGTTGAAGTCGACGCGGATGAGCACGCGTTTGCCGCTGAGCTCGACCTCCGACATCCTCAGCATGCGCATGGACTACTGCGCGTTCATCAACGCGACCGTCGCGTCCAGCATCCGGTTGCTGAACCCCCATTCGTTGTCGTACCAGGAACAGACTTTCACCAGCGTACCGTTCGACACCCGGGTCAGGGTGGCATCGAACACGCTGCTCGCCACGTTATGGTTGAAGTCCGAGGACACAAGCGGCTCGCTGTTGTACTCGAGGATGCCCTTGAGATCCGTTTGCGATGCCTGCCTCGCCGCGTCGTTGACTTCCTTCACCGTCGTCGGCCTCTTCGCCACGAAGCTCAGGTCCACGATCGACACATTGATAGTCGGCACGCGGAACGCGAACCCGTCGAGCTTACCGTTGAGGTGCGGCAATACCAAACCGATCGCCGCCGCGGCGCCGGAGCTCGCCGGGATCATGTTGTGCGTCGCCGACCGCGCGCGGCGCAGGTCCTTGTGGTAGACGTCGGTCAGCACCTGGTCGTTGGTGTAGGCGTGGACCGTAGTCATGAGACCGGAGACCACGCCGATGCGGTCGTCAACCGCCTTCACCAGCGGTGCGAGACAGTTCGTGGTACACGAGCCGTTCGAAATCACAGTATCAGAGGCCTTCAGCGTCTTGTCGTTCACACCGACGACGATGGTGCGGTCGACATCCTTCTCGCCCGGCGCCGAAATCACCACCTTCTTCGCCCCGGCCGCCAGATGCGACGAGGCCTTTTCCTTGCTGGTGAAAAGCCCGGTGCATTCGAGCACCGCGTCCACCTTCAGGTCCTTCCAAGGCAGCTCGGCCGGGTTGCGCTTCGCACACACCTGGATGCGGTCGCCGTTCACGACCATCGATTCGCCTTCCACGGCGATCGTTCCGGGGAATTTTCCGTGCGTGGTGTCGTAGCGCGTCAGATGCGCGTTGGTCTGCGCATTGCCGAGGTCGTTGATGGCGACGAATTGCAGGTCGTGCTTTTTCCCGCCTTCATAGTAGGCGCGCAGGATGTTGCGGCCGATGCGACCGTACCCGTTGATGGCGACTCGAATGGTCATGCTAGGCTCCTTCAGGTCTTGCTCTACTTCAATACGCTTTTCACGGCTTTCACTACATTGTCCACGGTGAATCC
>Ga0307469_10000316_pt1 | contig 18275 bp, 18 predicted proteins | sample atmos_gasesAM2C__FD_203084 | JGI IMG/M metagenome (GOLD analysis project Ga0307469, IMG submission 203084) | Hardwood forest soil microbial communities from Morgan-Monroe State Forest, Indiana, United States - atmos_gasesAM2C_515 | ecosystem: Environmental > Terrestrial > Soil > Temperate...
TCCCACCGGCGACAGCCAGCGCACACCGGCCCCCGCCGAGAAGCGGGTGTTGTCGAGCGAGATCGTCTCATCGGCCCCGTAGGCGTTCCCCGCGTCGGTGAAGACGACCCCCTTCAGTCCGATGGACTGCACGAGCGGGAAGATGATCTCGTTGTTGAGGATGATCTCCTCGCTGCCCCCGATGGGCGTGTTGGCTATCACCCGCCCCAGCGCATCCTTGCTGTCCTCGCGAGGGCCCAGCGTCCGCGTCTTGAAACCGCGGATGGAGTTGATGCCTCCGGGGAAGTACCGCTCGAAGAGGGGCAGGTCGTTCCCCCCGAGGCCACCGTTCCCGAACCCGTAGCCGAGCGTGCTCCCGATGGAATAGGTGAAGTCGCCAAGCGACTTCGAGTGCAAGAACGTGTAGTACCAGCGCTCGCGGGCCTCGAGCTTCCCGAACTGCTCCCCGCCCAGCCCCGCCATCTCGACCGAGAGATCCTGCAGCGAGCCCGCCGTCGGGTCGAACGCATGGTTCAGGGTGTTACGCGCCAGGTGCGGGGTGACGCTGCTGATCAGGCTCGTCCCCTCCTCGATGCGGATCGACGGCGGGGCGGTGGTCGAGATGTTGCTGATCTTCGCCTGCTCCAAGCGATAGTCGCTGCCCACCCGCACGTCTTCGAGCGGGACTCCCCACAGGGACGTGTAGCCCCACGCGGTGACCGGGTAGGTGAGCTGGGTGCCCACCCCGGTACCACTGCGTGCGAAGTCATCGAACTCGAGACGCCAGCTGAACGCATCGGCCCCGACCGTGAGCGGGGTCTCCCGGAAGTAGGGCTCGGTGAAGGAGAGGATGACGTTCCGGCGGATCGAGCCCACGTCGGCATTGAGCACCAGGCGCTGGCCACGGCCGAAGAGGTTGTTCTCCTGGATGCGGGCGTTGAAGAGGAGCGAATCGGCCGAGCTGAAGCCCGCGCCGGCGCTGAAGGCGCCGGTCTGCGCCTCCTTGACGTCCACCACCACGTGCATGCGGTCGTCCGTGCCGGCCTTGCGGGTGGTGATGTTGACCTCACGGAAGAACCCGAGGCGCTGCAGGGCCTCCCGGCTCTTGCGCAGCTTGCTGGCCGAAAACATCTCCTGCTCCTGGAGACGCATCTCCCGCCGGATCACGTGGTCGCGGGTCTTGGTGTTCCCGGTCACCTCGATCCGATCGACGACCACGGGCCGCCCGCGGTCGACCTCGAAGGTGATGTCCACCAGCTTCTCGTCGGCGCGCACCGCGGTGTCGGGTTCCACGGTGGCGAACGCATACCCGTCCTCGGAAAACCGCTCCGTCAGCTTCTGCACGTCGTCGCGGAGCGCACCCGCCTTGAAGACCTCGCCCGGCGTCACGCTGAGCCCTTCCTGCAGCTTCGCGGCGTTGGGTGGGAGGTCCTTGCCCTCGACCTTCACCTCGCCCACCTTGAACTGGTCGCCCTCGTCCACCTTGAAGGTGACGTGGAGACCGTCGTCCCGTCGCTCGACCTTTGGCTCGTCGACCCGGACCGTCACGTAGCCGTGGTCATAGTAGTAGGCGGTCAAGCGCTCGACATCGGTGCGGAGGACGTCCTTGTTGAGCACACCGGAGCCAGTCACGAACGAGAAGAGCCAGGTTTTGCGCGTCTGGAGCACCCCGCGCAGCTTGCGATCCGAAAAGGCGGTGTTGCCCTCGAACGAGACCTCCGTCACCCGGACGGGATCGTGCTCGGTGACGGTGTAGAGAACGTCGACCTCGTTCTCCCCGACCAGCTCGGTCCGGTAGGTGATCTCGACATCGAGATAGCTCTTCTCGACATAGAGCTTCTTGGCCGCCTCCAGGCCCTGCCGGGCCTTCTCCGGGTCGAGGATGGTGTGCGGTCGCACCTTGAGCGCGCCCTCCACCTCCTCACGCTTCACCTTCTTCGCGCCCTCCACCTTCACGGTCCGCACCAGTGGCCGTTCCTTCACCCGGAAGGTGATCACGACCTGGTTGCGCTCGACCGGCTCCAGGTCGGCGTCCACCTGGTCGAAGAAGCCCATGCCGTAGACCGCGCGCACGTCGCGGTCGAGCGTCTCCTGGTCGAAGGGCTGCCCGGGCTGCGAGCGGAGGTGGACCCGGATGGCATCCTCCTCGACGCGCAGGTTCCCGGCGATGGCCACGCGGGCGATCGAGCGCTCGCCCTGTGCGGCGATCGGCGTCGCGCCGGCGACCAGCGCCACCGCCGCGGCGCAGGCGATCAGGCGTTGCCCCGGGCTGCGGCGCCTCACGACGCGCCTCCGCGGACGCTCTCGCGGCGGACGGGCGGCGCCGCTGGCGACTGGCGATCGTCGTGCAGGCGGCCGTCGGCCAGGCGTAGCGTGCGCCCCATGGCCGCCGCCAGGTGCGGGTTGTGGGTGGCGATCACGAGGGCCGACCCCTGCTCGTGGTTCAGATCGAGAAGGAGCTCCTGCACCTCCTCGCCCGTCGTCGGATCGAGGTTACCCGTCGGTTCGTCGGCGAGGATGAGACGGGGGCGGAGGCAGAGGGCGCGGGCCACGGCCACCCGCTGCTGCTCTCCCCCGGACAGCTCCGCCGGCCGGTGCGTCAGGCGCTCCTGCAAGCCGACGCGCTCGAGGAGGGCCACGGCCCGCGCCCGGACCACGGCGGTCGGCTGCCGCGCGATCAGGCCGGGCAGCATGACGTTCTCGAGCGCGGTGAAGTCGCCGAGCAGGTGGTGGAACTGGAACACGAAGCCGAGCGTCCGGTTGCGAAAGGCGGCGAGCTCGGCGTCGCTCCCGGTGAAGATGTCCTCGCCATCGAACAAGACCTGCCCGCCACTCGGCCGATCAAGCCCACCGAGCAGGTGGAGCAGCGTGCTCTTGCCCACGCCCGACTCACCTACGATCGCGATCCGCTCCCCGGCCTGCACCGCCAGGTCGAGCTCCTCGAGCACCCGGACGACCGTCGGTCCGTCGACGTAGCGCTTGTCGAGGCGAATGGCCTCCACGAGCGGCGTCATCCGGCCGGGCATCGGGGGCTACTCATATCGGATCACTTCGACGGGGACCAGGCTGGCCGCCCGCCGCGCCGGGGACAGGGCGGCAATGATGCAGATGGCGATCGACACGGCGGCCACCACCATGAAATTCAGCGGATCCATGCGGACGGGCAGCGTGGTGACGAGGAAGACGTCCTTCGGCAGCTCGACGAACTGGTAGTGGGCGAGGACCCAGCATCCGGCCACGCCGAGGAGATTGCCGAGCACCGTTCCCGCGACCCCGATCACCGCACCATTCAGGATGAAGATGCGGCCGATCGATCGGCTCGAGCCGCCGAGCGATTTCAGGATCGCGATGTCCCGCCGCTTCTCCTTCACCACCATGGTGAGCGTGGCCAGGATGTTGAAGGCCGCCACGACCACGATCAGGCAGAGGACGATCCCGTAGACCACCTTCTCGAGCTTGAGCGCCGAGAAGAGGTTGCGGTTGACCTCCATCCAGTCGCGTGCCCGGTACGGGAATCCGCCGAGCGCCGCTTCGATCCGGCGGGCCACGTCGCGGGCTTCGTAGACGTCGGTGACTCGCACCTCGATGCCGGAGAGCCCCTGGCGCAGGTCGAAGAACTTCTGCGCGTCGGGGAGCGCCACGTAGGCAAGCGTGGTGTCGTAGTCGTACATCCCCGACTCGAACACCCCGGCGAGCACGAACCGCTTGATGCGCGGGACGAGTCCGCCCGGACCCGGGGTCGAGAGCGGGGAGACCAGGCTCAGGACCGACCCCGTGGCGACGCCGAGCTGGCGTGCGAGCTCGGCGCCGATCAGCAGACCGGGCAGCTCGACCGTGGTGCCGCCATCCTCGGGCGGCAGCGTCACCCGTTGCGGGGAGGCGAGCGCCGTGAAGCTGCCGCTGTCGAGATGGCGCTCGACGTCGACCACCGCCCCGCCCGCCTCCGGGTCGATCCCGCGCACGACGACTCCCGCAGCGCTCCGGCCCACCGTCAGCATGGCCTGCCCGTAGACGAAGGGGGCGGCCGCGACGACACCGGGGACCGTGCGCACCTGCTCGACCAGCCCCTGATCGGCGGCGAGCGCGCCGCTGTAGCTCACCACGACGATGTGAGGATTGAAGCCGAGGATCTTGTCGCGCAGGTCCTGCTCGAAACCGGTCATCACGGCCAGCACGATGTTGAGCGTCGCCACCCCGATGGTGACGCCGAGGAGAGAGATCAGGGATATGAGCGAAAGAAACGCGACGCGCCGCCGGGCGCGCAGGTAGCGGAGACCGACGAACAGCTCCCAGCTCACGTCGTGGTCTCCGGGCGGAGCTGCGGGAAGAGGATGACCTCCCGGATGGAGGCGGCCCCGGTGAGCAGCATGACCAGGCGATCGATGCCGATCCCCTCCCCCGCCGTGGGTGGGAGACCGTGCTCGAGCGCGCGCACGTAGTCCTCGTCCATCGCGTGCGCTTCGACGTCGCCCGCCGCTCGCGCCCGGAGCTGCTCCTCGAAGCGGGCACGCTGGTCGTCGGGATCCGTCAGCTCGGAGAACGCGTTGGCCAGCTCCGTGCGCCCGACGATCAGCTCGAAGCGGTCGACGAAGCGCGGATCGCGCTCGTTCCGGCGGGCGAGCGGAGAGACCTCGACGGGGAACTGCGTCACAAAGGTCGGCTGCACGAGCGTCGGCTCCACCAGCTGGTCGAACACCGCCATGAGGAGCTCCCCGGGCGCCATCCCGGCGCGCTCGATGGCCCCTGCCTTCTCCGCGACGCCGTGGATGGTTGCGGGATCGAGGAGCCGGTCGGGCGGAACCCCGGTGGCCACCGCCACCAGGTCGAGGACCGTGCGCCGCGGCCAGGGCGGTGCCAGGTCCAGCTCCTGGCCCCGGAAGACGAGGCGCGTGCCGCCGGCCAGGCGCTCCGCCAGGCCGACCAGCAGCTGCTCGGTGAGCGTCATCAGGTCCTCGTAGGTCGCATAGGCCTGGTAGAGCTCGAGCATGGTGAACTCCGGGACGTGGGTCGCGTCGATGCCCTCATTGCGGAAGTTGCGGTTGATCTCGAAGACCCGCTCGAGGCCGCCCACCACCAGTCGCTTCAGGTAGAGCTCCGGCGCGATGCGCAGGTAGAGGTCGACATCGAGCGCGTTGTGGTGCGTGATGAAGGGCCGCGCCGCCGCGCCCCCCGCGAGGGGTTGCATGATGGGCGTCTCGACCTCGACGAATCCGTGCTGTTCCAGAAACTCGCGCACCGAGCGGATGACGCGGCTCCGGATGGAGAAGATGCGCCGCACGTCGGGATTCACGATCAGGTCGAGGTAACGCTGGCGATAGCGGGTCTCGACGTCCTGCAGGCCGTGCCACTTCTCGGGCAGGGGATGGAGGGCCTTGGCGAGGATGCGAAGCTCGCTCGCCTCGAGCGTCAGCTCTCCAGTGCGGGTGCGAAACGGCCGACCGGCCACGCCGATGACGTCGCCCAGGTCGAGAAGGCGATAGACCTCGAACGCGGCAGCGGCGAGGCGATCCTGCCGCGCGTGCACCTGGATCCGGCTGTCCCCTTCCTGGAGCTGGAGAAAGCCGGCCTTTCCGAAATCGCGCAGCGCCACGACGCGCCCCCCGACTGCCACCGAGGGGGCCGTCGCGAGGTGCTCGGCGGCGAGCGGCCCGAAGCGGGCCTGCACCTCCTCCGCCGTGTGGTCAGGACGGAAATCGTTCGGGTAGGGGTTGACGCCCTGCTCCCGAAGAGCATCGAGCTTCCGCCGTCTGACCACGATCTGCTCGTGGTCGTCGGGCATCGCAGGGGCTTGAAAGTTCAGCCTCTCTACTGACTTCCGCCTTGCCAGTCAAGGAAGATCTCTGCGCAGCAAGGCCTTCGGAAGGCTCACCCGCGGAAGTGGCGGATGAGGTCAGGGAGCCGCTCGAAGTTCGGTCCCCGCTCGACCCAGCGCTCGCGCCCAGTACGGCCCCCGTGGGTGACCGTCACGTGGCCCAGCTCGGTGAGTCGGGAGAGCGCGTTCCCAAACGTCATCATCGAGCCGCCCTCGGGCTTGCGGACCTCGTCGAGGAGTAGGCTGGTCTGGAACTGGCGCGCCATCCGCTTGGTGAGGGCGGGCTGCGCGATCGGCCACTCCAGGTTGGCGGCCACCGTGCGGGCCGCTACGAGGTAGGCTTCACGGAAGTTCTCGAGCAGGCCGGCGGTGGCGCGGACGATCGGATGGTCAGGCACGGCGGTGTCGCCGAGGAGGGCCCCGGTCTCCCGGTAGTAGGCGAGCCACCGCCCGATCTCGGCACTCAGCTGGTCGCGCTCCGGAAGCGGGAACTCCCAGCGGTAGAGGTCCAGCCACCAGCTCAGGTGGCCGCGCAGGGCCCCGAGCGGAACCTCGGCGAGGAGGGCACAGGTGAGCAGCGACGGCACCAGGAAGAAATGGATGGTGTTGTTCTTGTAGAAGTCGAGGTTCATCCGCTTCTCGGTCGGGACGTGGATGACGACCCCATCGCTGTCGACGAGCCGCTCGACCAGACCGCCGTTGGCCAGCCAGTCGAGGCTCTCCTTGAAGTTGAGGTCGACGTTGCGCTCGAGCGACGCCGTGAGACGCACTTCCTTCGCCCGCAATAGGCCCACCAGCGCATCGGCGGAGGCGACGAACTCCTCGATGCGGCACGCCGCCCGCGTCGCGCCCAGGAGGGCCGTGGCGCTGAGGGAGGTCGCGCCCGCCACCGCTACCGCGTTGACCTCGCGCAGCAGCCGGAAGCCCAGGCGCTGGATGAAACGTCGCTTCTCCTCCTCCACCTGGGGATCCCCGAAGCCCCCCTGGAAACGTTCGCGGAGCGGGCCCAGGGCCTCACCCAGCGATATCGGCTCGGCAAAGCTGACGTACGCGGTCCCGTAGCGGCGGGAAAGGACGCTGCGGGCCCGCAGCAGCCCGCCGAGCGACTCCGGCTCCTTCTCCTCGCCCGCCACTTCCCGTCGGTAGGCTTCCTCTTCGGGAATGCGGCCGTAGTGGATCGAGATGGGGACGAGGTAGAGATCGCGCCGCACGCCCTGGATGAACGCGTTCACCAGCGCGGTTAGCATGCCGAGCCGCGGCGTGAGGATCTTGCCGGTGCGCGTGCGACCACCCTCGATGAAGAATTCCTGCGTGTAGCCCTCGCGGATGAGGAAGGCGAGGTACTTCCGGAACACCAGCTTGTAGAGCTCGTTGTTCTCGAAGGTGCGCCGGATGAAGAAGGCGCCCGCCCCACGGAAGAGCGGACCGAGGGGCCAGAAGCTCAGGTTGTTGCCCGCGGCGATGTGCGGCGGCGAAAGGTAATTCAGGTGGAAGATGTAGGACAGGATGAGGTAGTCGAAGTGGCTGCGGTGACAGGGGACCAGGACGACCGGATGCTCCTTCACCGCGTCGATCACCTTGTCCAGGCCGATGATCTCCAGCCCCGAGAACACCCGCTTCCAGAGCCAGTTGAAGACCGCCTCCAGGATCCCGAAGTAGAGGCCGTTGAAGTTGGCGGCCATCTCCCCGAAGTAGCCGCGCGCCTCGCGCATCACGCGGGCACGGCTCACGCCGCGCTCCGCCGTGAGACGGCGGATCAGGCGCAGCATCTCCGGATCGCGCAGCACCTGCCGCCTGACCAGGCGTCGCGGGAGGAGCGCGGGTCCCCACACCAGCCGCTCTTCGCGGTAGAGGAATATCTGGAGGGCGCGGGCGAGGCGACGGACGAGCCGGTCCTCGCTCTCCCGACGGTACTCCTCGATGAACCGGCCGAGGACGATCTCGCGCCCGAGCGTCAGCTGCGTCTCCTCGACGTTCCAGAGATAGTTGAAGAGGCGCTTGGCCTCCCCGGGGGCGTCCTGCACGCTGTAGAGCAGCGTCGCGAGGCGGGATTCCTTGCGGCGGAATCCCTTCCCCCGGAAGATCGCCACCGGTACGAGGAACACGGGCTGCTGCACCATCTGGCTGGCCCGCAGGAGCTCGTGCAGGTACTCCGAGCCGAGACGGGCCGCCGCCAGCTCGCGACGCCGTCGCCCGGCGACGGCCTGGCTCCGCATGAAGAGGAGCACCGGCGTGCCGCGCGCCACCAGGGCCGTGCACGCGGCATGCGCCGAGGCATGCGCCTGCCGTCGTTGCCGGAAGAACCACACCAGGATCTCCCGCAGAGGCCGGAACCAGACCGTCGACACTCCGGGTGCGAAACGGGCGAGCGGAAGGTTCTTGCTTTTCAGCACCGCGTTCACCAGCAGGTAGTCGAGCAGCGAGCGGTAGCGCATCACGTAGACAATGGTCCCCTGCTGCGAGAGCTGCTCCAGGTGCTCGGCTGCGCCCGCCCTGAGCTCGACGCCGCGGAAGAGGAAGTAAGTCAACAGCTTCCCGAGCACGCCGAAGCGGTCGAGCATGCTCGAGCCCTGCTCCGGGATCGGCGCCGGCGGGGGACTGGCAGCCGTCGCGACGGCAGGTCCGGAGAGCTCAGCCATCAGAGATATCGCCTGAGCCCACGGCGGCGGAGCTCGTCCACAACCACCCGCACGTCCTGTGCCCGGTCCTTCCGACAGACGAGCACCGCATCGGGCGAGTCCACGACCACGAGGTCGTCCACCCCGAGCAGGGCGACGAGGCGGGCGGGGCTGTCGACCACGCAGCCGTGGCTATCGACGGGCACCGCCCGACCGCGCACGGCGTTGCTCCCGTCGCCGGTTCCCCAGAACGGCTCGAGGCCGGCCCAGCTCCCGACGTCGCTCCAGCCGAAGCGTGCGCGCAACACCACCGCACCCCGCGCCCGCTCGAGGATGCCACGGTCGATCGACACCGCAGGGAGCTTCCGGTACGCGGCCGCCAGCGCGCGGGGACCCTGTCCGATGGCGGTCGCCAGGGGTCTCAGCACGCGCGGCAGGTGGGTCCGCAACGCCGCGAGGATGGCCTCGACCCGCCACGCGAAGATACCGGCGTTCCAGAGCACCCCGCCCTCCCTGAGGAGCGCCGCGGCGCGCGGCCGCTCGGGCTTCTCGATGAATCGCTCGACCCGTGCGATCCGCCCGCGCGCGCCGGTGAGCGGTGCCCCCGGTCGGATGTACCCGTAACCGGTCTCGAGGCGCGTCGGCTCGATACCGAACGTGACCAGCGCGTCGCTCCGCTCCGCAGTGTCGAAGGCGAGACGCAGATCGGCCCGGAAGGTCGATTGCTCACGGATGGCGTGGTCCGCCGGCAGGACCGCCATGACGGCCGTCGGATCGCGGCGGTGGATCTCGAGGGCGGCAAGGGCGACGGCCGGCGCAGTGTTCTTGCTCCGGGGCTCGACCAGCAGCTCGATGCCCGGCAGCTCGCGCCGAACCGCCGTGGCCTGCGCCCGTGTGGTGACGACGAGGATGCGCGGGCGCGAGATGAGCGGCTTCAGTCGCGCCAGCGTCTGGGCGAGCATGCTGCGCCCGCCGAGAATCGGGAGGAGCTGCTTGGGCGTGCGCGTGCGGCTGCGGGGCCAGAAGCGGGTTCCGGACCCGCCCGCCATCACGACGGCGTAGCGGGGAGCGCGTGCCACCGACTCAAAACCGTTTGCTGTGTCGCGAGGTCGCTCGCCCGCTACCGTTTAGGTTGCGGCTGCCAGAAAAGCAAGGAGGCACTTGACACCTTGCCTCATTGTGGATGTCTTTTTCACGTGGCGGCGATGGTGCGCCTGGTCGGGGACCTGCTGCTCGCGGTCGTCGTGGGCAGCGTGGTCTTCAACCTCCTGGCCTATGGGAGCGCCGCCCTCGCACGTCGCCGGCAGCCGGACCCCCTGCCCCCCGACGACGACGAGCCGATCCCCTGGCCGGCGCGTATCATCGCCGGGGTATCTGCCTTCGGCGCGGAGTGTGCGGCCACCACGCTCCTCACCCTGACGATCCCGCTCTCCTTTCGCCGGCCGCGTGTCCGGAGCCTCGAGGGCGGCAATCCCTGTCGACCGGTCATCCTGCTGCACGGCTACGCCCAGCACACGGCGAACTTCCTCTGGATCGGCCGGCGGCTACGCCGGGACGGCTGGGTCCATCTCCACAGCGTCCGCCACACCCCGATCAGGGGTGACATCGGACGGAGCGCGGCCCACCTCGGGCGAGCGATCGAACGCATCCGGCGGGAGTCGTGTGCGGCCGAGGTCGACATCATCGCCCACAGCATGGGGGGCCTCGTGGCACGGGCCTTCCTCTGCCAGGCCGGCGCGACGAGCGGCGTCGCGCGGCTCATCACGCTCGGGACGCCCCACCAGGGCACCGAGGTCCTGCGCTGGCTCGGACGCGATCCCATGGTCGGCCAGATGCGCCCCGGTTCGCCGTTCCTGTGTCAGCTCACCGCCAGCGATGTCGTGCCGGAGATGGTCGACTGCACCTCGATCTACTCCGCCGACGATGCGATCGTCGTGCCCTCGACGAACGCGTACTATCCGGGCGCGCACAACATCCAGGTGTGTGGCCTGGGGCACATGTCGCTGCTCTTCTCCCGGCGCGTCTACGAGCTGGTGCGTGAGAACCTGGCCGCCGAGATCCCGCCGCGGCGGGTTCCCGCCCCCTCGGCCTCGGTGCGCTAGCTCGGAGTCCCACGAGCCGTGCAGCCGAGCCCGCCCGGCACGTTCGTCACGCTCACCTGCCCGGCGCCGTCACGGCTCGACACGTTCGTGCAGCGTGCGCTGGCGGGACTGTCGCGCCGGGTCGTGCGCCGGCTCATTGCCGAGGGCGTCGTCCGCGTGAACGGCGAGCCGGCTCCCAAGGGCCGGCTGCTGCGACCGGGAGATCGTGTCACCCTTCCAGGTCTCGCGCCGGGCCTCCGCCCCGAGCCCGGGCTCGATCTCGCCGTGGTCCACGAGGACCCGGTCCTGGTCGCGATCGACAAGCCCGGTGGCATGCGAGGCCACGCCCTCGATCCCCGGGAGACGGGCACCGCGGCCGCCTTTCTGGTCGCGCGGTACCCGGAGCTGACCGGGGTGGGCGATCCGCTCGCCCCGGGACTGGTTCACCGGCTCGACACCGGAACCTCGGGATTGCTCCTCGCCGTCCGGACGCCCGCAGCTTACCTGGCGGTCCGGACGGCGATGCGCGAGCGGGCCGTGGAGAAGAGGTATCTCGCCGTCGTCCTCGGCACACCGCACGAGACGCGGGTGACGGTCGCTCTCGCCCACGACCCCCGAGATCGCCGTCGCATGATCCCCGCTCCACCCGGAGCCCGGGCCTGGCCCGCCGAAACCACCATGGAGGTCGTCACGACACGGGGGGGACGGACGCTTCTCGCCGCCACCATGCGAACCGGGGTCACGCACCAGATCCGCGCGCACCTGGCCCTGCTGGGCCATCCGGTCCTGGGCGACGCCATCTACGGCACCCCGGCAGGAGAGCTCCCTCCCGGACGCCACGCCCTTCACGCCGCCGCGATCACTCTCCCCCACCCCGCCGACGGCCACCCCCTTCGCCTCACGTCCTCTCTCCCCGCAGACATCGAGGCACTCATTTGAAGCGCGTCTACACGCCCGAAACTTTCGCGTCTATTGGGCCGTTTCGATCCGTCTGTCGAGCGCAGCTGCGCTGCGCTCGACAAGCCCCGAGCGCGCGAAGCGCGCGAGCATTCGAGCGGAGCCGCACGCGTCAGCCTGCGGCGAGGGGGGTTCGGGGGGCATCGGAGGAGCGGAGCGCGCGCCAGCGCGCGAGCACCGCACGGGCCCCCCGAGGATCTAAGCCGCGGCGGCTTTCCCTCCGCCCTTGCCGCCGCGAGGCTCCTTGGCCGTCGCGCACGCGCTGCAGAGGTTGTTGAGGTTGTTCGGGTCCTCGACCAACCCGTCGTCGACGTTGTGACAAACCTTCCGGCACGACGCGCAGATGTAATAGATGCCCTCGATCGTCTTGTTGATCCGCTCGCGGTTGAGAATCCGTCCGCGCAGCTTGTCGACGCGGATGCCGAGCAGCTCCTCGTACTGGCGCTTGATCTTCCGGCGCCCGGCCTCGTCCTTCGGGAGCTCTTCCTGCGTGTCGTCGCCGTGGTGATCGTCGGCGTCGAAGATGCTGAACGCCCTCGACTTGCTCCCAGCGCCTTTGTCGCCCTTGCGTGCGCTCGCCATGCGTCCGAAGACCTCCCTAGCGGGTCCGTTCCGTGTAGCCGCAGTTCTTGTCACACACCCAGAAGAAGCCCCGCGGACCGTAGCCGGCGAACTGCACCACACGGCTGTCGCCCCCGCAGCTGGGACAGGGGCGTTTCCGGGCTACGTCGCCACCCTTCTCGGCCGTCCGCGCCTTCTTCTCTGCCATGTGCGCCGGGGAAAAAAATGGTCCGGGGCTCAGCCGCCGGACAGCCTTTCCGTATAGGGGTGTGGATCCCCCATGTCAAGGTGAGGATACGAACAAGGTCACAATCTTGAGGGGCCATCGCCCGCGTGCTAGCGTCCCCAGCCCCCCATGCGTGTCCACCTGCACCCGCAACACCGGACGGTCGAGGTAACGGGCCGGCGCCGGGTCGGACAGCTGCTCGCGGAGCTCGGCATCCTCCCCGGAACGGCGATGGTGATCCGTGGGGAGCTACTGCTCACCGAGGGCGAGGTGCTGGAGGAGGGAGACGAGGTGGAGATCCGCGCGGTGATCTCGGGAGGCGCGGTGTGAAGTGCACCCGGTGCCGGGTCAAGGCCGAGGTCGAGCTGCGCTCGCACAACGCGGGCTTCTGTCGGCCCTGCTACCTCTTCTACTTCCGGCGCCAGGTGGAGCGCGCGATCGCCTCGGAGCACATGTTCACCCACGAGGAGCGCCTGCTCGTCGCCGTCTCGGGTGGCAAGGACAGCCTGGCGCTCTGGGACGTCCTGGCGGAGAGCGGCTACCGCACGACCGGCCTCTATCTCGGGCTCGGCATCGGCACCTACTCCGACCGCTCGCACGAGAAGGCGCTCAAGTTCGCCGAGCAGCGCGGGCTCGAACTGCGGGTCGTTTCGCTCCAGGAGGAGGGACCCGGTCTGGCCATCCCGGACGTCGCCGCGGCGACCCGCCGGGTTCCGTGTAGCGCCTGCGGAACCATGAAGCGGCACTACTTCGACACCGCCGCCCTGGCCGGCGACTTCGACGTCCTCGTCACCGGTCACAACCTGGACGACGAGGCCGCCCGTCTCATGGGCAACGTCCTCCACTGGCAACGGGATCATCTCGCGCGCCAGCGTCCGGTGTTGCTCCCGACCCACCCCAAGTTCGTCCGCAAGGTGAAGCCGCTCTACCTCCTCAGCGAGTACGAGACCGCCATCTACGCCTTCATGCGCGGCATCGACTACATCGTCGAGGAATGTCCGAACGCCGCCGGGGCGACGCAGCTCCTCTACAAGGACGTGCTCAACCGGCTCGAGCACGCGAGCCCCGGCACCAAGCTCTCCTTCGTGCGAGAGTTCCTGCGTAGCGCCCAGCCCGCGTTCGCTGTGACGGCGAACGAGGAGCCTCAGGAGTGCGCGTCGTGCGGCATGCCCGCATACGGAACGCTCTGCAGCTTCTGCCGCCTGGTCCGCGAGGTCGAGGCGAGGCGCTCGCCGTCGCGCGCGGCCGCGCCCGCGTGAGCGCGGCCGACGACGCCGGCGCGCGCGGGCCCCTCCGCGATCGTGAACCCGTCGTCCTCCTCGATCGCAAGGAGCGCATGTACCTCCGGGTGCTTCGGCAGGGCGGCCGCATGTCGATTCGCGGCAACGCCATTCTGTGCGACACGCTTATCGGCCAGCCCGAGGGCTGCACGGTCGAGACGGCGGCCGGCGAGGCGCTCGTCGTGCTCCGTCCGACCTACGCGCAGCTCATCCCGAACCTTCCCCGGCGCGCACAGCCGATCTACCCCAAGGACGTGGGACCGATCCTCCTCTGGGGGGACATCGGCCCCGGCGACCACGTGGTCGAGGTGGGCGCGGGGCCGGGGGCGGTCACCATCGCGCTCCTGCGGGCCGTCGGCCCGACCGGCCGGCTCACCTCCTACGAGGTTCGCCCCGACTTCGCGCAGATGGCCTCCGAGAACGTGGCACGCTACCACGGCGACGCCCCCAACTGGACCCTGCGCACGGCGGACGCCTTCGCGGGCTTCCTCGAACGGGACGTTGATCGCCTGGTGGTCGATCTGGCCGAGCCCTGGCGGCTCCTCGAGGTCGCCGCCCCCGCGCTCCGTCCCGGTGCGGTTGTCACCTGCTTCGTGCCGACGGCGCTCCAGGTGAAGGAGCTCGCCGACGGCCTCCGGGCGCACGGCGAGTTCGGCTGCGTCGAGACCCTGGAGACGCTCGTCCGCTTCTGGCACGTCCGCGACCGGAGCGTTCGGCCGACACACCGGATGGTGGCGCATACCGGCTTCCTCGTCTTCGCCCGCCGGCTCTCCCGTCCCGTGCTCTGACGCATACGATCGCAGGCGCGAGGGGCCCTCCGCAATTGACTCCCCACAACCCCTATAGTAGCGTCCGCTCAGGTCGCGCTCGCCCCGGCTCGCGATGACGAAGTCGGAGATCCGCCACAAAGTCTGGCAGACGTTCCAGCGTGAAGGTGTGGCGCGATTCCCCGGCGCCTTCGGACGCATCCCGAACTTCGCCGGCGCCGAACGCGCGGCACAGCTGCTGCGCGAGATGGCGGTCTGGCGCCGGGCGCTGGTCGTCAAGGTGAACCCGGACGCACCGCAGCTCCCCGTGCGGCGCCTGGCGCTGGCCGAAGGCAAGATTCTCTACATGGCCGTGCCGCAGCTCCGCATGGAGAAATGCTTCGTCGAGATCGATCCGCAGCGGCTCGGCAAGCGGGCCCTGCTGGCCGCGAGCATCGCGGGCGCCTGCCGCCATGGGCGGGCGGTGTCGCCCCGCGAGATGCGCCCCGTCGATCTCGTCGTCTGTGGCTCGGTCGCCGTCGGACGTGATGGGGCACGCCTTGGCAAGGGCGGCGGCTACTGCGACCTCGAGTACGGCCTCCTGCGCGAGGAGGGAAAGGTCCGGGAGTCGACCCCCATTCTGACCACGGTGCACCCGCTCCAGGTGGCCGCCGAGCGGATCACCATGCTGCCGCACGATCTTCCCGTCGACTTCCTCGTCACCCCGAGCGAGGTAATCGCGACGCGCCCTGCCCACCCACGCCCCCGTGGCATCTACTGGGACCTCCTCCGGCCCCTCAAGATCAACGGCATCCCTCTCCTCCGAAAGCGGCTGCGGCGCGGTGGTACCGGTACCCCGTCGCCCCGCCGGCTCTAGCCCGGCTCCGGCCGGCACACCTCGCGGTCGGCTTGTCCGCCTTCGACCTCCTCTGGTTCCTCTTCATCGCGTCTGCGCTGTTCCCGATGCTCCAGCGCCGGCGGCTCGACATGCAGCGAGTCGCCTTCCTTCGCACCTGGGAGAAGCGGCAGAAGCATCGGCTCATCGCCCTCATCCACCGCCAGGAGACCATGAGCATCCTCGGCTTTCCTCTCCTCCGCTACATCGACATCCAGGACAGCGAGGAGCTCCTCCGGGCGCTCCGGCTGACGGCCGAGGACGTGCCCATCGACATCGTCCTGCACACGCCCGGCGGCCTCGCGCTGGCAGCCGAGCAGATCGCACACGCCATCGCCCGGCGGAAGGCCAAGGTGACCGTCTACGTCCCTCACTACGCCATGAGCGGCGGGACGCTGATCGCGCTGGCGGCGGACGAGATCGTGATGGACCCGAACGCCGTGCTCGGCTCGCTCGATCCTCAGCTCGGTCAGCACCCGGCCGCGTCGATCGTCCGCGCCGTCGACTGGAAGACGGAACGGCACCAGGAGATCGACGACGAGACGCTCATCCTGGCCGACGTCGCGCGTAAGGCCACCGACCAGCTCCGCGAGTGCGTGCGGACCACCCTCACCGAGCGGATGGGAGAGGAGAAGGCGAGCGAGCTGGCCTCCCTCTTCACGCGGGGCGAGTGGACGCACGACCATCCGCTCAACGTCGAGACGCTGCGCCGCATGGGCCTGCCGATCAACACGGACATGCCGCGCGAGCTGTACGACTACATGCGTCTCTTTCCACAGCCCACGACGGGTCGGCCTTCGGTGCAGTACATCCCCGTACCGTACCGAAGTCCGATGCCCGCGCCGCGGCCGCTTCCGAAGCTGCCGGCCGGCTAGAAGCGGGAGCCGCGGCCGCCGCCCCGACGCAACGCCTTCCCCGAGCCCGCGCGACGGGGACGCGCGGCCAGCTCCAGGGCGCGGCGGACCGCGTCGGCAGCCGTGCGGGTGTACACGAGGCCGGCGACCGTCCGCCAGGCGGCGAGCGCCACCACCGGCCGGCCGATGGCGCGCGCGAGGGCGATCTCCGCGAGCGTCCCGTGCTCGCCGGGGAGCGCGATGAGGACGTCGCCGGCGGCGGCGACCAGGACGTTCCGCGCGTGCCCCATGCCGGTCGGGATGACGACGGCGAGGTGCCGGTTGGCCCGTGCCGGATCGTAGCTCGGCACGAGACCGACGACCGTGCCGCCCCCCTCGGCCGCCCCGCGCGCGGCCGCCTCCATGACCCCTCCCAGGCCACCGCACACGAGCACCGCACCGGCGGCGGCGACCTCCGCACCGACCGCTTGCGCCAGCCGTTGCGTTCGGCGGCTGCATCGCCCGCCACCGGCGACCGCGATCTGGACGGGACGCCGGGCGCGCCTCGCAGGACTCACGGGTCGACCAGCAGGGGGCCGAGCTCGGCGAGGCTGCGCAGCCGGAAGCGTGGCGGCTCTGCGGTCTCCGGCACACCGCGGCCCTGCGCGTCGATCCAGGCGGCGTCGACGCCGGCCGCGCGAGCCCCGAGCACGTCCTCCGCGAAGGTGTCGCCCACGAACAGCACCTCGTCGGGGGCGAGACCGAGGTCGGAGAGGCCGGCCCGCACCAGCGCCGGGTGGGGCTTGCGGAGCCCGAGCGCCTCCGAGACGACCACGCCGTCCAGATAGGCGAGCAGCCCGTGGCGGCGGAGGATCTCGTAAGCGGTGGCCGTGTCGTCGAAGTTGCTCACCAGGCCGAGCCGGTAGCGCGGGCGAAGCGCTGCGAGCAGCACTTGGTGGTCGTCGGGAAGCGTCGTGGCGCTGGCGACGATCCCCATGTGCGCGCGCGAGAGATGAACCGCGGCCTCGGCGAGGTGCGTATCATCGCAGCCTACCCGCTCGAGGGCGCGACGGAAGCGCTCGCGCGAGGGCAGCTCGACGTGCTCGTGGGCCCGCGCACGCGCCATCTCGTCGCTCACCGTGACGAGGGCCCGAAGGAATTCCTCGGGTGTCGTTCCGGGCACCCAGGCGGCGAGCGGGCTCGCCAGGCCGCCGACCGTGGTGCGGATCCGTTCGCCGCCCACCTGCAGCTCGGGGAGACGCGCCGGCTCGAAGCTGATCAGCGTACCGAAGAGATCGAGGAGAACGCCACGGTACGCCGCCGGCATGCGGCCTATTCGTGCAGGGCGGCGGCCGACAGCCCGAGACCGATGACCGCGGCGAGCAGCGCAGCCCCGTTCAGGCCGACGGCGAGACGGTGCGCGCGCTGGAACGGCTCGCTGTCCGCGGGGGCCTGCCCCGCCGCGTGTGCGGCGGCACGCAGCTGTTGCGCCCGCGGATGAACAATGGTGCCTGCGATGACGGTGGCCACGAGGCCGAGCGCCAGGACTGCAGAGGCCGCCGTCCAGAGCCGCGGCAGGGTCGCGCGGCGTCCAAGGGCCAGCGCGCTGGCGAGCGTCAGCGTGGCCGCCCCCATCCCCAGCGCGTAGTAGCGTGGAAAGATCACGCTCACCACGTCGCCCGCAGGGGCTGGGCCGAGGACGCTGAAGATCGCCGGCGCCACGACGAAGGAGAAGAAGATCACCTCGCCGATCCAGACACTGAGGCCGAGGAGGTAGCAGAGGCGGAGGACGGTGGTCACTGGAGGTAGCGCGGGCCCGCGGATCCCGGCAGCGCCTGACGGCCGGCGAAGCCGTCCTCCATGCGGTGCCAGAAGGCCACTTCCGGCTCGCCGAACTGCCAGCACAGGTAGACGACCTCACCCTCGCGCTCGGCGGGAAAGTCGATCAGGCCGAGCTGGATGTCCTTGAGCACGACGCCGGTCGCCTGGATCTCGTCGACGACCGACTCGAGCTCCTCGGCCAGGCTGCGCGCCGCGGGTCGCTGACGCAGGAGCTCCTCGGTGGACAGCTCGGCGAGGTCCGTCGCGCTCTCCGCTGCCAGGCTGCGCAGCTCCTCGTGCAGGCTGAGCGCCGCGCGCTGCAGGCGTTCCATGAGGATGCTGAGCCGCGGCAAGGCGGCGTTCGCCTCCTCGAGGGTGAAGAGCTTCTCGGGTTTCATGTGAGCGGAAGGATGCTAGCCGCTTCCCCCACGAGTGTCGAGGCAACGCGAAGCTCGCGCTCCTGCAC
>Ga0307469_10000318_pt1 | contig 18261 bp, 15 predicted proteins | sample atmos_gasesAM2C__FD_203084 | JGI IMG/M metagenome (GOLD analysis project Ga0307469, IMG submission 203084) | Hardwood forest soil microbial communities from Morgan-Monroe State Forest, Indiana, United States - atmos_gasesAM2C_515 | ecosystem: Environmental > Terrestrial > Soil > Temperate...
CCACGCGCAGGTCCCCCGCCACCAGGTTGTTGACCGCGGCGACGATCGATGCCGCAAGGAGCACCAGGGAACCGATGTCGAACATGCGCCCGAGCGCGGTCCGCTCGGGGTCGCCGGGGTAGTCGGGGGCGGTCAGGAACTGGCGCAGCCACGTAGGCACTTGGGCTCCCCACAGGCCGGAAAACGAATTCCAGAGAATTTCCCTCTGGAGTCTAGCATCAAAGGCGTCAACGCCCCGGCACGATGATGCGACCGCCCTCGCCCGCCATCTCGAGCATCAGCTCGTTCATGCGCCGTACGAAGCCCGCGGGGTCGTCGAGCTGCCCGCCCTCGGCGAGAAGCGCCTGGTCGAAGAGCAGGTTGCCCCAGTCGGCGAAGCGGGCCTTCTCCTCCTCGAGCCGCCTCACCATCGGATGCGCGGGGTTGATCTCCAGGATCGGCTTGGCGTCGGGCCCCTTCTGGCCCACCGCCTTGAGGATGCGCGCGAGGTTGCCGCCCATGTCGTGCTCGTCGGCGACGAGGCACGAAGGGGATTGCGTGAGGCGCGCGGAGACGCGCACGTCCTTCACTTTGTCGCCGAGCGCGTCCTTCAGCCGCGCGACGAGAGCACGGTGCTCGCTCGCCTGCCTGGCTTCGTCTTTTTTCTCCTCGTCGGTCTGGAGCTTCGACAGGTCGAGTTCGCCCTTGGCGACCGAGGCGAGCGCCTTGCCCTCGTGCTCCGGCAGGTTGGCGACGAGCCACTCGTCGACGCGCTCCGAGAGCAGCAGCACCTCGATTCCACGCTTCCTGAAAATCTCCAGGTGCGGGCTGTTCTTCGCCGCGAGAAAGGTCTCGGCGGTCACGTAGTAGATTCTGTCCTGCCCCGTTTTCATCCGCGCGAGGTAGTCGGCGAGCGACACGTTCTCTTCCTCGCGGTCGGTGTGGGTGGAGGAAAAGCGCAGCAGCTTCGCGACGCGCTCGCGGTTGGCGAGATCCTCGCCGACGCCCTCCTTGAACACCCGGCCGAATTCCTTCCAGAACGCCGCATACTTGTCCTTGCCGTTCTCGGCGAGGTCCTCGAGGAGCGTGAGAACGCGCTTGGTGCACCCGGCGCGGATCGCCTCGATGTCGCGGCTCTCCTGCAGGATCTCGCGCGAGATGTTGAGCGGAAGGTCGTTCGAGTCCACGACGCCGCGGACGAAGCGCAAATAAGCCGGAAGCAGCTGCTCGGCGTCGTCCATGATGAACACGCGGCGCACGTAGAGCTTGAGCCCCCGGCGCTCGCGCCGGTCCCACAGGTCGAAGGGAGCGTGCGCGGGGACGTAGAGAAGCTGCACGTACTCCTGCCTGCCCTCGACGCGGTTGTGTGTGTAGGCGAGGGGCGCATCCTCGTCGTGCGCGATGTGCTTGTAGAACTCCCGGTACTGCTCCTCGCTGATATCCGCCTTCGGCCGCGCCCACAGGGCGCTCGCCTGGTTGACGGTCTCGTCCTCGTCGGTCGTTACCTCTCGAGACTGGTCCTTGTCCCACTTGACCTTCTTCATCACGATCGGAATCGCGATGTGATCGGAGTACTTGCGGATGATCGCCTTCAGCTTCGGTTCGGAAAAGAGCTCGTCCTCACCTTCGCGCAGGTGCAGGATCACGTCGGTGCCGCGCCGCTCTTTTTCCGCCGCTTCGACCGTGTACTCCCCGCCCCCGTCGGATTCCCAGCGCACGCCCTGATCGGACGGGAGCCCCGCGCGCCGGGTGAGCAGCGTCACGCGGTCGGCGACGATGAAGGAGGAGTAGAAGCCCACGCCGAACTGGCCGATGAGGCGCGCGTCCTTTGCCTGGTCCCCGGTGAGCGATTGGAAGAATTCGCGCGTTCCCGATTTGGCGATGGTCCCGATGTTCTGGACGACCTCGTCGCGCGACATGCCCACGCCGTTGTCCGACACGGTGATCGTGCGTGCCTGCTTGTCGTACGAGACGCGGATCTTGAGGTCGGCATCGGCGCCGTACAGCGCGTTGTCGGAGAGTGCCTCGAAGCGCAGCTTGTCGGCGGCGTCGGACGCGTTCGAGACGAGCTCCCTCAGGAAGATTTCCTTGTTTCCGTACAGGGAGTGGATCATGAGGTGAAGCAGCTGCTTCACCTCCGCCTGAAAACCCAGGGTTTCCTTCGTTGCTGCGGCCGACATGGGGACTCCGACTCTGTATACTACAATTGAACTTGCCCGGCTGCGGCTGGTCAAGTACGCAAGCGTGCAATCTCCATGAGCTTCCTTCGTCTTCTCGCGGCGCTGATCCTGTTCCTGCCGGCGCTCGCCCCCGCCGCGCCGGCGGACGCCGGCCTGCCCGCCGGAGTCAAGCGCACCACCTCGGTCGAGGGCGTCACCGAGTACCGCCTCGCCAACGGGCTCAGGATCCTGCTCATCCCCGACCCCTCGATCGACACGATCACCGTCAACGTCACCTACCTGGTCGGCTCCCGTCAGGAGGGCTACGGCGAGACCGGAATGGCGCACCTGCTCGAGCACCTGATGTTCCGCGGGACGAAGCGCTTTCCGGGCATCAAGGCGGATTTCCAGCAGCGCGGGGTCCGCTACAACGGCAGTACCTCGTTCGACCGCACGAACTACTTCGGAACCTTCCCGGCAAGCGAGAAGACGCTCGACTTCGTGCTCGACGTCGAGGCCGACCGCATGGCGAACGCCTCCATAGCGCGCAAGGATCTCGACGCGGAGATGACGGTGGTCCGCAACGAGTTCGAGTCGGGAGAGAACAGCGCCTTCAACGTGCTGCGCGAACGCGTCGCCGCGGGCGCCTACCTCTGGCACAACTACGGACACGCCATCATCGGCGCCCGCTCGGATATCGAGAACGTGCCGATCGAGCGGCTGCGGGCTTTCTACCGCCAGTACTACCAGCCCGACAACGCGGTCCTGCTGATTTCCGGAAAGCTGGACGAAGGCGCCACGCTGAGGCTGGCACAGAAGCATTTCGGCAGGATCCCGAAGCCCGCGCGCGCTCTGCGCGCCACCTATACCGTCGAGCCGACCCAGGACGGTGAGCGCACCGTCACCCTGCGCCGCTCGGGCGACGTGCAGATCGTCTCCGCGCTCTACCACATGCCCCCGGGAACCCACCCCGACTACGCCGCAGTCGACGTGCTCGTCGCGCTGCTCAACCACGTGCCCTCGGGGCGGCTGCACAAGGCTCTCGTCGAGACGGGCCTGGCGAGCTCGGCCTTCGGCAGCGAGCGCCAGCTGCGCGAAGCCGGCTTCGCCTACTTCGGGGCGAGCCTGAGGAAGGACGCGGCTATCGGGGCCGCGCGCGACGTCCTGCTCGAGGTCCTCGAAGGTTTCGCAGGCAGGCCCGCGACCGAGGAGGAGGTCGAGCGCGCGCGCACGCGGCTCCTCAACGACATCGAGCTGACGCTCGCCGATTCCCGCGAGCTGACCATGGCGCTGTCCGAATGCGCGGGCATCGGCGACTGGCGGCTGCTCTTCCTGCACCGCGACCGGCTGAAGAAGGTCACCGCGGCCGACGTCCAGGCTGCCGCGACGCGCTACCTCAAGCCGTCCAACCGCACGCTGGGGACGTTCCTCCCGACTCAGTCGCCCGACCGAGCGGAGATACCGGCTGTGCCCGACCTAGCGGCCACGCTCAAGGACTACCGGGGCTCGGAAGCGGTGGCGCAGGGCGAGAATTTCGATCCAACGCCGGCCAACATCGAGGCGCGCGTGATCCGCAAGACCCTCCCCGGGGGAATGAAGCTCGCGCTTCTCCCCAAGAAGACGCGCGGAGGGACCGTGGTGGCGCAGCTCGCGCTGCAGTGGGGCGACGAGAAGAGCAAGATGAACCGCGCGACGGCCTGCGGCGTCGCGAGCGGCATGCTGCTGCGCGGGACGCGGAAGAACTCGCGCGAGCAGCTCCGCAACCAGTTCGACCGGCTCAAGTCGACCGTCGCGGTCGACGGCGACGGAGGTTCGGTGGAGACGGTCCGCGAGAGCCTTCCCGAGACCCTGAGGCTGATCGCCGAAGTCCTGCGCCAACCTTCCTTTCCGGCCGAGGAGTTCGAGCAGCTGCGCCGCTCCTCGCTCACCGGCATCGACACGCAGAGGAGCGATCCGAGCGCGCTCGCGGCGCTCGCCCTCACGCGCCACCTGAACCCCTATCCGCCGGCGCACTGGCTCTACACGACGACGCTCGAGGAACGCAGCGCGCGCCTCAAGGCGCTTTCCCTCGACGACGTCAAGCGCTGCTACGCCGACTTCTACGGCGCGTCCAACAGCGAGCTTTCTGTCGTCGGAGATTTCGACCCCGACCAGGTCACGCGCCTCGCGCAGGAGCTGTTCGGCGACTGGAGGAGCCCGCAAGCCTACGCGCGCATCCCTCTGCGGGTCGCCGAGGTCGCGCCCGCGGACGACGTGATCGAGACGCCGGACAAGGCGAACGCGGTGCTGCGCGCCGGCGTGCTCCTCAAGGTGCGCGACGACGATCCCGACTACCCGGCGCTGCTCCTCGGCAACTACCTTCTGGGGGGCTCGTCGGACTCGCGCCTGGTGCGGCGTATCCGGGAGAAGGAAGGCCTGTCGTACAGCGTCGGATCGTTCCTGTCCGCAGACAGCTTCTACGAGCGCGGCGCGTTCGGCGTCTTCGCCATCTACGCTCCGCAGAACCGGGCGCGCGTCGAAGCGGCCGTCAACGAGGAGATCGGCAAGGCGTTCGCCGAAGGGTTCACCGCGCAGGAAGTCGAGTCCGGCAAGAAGGGCCTGCTGCAGTCGCGTCAGCTCGCCCGGTCGAGCGACGCGGGCGTCGCGAGCCGCCTGGTGTCCTACCTGGTGCTGGGACGGACTTTCGCCTGGGACGAGGAGCTCGAGCGGCGGATCGCCGCGCTCACGCCGCAGGCCGTGGCCGAGGCGATGCGGCGGAGAATCGATGCGGCGAAGCTCTCCTTCATCAAGGCGGGAGACTTCGCGAGCATCGCTGCGGCCGGGCCCGGAGCGGGCCGGGCCAACTGAGGGCCCCGCAAGTCAGCGCAGCTCCTCGTAGCGGATCTGCAGGACTTCGAGCGGCTCCTCTCCGGTCGGGGTTCTGAGCGTCACCGCGTCGCCTTCGCGCGCCTTGAGCAGGGCGCGGGCCACGGGCGACACCCAGGACACTCGTCCGCGCGCCGGGTCCACCTCGTCGGTTCCGACGATGCTCACGGTGTGCTCCTCGCCCGAGGCGTCGGAGTAGGTCACGGTGGCGCCGAAGAAGACCCGCTCCTGGTCCTGGTCGCGGGGATCGACCACCTCCGCCGCCTCCAGGCGCTTCATGAGAAAACGGATGCGGCGCTCGATTTCCCGCAGCCGTTTCTTCCCATACAGGTAGTCGGCGTTCTCCGAGCGGTCGCCGTTGGCCGCGGCCCAGGCGACGGTCTTCACGATTTCCGGCCGCTCGACCTCGACCAGGGCCTTCAGCTCCGACTTCAGTCGGGCGTGACCCGCCGGGGTGATGTAGTTCTTCGTCCCGCGAGGCACTCGAGGCTCGATCTCGAGCTCCTCCTCGGGCGCGTCGCCTTCGCGGGTGAATGCCTTGCTCATCCTTTTGTGCTATTCGTAACTGAGCGTTACCGACAGCCGGGGCCGCGCTCGCGGCTCAACTATAATAGCCGCGGCTGTAGCCCGTGTCAGGAGAACCGATGAAGTGGAATACCAAGCGGGTACGGGAAATCGCGTTGGTCGTCGTGGTGGCGCTTACCGCGACCCTGGCGAACCTGCCCGAGGACCTGCTCGAGCGCTTCGACTTCAACCGGGACCTCCTTCTCGGGACCCTCGCGCTCACCGTGTTCATCGCCCTGTTCCTCTATCTCAAGTTCCAGTTCTTCTTCCTGGTCGTGCTCCTCGCCGTGGCGGCAAACATGCCGCGGGAGATCGCGGACAGCCTGGGGATCTCGACCACGCCGCTCGTCATCGCGATGGCCACGATGGTCGGCTTCTCGCTCATCAACTACGTGGTGGACCTGCTTCCCACCGGCCTGGAGAAAAAGCCCAAGGAGCAGAGCGTCGAGGGCGTCAAGGTGCTCTTCTACGCGATCGAGAAGGGCAACCTCGCCTACGCGCAGAAAATCCTGGCGCAGAACTTCGACCCCAACCTCGTGGCCGAGAACGGGTACACGCCGCTCATGTACGCGGCGGCGCGCGGCGACTCCAAGATGGTCGATCTGCTGCTCAGGAACGGCGCGAACGTCAACACGGTCAGCAAGGACGGCGACACGGCGATCGAGCTCGCCCTGCGGATCGGCGCCCAGGAATGCGCCGACATCCTCAAGAAAGCGCGCACCGAGCAGCTGGTTCGGGAACAGGCGCGGAAGGCGAAGCAGCCCGCTCCGGAGTAGCCGGCCGTAACAAAATGTGTCCGCCGTGCGCGGCGCGGAACTTTGGCCCGCGCGCGCTGCCCAAAACGCGTTGGCAGCACCCACCTCCAGAGGACCTGCATGCCCAAGAAAATACTAGCCATAGCGTTGGCCGCCTGCGCGGCGGCCTTGCTGGGATGCGAGAGCGGAAGCCTTTCACCCATCTCCTCGTCGCAGGCCCAGACCCCTCAGACTCAGGCGAGCACGCCCACCCGCTCGCTTCCTGACTTCAGCGCGCTGGTCGAGCAGTACGGCCCGGCCGTCGTCAACATCAGCACCACCGCCAAGGTGCACGTCCAGGCGCAGGAATTCCAGACTCCCGGCGAGCCCGGCGATCCGTTCTACGAGTTCTTCCGGCGCTTCCAGATTCCCGTGCCGCAGGGCGGCGATACGATACGCAAGGGAGTCGGCTCGGGCTTCATCGTGAGCGCGGACGGCTACATCCTCACCAACGCGCACGTCGTCGACGACGCGACCGAGGTCACGGTCAAGCTTACCGACAACCGGGAATTCAACGCCAAGGTGATCGGAGCGGACCGCCGCACCGACGTCGCGCTCGTGAAGATCGACGCGAAGAGCCTGCCGGTCGTGCGGATCGGGGACGCCTCGAAGTCGAAGGTGGGCGAGTGGGTCGCCGCGATCGGTTCGCCCTTCGGCCTGGAGAACACCGTCACCGCCGGAATCATCTCCGCGAAGTCACGCTCCCTGCCCGACGAGAACTACGTGCCCTTCATTCAGACCGACGTCGCGGTCAACCCCGGCAACTCCGGCGGGCCGCTGTTCAACATGGCGGGCGAGGTGATCGGGATCAATTCCCAGATCTACAGCCGCACGGGCGGCTACATGGGCCTGTCGTTCGCGATTCCCATCGACGTGGCGATGAAGGTCAAGACCGACCTGCAGAAATACGGCAAGGTCAGCCGCGGGCGGCTGGGCGTCACCATCCAAGGGGTGAACAAGGAGCTCGCCGAATCCTTCGGGCTGAAGAAGATCCAGGGCGCCCTGGTCAGCGCAGTCGAGCCCAAGAGCCCCGCCGACAAGGCGGGCATCAAGACCGGCGACATCATCCTCGCCGTGGACGGCCGCGAGATCGACAGCTCGATCGACCTCCCGCGGATCATCGGCGAGTCGAAGCCGGGAACGCAAGTGAAGCTCAAGATCTGGCGCCAGGGCGACACCAAGGAGCTGGGCGCCTCCCTGGGCGAAGCTCCGTCGGAAAAATTGGCGACCGCGGACAAGGACACCAAGGCCAAGCCGAGCAAGCTCGGCGTCGCCGTGCGCCCGCTCACCGACCAAGAGCGCAAGCAGATCGAAACCGAAGGCGGGCTGCTGGTGGAGCAGGCCGAGGGCGCCGCGGCGCGCGCGGGCGTGCAGCCCGGCGACGTCATCCTCGCTTTCAACAACCAGCCTGTGAAGAGCGTCGACCAGCTGCGCCGCCTCGTCGACAGGTCGCGCGGCAGCGTCGCGCTCCTCATCCAGCGCGAGGGAAACAAGATCTACGTGCCGATTAGACTCAGCTGATTTCGCCCGCTCCGGAAAACCGCGCCTCGAGGTGCGGTTTTTTTTGTCCCCTCGGAGGCTGATAGAATCGGCCCGACTCCGAGGAGGACACCATGGCCGACCCCCGATCTCTGCAGTTCGACACGCTCAGCCTGCATGCGGGCCAGCGGCCCGATCCGGTCACCGGCGCGCGCGCGACGCCGATCTATTTCACCACGTCTTTCGTCTTCCGCGACGCCGACCACGCCGCTGCGCTCTTCAACATGGAGCGCGCCGGTCATGTGTACTCGCGGATCTCCAATCCGACCAACGCCGTGCTCGAGGAGCGCGTCGCCGCGCTCGAAGGCGGCGTGGGCGCGATCGCGACGGCGAGCGGCCAGGCGGCGCTGCACCTTGCCATCGCGACGATAGCCGGAGCGGGCTCGCATATCGTCGCCTCGCGCGCTCTGTACGGCGGCTCGCACAACCTGCTCTCGTACACGCTGCCGCGCTTCGGCATCGAGACGAGCTTCGTCGATCCGCGCGATCTCGGCGCGTGGAAGAAGGCCATCCGGCCGAACACGCGGCTGCTTTTCGGCGAGACGCTGGGCAACCCCGGGCTCGACGTCCTCGACATCCCCTCGGTCTCGGCGATCGCTCATGAGGCGAGGCTTCCGCTGCTCGTCGACTCGACTTTCACCACGCCGTACCTGATCAGGCCGTTCGACCATGGCGCCGACCTCGTCTACCACTCGGCGACCAAATTCCTCGGCGGCCACGGCGTCGCGATCGGCGGCGTGCTCGTCGACGGCGGCACCTTCGACTGGGAGGCCTCTGGGAGATTTCCCGAGCTGACCGAGCCCTACCCGGGATTTCACGGCATGGACTTCCAGGAGGAATCGACCGTGGCCGCTTTTCTCCTGCGCGCGCGACGCGAGGGCCTGCGCGATTTCGGCGCCTGCATGAGCCCGGCGAGCGCGTTCCAGATCCTGCAGGGGATCGAGACGCTGCCGCTCCGGATGGAGCGGCACGTCGCGAACACGCGCAAAGTGGTGGCGTTTCTCGGGGCGCAGGCCGCGGTCGAATCGATCGCGTATCCCGAGCTCGACTCGCATCCCGACCACGCGCTCGCCAGGAAGCTCCTGCCGCGCGGCAGCGGCGCGGTGTTCAGCTTCGACCTCAGGGGCGGCCGCGAGGGCGGGCGGCGCTTCATCGAGAGCCTCAGGATCTTCTCGCACCTCGCCAACGTCGGCGACGCAAAATCGCTCGTGATCCATCCTGCGAGCACGACGCACTTCCGCATGAGCGACGCCGCGCTCGCTCAAGGCGGCATCCGTCCCGGCACGATCCGCCTTTCGATTGGGCTCGAGGATCCCGACGACCTGATCGGGGATCTCTCGCGCGGCCTGCGCGCCGCCGAGGGCTGAGCGTGGAGCTCAATGTCGCGGGGGAGCCGGCTTACGCCTACACCGGCGGCAGGGCCTTCGACCCGAAGCTTCCGGTGCTGGCCTTCGTCCACGGCGGCGAGCAGGATCATTCCGTCTGGATTCTGCAGTCGCGCTACCTCGCGCACCACGGCCACGCCGTGCTCGCGGTCGATCTGCCCGGTCACGGCAGGAGCGCCGGCGCGCCGCTCGCGAGCATCGAGGCGATGGCCGATTGGCTGATCGCTCTGCTCGACGCCGCCGGTGTGCGCGCGGCGGCGCTCGTCGGCCACAGCATGGGGTCGCTTGTCGCGCTCGACTGCGCCGCCCGGAACCCCGAGCGCGTGCTCCGCGTCGCTCTCGTCGGCACGGCCTTTCCGATGCGTGTCTCGCCGGACCTCCTCGAAGCGACGAAGCACAGGGAAGCGGACGCGCTGCTCACGATCAATGCCTGGTCGCACGCGGCCTACGCGCACTACCCGAGCAACCCGGGCCCGGGATCCTGGGTGAGGGGCGGAGCCCTGCGCCTGACGCAGCGCCAGAAACCGGGCGTGCTGTACGCCGACTTCGCCGCGTGCGACAACTACCAGGCCGGGCTCGAGCGCGCCGCCCGGATGAAATGCCCCGCCCTCTTCCTGCTCGCGGCGCGCGATGCGATGATGTCGGTCCGCTCCGGGGAAAGTCTCGCCAAAGCGGTCCCGCACGCGACAGTGAGGACGCTGGGCGACAGCGGCCACAACCTCATGGGCGAGAAGCCCGACGAGATCCTCGACGCTCTCGTGGAGTTTCTTCATGCCTAAGGCGCTTCCCTTGCTGGTTCTGGCGCTCGCGCCCGTCGCGGCCGCGGCGCAGATGAAGACGCCCGACTACAACTGGATCGGAGCCGGAGCGCGCACGCGGCCCGCGTACGACGGCTCCGCCGCGCACGAGACCGAGCTGGTTCCGTCGGTGAGGTACTTCGGCGGGCCCTGGTTCGCGCGCACGACTCAAGGCATGCTCGAGGGCGGCGCGCGCGTCGAAATCGTGCGCGACCTCCACATCGGGGCGCAGATCGCGTACGAAGCCGGGCGCAAATCGAGCGAAGCCGTATTTCTCGCCAGCCGCAACGTGCCCGACATCGATCCGGGCGCCTCGGCCGGCGTGCACGCCGAATGGGATTATCGCCTCGGGCTGGCGCCCACCACGCTGCTCGCCCGCGCGCGCCAGTTCGTCGACACCGACCGCGGCGCTCAAGCCGACCTGCGCTACACCGTCGGCGTCTTCGGCATGGGCGGAGTCAGCGCCGCCCTCTTCTTCCAGGGCACGTGGGCGAACGCAAAATCGAACCAGTCGTTCTACGGCGTGACGCCGGAAGTCTCGGCGAGCACGGGTTTACCCGTATACACGCCGGGAGGCGGGCTGCTCTACACGACCGGCGGCCTGCTCTACGGAATCGAGCTCGGCAAGACGTGGATGATCGTCGGCAACCTCGAGGCGCGGCGGCTGCAGGGGGCAGCCGCGAGGAGCCCTCTGGTCGAGCAGCCCTCGAGCCGCTACGCGAGCGCGAGCCTCGCGTACCGCTTCTGAGAGTCGTAAGATACGCGCCATGGAACTCGCTGCGTTGCTGCCCCAGGGCGCCTTCTGGGGCGCCTTCCTCGTCGGCGTCGTGATCTACGGCGGCCGCTATCTGCTGTTCGCAGGGGTCGTGTTCGCCGTCTGGTATACGCGGGGCCCGCGCCGCAAGCTGCAGCCCGCGATGCCGCGCGGCGCGCAGATCCGCCGCGAGATCGTCTATTCGATCGCTGCGGTCCTCGTCTTCGGCCTCGTCAACGGAGCGCTCTTCGGCTACGGGATAGGCACCCAGCTCTATTGGGACATCGGCGAATACGGCTGGACCTATTTCTGGCTGAGCATCCCGCTGATGGTCCTGCTGCACGACGCCTACTTCTACTGGACGCACCGCCTGCTGCACACGCGCGCGCTGTACCGCGCAGTCCACGGCGTGCACCATCTCTCCAGGAACCCGACGCCGTGGGCAGCGTATGCGTTCCATCCCTGGGAATCGTTCATCGAGGCGCTCGGGGTGGTGCTGATCATGTTCGTCATGCCCACGCACCCGCTGGCTATCCTGATCTTCCAGACTTATTCGACCCTGCAGAACGTGTACGGTCACCTGGGCTACGAGCTCTATCCTGAAGGCTGGCCCCGGCACTGGCTGGGCCGCTGGCTCAATACCTCGGTGGCGCACAACGCCCACCACGACAAGGCGCGGCACAACTACGGCTTCTATTTCCTTTTCTGGGATCGCTGGATGGGAACGCTCGATCCCGACTACGAGGCGCACTTCAACCAGAAGGTCGTGCCAGGCGCGCTGGCTAATCGCGCAGCGTGAGCAGCACCGGCTGGTGGTCCGAGGCGTCGGTCTCGACGTTCACGACCACCTGCTCGACCCGATCGGCGAGATCCTCCGTCACGAAAATGAAATCGCAGGCGAAAGCCGGCCCGGGCCACTGCGACTTGTCGTGCACCCCGAGCGTGGGTGCGTGGGGCCTGCCAGGGTGTCGCAGCTGCCAGGCGTCGCGGTAGGCCGGCACGCCCGGGGCGAGCGGAGCCTGCAGGCGCGCGTGCAGCGGATCCTCGGGACGGAAGTTGAAGTCCGCGGTCAGGATTCCCGACTGCGGGCGCGGAACCGTCCGGAAAGGCCCGCCTTCCTTCGATGGCTGGGGCGCTAGAGCGTGGCCGGCGGCCTCCAGCTGGAGATCGCGCAGCTCCTCGACCTGCGCGGAGCGCTGAGTCGCCGAGTAATACTCCAGGTGGGTCGTGGTGACGCGCAAAGGCCCCCAGGGTGCTTCGAGCACGACCTCGATCGCCGAGCGCTGCATGCTCGGCACCGAGGGGTCCGAAGGCCAGGGCAGCAGCCGCCGGTACACCTGCAGTATCGGCAGCCGCGTGACGAGCGCATTGCCGAATTCGCGCCAGTCGCCGCCCGGCGCCAGCACGTCGATCGCGACGCCCTTGATCACGGTGTAATCGGGGAACAGGCCCGCGAGCGTCTCGTACTGATTCTCGCCGGCGCTTCCGGGCAGGCAGGGGAAATTGCGGGCTACTTCCTGCAGGCACAGCACGTCGAAATCGGCCATCTCCTTCGCGACCTTGCTGATGCGGGCGGGATTCACCCTCCCGTCGCACCCGCGGCACCACTGGACGTTCCAGGTAATGAGCTTCATCGGCGGGCAGGACCTTGCGGATCGGCGGAGATCATGCGTTTATTCTTCCCTTCGTTTGCTAATATGGCGAAATCCCGCCGGGCGCATTGTGACAGGCCGAGCACTGAAAGAAAATCTCCCCAACGCGCTGTTGCGCGCGGGATTCGCCTGTGCCATGGCCTTTGCGCAGGCCGCATGGGCCCAGCGCCTGCCGCTCGATCGCATCAAGCTTCCACCGGGTTTCGAGATCAGCGTTTTCACCGCCGATGTTCCAGGCGCGCGCTCGCTGGCAGCGGGCCGCGGCAACGTGGTCTTCGTCGGCACGCAAGCGAGCAGCGTATACGCGGTGCGTTATCGGGATTCGAAAGCGACGCAAGTCGTCACGCTTGCCTCGGATCTGCGGATGCCGAACGGCGTGGCGCTGAGGGACGGCGCGCTCTACGTCGCCGAGGTGAACCGGGTCCTGCGCTTCGACGACATCGAGTCGCGGCTGGAAGCGCCGGGGAAACCGGCGGTCGTCACCGACCGCTTTCCCCGCGAGACCCACCACGGATGGAAATTCATCCGCTTCGGCCCCGACGGCTGGCTCTACGTGCCGGTCGGCGCGCCCTGCAACGTCTGCGAGCCGGACCCCTCGCGCTATGCGCTGATCTCGCGGATCAGGCCCGACGGATCGGGCTACGAGACGTTCGCGCGCGGCGTGCGCAACTCGGTGGGCTTCGACTGGGACCCGCGCACCCAGGAGCTGTGGTTTACCGACAACGGCCGCGACATGCTGGGCGACGATCTGCCCTCGGACGAGCTGAACCATGCGCCCAAGGCGGGAATGCACTTCGGCTATCCCTACTGCCATCAGGGTGACACGGCCGACCCGGAATTCGGCCGCAAGCGCGCGTGCGCCGAGTTCGCGCCGCCCGCAGTCAAGCTCGGCCCGCACGTGGCGGCGCTGGGCATGCGCTTCTACACCGGGCAGAGCTTCCCTCCCGAGTACCGCAACAACATTTTCGTGGCGGAGCACGGCTCGTGGAACCGATCCCGGAAGATCGGCTATCGGATCGCGCGCGTGGTCGTCGAGGGCGGGCGTGCGGTGAAGCACGAGGTGTTCGCCGAAGGCTGGCTGCAGAACGAGTCGGCCTGGGGCCGGCCGGTCGACCTCGAGGTCATGCCCGACGGGTCGCTGCTCGTGTCCGACGACCACGCGGGCGTGATCTACCGGATCGCGTACCGCGGGCGCTGACCCGCGGCCGACATGCGTCCCGCTATCTCCTGAAGTTCCTCGAGGTCATTTCGGCACACGCACCTGCTCGATGATCTCGGGGTAGGCGCTCTCCACGCGGGGATCGGCCTGCAGCGCCGCAGAAACGTCGGCGATGTCGACGTTGGCCTTGGCGCGGTAGAACACGGTCTGCAGCTGCGGGTACGTCTTGGTCTTCTGCAGTCCGTGGCCGGCTGCGATGGCGTCCGCGTCGGCCATGCTCTTCGGCTTCACGACCAGCGTGCCGGTGAGCACGCCGAGCGTTCCGGTTCTAGAATTCACCACCGTCGGGTAGACGGTCGTTGCGCCGACGCGCTGCACCAGCGCGGGATTGGCTCCCCTCGCGCGGTACAGCACCAGCTTCCCCTTGGTCTCGATCACTTCCGCGGAGCCGGCGTTCACGAGGCTCAACGCCTCTTGCGGCGTTTGCGCGCTGCTTCCGCGCTCGACCGCGCGCACTTCGGGTAGGAGCTGGTACCGCTCCGTGCGTACGGCGATCTCCTTTCCGCGCTGGAGCGTGTCGAGCATTGCGGCGCGTTCCGCCTTGGCGGTCGTCCCGTAGCTCTGCGCAAGGCTCGCTGGCGCGACGAGGAGGAGCGTGAGCGCTACGATTCGGACGTTCATTCCTATGCCTCCAAGATTGAGTCGGGCGCCGAAGTCTAGTGACCGTATACCCGGATCGCCCAGCCCGTCAGGGTGCCGGCACTCGTATTCAGACCGAAACCGTCCACCACCTTGATGGTCCAGGTGCCCGTGGGATTTTCTCCGTAGAACGCGTTGCTGAGGAATACCTGGTTGCTCAGGTTGACCGAATTGAAGTACCCGTCGGTGATGTTCTTCAGCACGCTGCGCGTCCCCATCGGCGAGTTCAGCTCGATGCCGAGCTCGCCGACGAACGGATGCGTAACGTTAACGCGGATCTGGACGGCTTCGATGACGCTCACCGGACCGGCTGGAACCGAGATGCCATTGCTCGCCCCGGTTGCGCTCTGGTCGGGGATCGGAATGCTCAGCGTCGCGCTCGGGATGAACCCCGTGTTGGTGAAGGTGCCGAGCGCGCTCACGTAGGTTCGCGCCATGTTCACCGCCGCCGAAGCGTCGATCGCGCCGAAGCCGTACCAGTTGTGATAGTGGAACGGGGTCGGGGTCGCGTGGTTGGTCGTCCAGGCCGGCTCGGCGACATATGGACTATTAGGCGCCGGGTTTGGAAGGAGCACGGTCACCGCCGCGCGCGCCGGGTCGAACTGCCGCGCGGTCGAAGCGAGGATATGCTTTACGTCGCGCCAAGTGAGCGCCGGGTTGGCTTCGAGCATGAGGGCGATGACCCCCACCGTCACCGGTGTCGCCGACGAGCTGCCGTTCATTCCGTTCGTATAGTTGCAGGAAGTGTTGAACGCCCCGCCGTTGTCGAATACGCTGGTGTTGACTCCGGTCCTCGATTCGCCCTTCGCACACCCCGACTGGTCGGTCGTGACCATCGCGGGCTCGTAGTCGTTCGCGGGGAAGCCGGGGTGAACCGACACATTTCTTCCAAATTCGCCCCCCGGAGCGCTCACCCAGATGGCCGAGCCCGCGGTTGAATAGCTTGCCCTGATTCCGTTGGCGTTGAAGGCGCCGACCACGATCTGGTAGGGCAAGGTATTGCCGGGATCGAAGTTCGCGTTTTCGCAGGTCAGTCCGGTGCCCGTGCAGTTAACCGTGCCGACGGAGTTGAACCCGTTGCCTCCGGCCTTTACGTAGAGCGCGCCTTTCGCCCCGCGGAGCGAGGTGACGCCCGACAGATACACGGATTCCTCCAAGGGGTCGACGTGTACTGGGGTGTTTGTGGTGATGCCGAAGCTCTGGTTGAAGACGAAAACGTCGCTGCTGTTCGGATTCGAGGTCGAGCCGCCCAAGGAATCGACGAACTGCGTGCCGGACTGCGTGCTCGAAAGGAAATTGAAGCCCTTCAGGCTCGCACTTGGCGCGACCCCGATCCCACCGAGCGAGTTCCGCGCCATGGCGATCAACCCGGAGACCATGGTGCCATGGTCCCCGTCGGTCGCGGGGTTGGTCGGATCGGTCGTATTGTTGTTGAAGTTCCACGACCCGTTCGGCACGACGTTCGCCGCGAGGTCCTCGTGCGCGATCTCGAGCCCGGAATCGACCACGGCCGCTATCACGCCCAACCCCGAGGACCCGGCGCCGAACGCCGGCTCGACGTTGATATCCATATTCGCGACGCCGCCCGAATCAGCGAACGCGTTTTGACCGGTGTTCTTCAGATGCCACTGCTGTGAGACGAGCGGGCCCGAAGACGCGTCGACAGCGAAGCCGAGCGTGCAGTTCACCGCCACGTTGTTCACGTTTATCGTGGCGTTGCCGCTGCCGCTGGTGACCGCGCAGGTCTGGGTCGGTGTCGGGCTGAAGACTGTGACGTTGTAAGCCGCGCCCGACGCGACCGGCGCGGCGAACGTGAACGGGCCGTTTGCGCTTATCGGGAGATTCCCGCCGCCGTTGTTCTGCAGCACCAGCCCGGCTCCCGACATCCCGCTCACGGTCCCGCCGATGGTGAATCCATTGGTGCAGTTCACGCCCACGTTGCCGACGTTGCCGGCGGCGATGGTGCCGGTGGCGTTTGCCAGCGAGCAGGCTTGGGTGGGACTTGCAGGGTACGTGAGAACGGTGACGCTGTACGGCGTGCCGGCCGAAAGCCGCGTCGAGAAGGTGAAGAAACCGTTCGCGCCCACGCTCAGGTTCCCGGCGCCGTTGAGCTGCAGAACGAGCCCCGAGCCGCTCAGACCGGTGACGTTCACGCTCACCGTAAACGTCGCTACGCCGCCGCCTCCTCCGCCGCCGCCACCGCCGCCGCACGCCGCCAGGCAGCCCGCGGCGATCAGTATCGCTGCCAGTCTGCGAACTCTCATTCTTTTCACCTCCCTGTATTTTGCCGCCGGACTTAGACCCGGATACTTCAACGCCGCGGCGCCCCAGTCAAGGCCTTTCCCGCTTTTCCGCGCGTATTTTGCCCGCGATCGGGCGAACCGTGTGCCCGCGCTGACGCGGTTCTCGATCAGAGGGTCACTATCCACCCGAACTGCCGCGAATTGCCCGAACCCTCGCCCGCCAGCAGCTGAAGCAGCGGCTCGAGGTCCTTGCGCTCGGGCGAGGAGTCGACGACGCCGCGCAGCTGCACGAGGCGTGGCTGCGCCGCGCGCCATTCACCGTCGCCGCTCATGCGCAAATCCCCGCGCACGGTCGCGAGCTTCACGGCCGCGCGCTCTCCACTTCCGGTGATCTGGAGCCGGTAGTCGCCGATGCGCGCTACGCCGCTCAGCCCGGCGTCGCTCCATTCGATCGTGGCCACGCCGAGCACGCTCGCCGGGCCGACCTCGAAGGAGTCAGCCTGCATCCGCACGCGCCCTTCCGGTTTGAAGAGCGCGACCGCCGGGGCGGCGGACTCGAGCAGGGCCGCCGGGGCGTTTGCTTCCAGGCGCTGCAGGCGCACGCTGCGCACGCCGAGGCTGACGTCCGCGCGCAGCGTGGTGCCGGGCGCCGCACCCGAGAGCGTGAGGCTCAAGCGCCCGGCGAAAAGCGTAAGCGGATTGCAGCGCCAGTCGATGTCGGCGACGCTGCGAAAGCCCTCGCCCGAGCGCAGCGCGAGCGACCCTTGCCCCTTCCACACCGTTCCGCGAGGATCGCCCAGCGCGATCTTCCCGGCGCTCGAGCGCTCGAGCGCGTATCCCAGCCACGCGGCGGGCAGATTCACCGCGAGAAAGACGAGGTACGCCGCGACTCCCACGACGGCGAGCCGCACGGCCGTCCTGCGAAGCGCCTCGATCATGCGCCCTGCGCCTGGAGCAGGAGGCGCGCATTCACCGTGCCCGGACTGGAGTGCCGTTCTATAGTCGCGTTTTCCACGCGCAGGCCGGCCTGACGGTGCAAGTCGACCAGCAGGACCATCAGCGTCGGAAACGACACGCCTTCGATCTGCACGCGCACGCTGCGCGCGCCGTCGGCGTCGACGCGCTTCACCTGCTCGCGCAGGCCGTTGCGCTCCGCCGCCTGCTGGACCGCGGAGGCCGCGTTCTCGGGTGCTTCGGCGCGCGGTGCGGCGCGGAGGCTCGCGACGAGCGCCGCCTGCTCTCGGACCCGCGCGAGCTGCGTCTGCATGGAGGAAAGGCGCTCGCGCGATCGGGCGAGGCCGCTTTCGACGGGAATCCAGATGACCAGATAGAAGAGCACCACGCCGAGGAAGGCCCCTAGCGCCGTCGCCGCGCGGCGCTCCCGGGCGCCGAGCGCGTTCCACCGCTTTCTCAAGGGCTCGATCCAAGCGAGATTCACGACTTTCCCTTCCCTCTGGACGAATCCGCGGCGCGCACCTGCAGCCGCACCTCGCCGCCCGCGCGCTCCACCGAGACCTCGAGCGAGCGCGCTCGCAGCGCCCGCGCGATCGATTCCGCATCGGCTTGCGGAGCCGCTATCCGGATCCTCAGAGTCTTGTCGGAGTACTCGATCGCCTGCACGCGCAAGCGCCCCTCGCGCTCGAACGCGGGCGACACGCGCGCGAGAAGGAAG
>Ga0307469_10000319_pt1 | contig 18237 bp, 16 predicted proteins | sample atmos_gasesAM2C__FD_203084 | JGI IMG/M metagenome (GOLD analysis project Ga0307469, IMG submission 203084) | Hardwood forest soil microbial communities from Morgan-Monroe State Forest, Indiana, United States - atmos_gasesAM2C_515 | ecosystem: Environmental > Terrestrial > Soil > Temperate...
ATGCTCTCGAAGAGGAATGGATCCCGCTCCTCACTCCATCCCTTCGGGCGCTCCCCGTCTTTCGGCAGCATCGAGCCAGTGAGCAAGTACCCGCGCTCATCCATGGGAAGCAACCCGCGCAGCCATCCCGTGCAGGGTACCGCACCGATAAAAATGAAGAGATTGCTCGTCGCCTCGGTCCGGATGCTTTCCGAGGCATGGTTCGCAATCGTGACTGACTCCAGATGGTTGTCCCCGTGTACCTCCACGACTTCGGCCTGCGTTTCCACCCGAATGTTTGGGACATCGCGAATCTGATCGATCAGGTATTGCGACATCCCTTTCTCGAGCGAATCGCTTCGCACCAGCATGGTCACCGAGCGCGCGAACTGCGCAAAGTACACCGCCGCCTGGCCCGCAGAATTCGCGCCGCCAATGACGAAAATATCTTCCCCGCTGCACAGCGACGCCTCGGCCATCGATGCACCATAGTAAACGCCGGCTTCCTGCAACCGCTCGACACCGGGGATGTCCAGGCGCTTCCAGGAAAGTCCGCTAGCGATCAGCAGCGCGTGGCAACTGATCTCGTTGCCATCGCGCAGCTTCACGAACCGGTAAGGCCCATCCACGCGAAGGCCCACGACCTCCTGCGGCGACAGAATCTCTGCTCCAAACCGCTTCGCTTGCGTGAACGCCCGGCGCGCCAGATCCGCCCCCGTCAAACCGGACGGGAATCCCAGGTAGTTCTCGATCCGCGAACTCATCCCCGCCTGCCCGCCCGGCGCCGAGCGCTCCACCAGCAGTGTCTTCAAGCCTTCCGACGCGCCGTACACGGCGGCAGCAAGCCCGGCCGGGCCTCCGCCCACGATGACAAAATCATAGAACGTGGTTTCCGCGCGCGTGCGCAGCCCGATGCGTGCCGCGAGTTCGTCCACGCCCGGGTTCGCCAGCACTTCCCCTCCGGAAAGAACGACCAACGGCAGCGACACGGACTTCAAATCCACATTCGGAATCAACTGCTGGACTTCCTCATCGGGCGTCGCGCTCTCGATGTCCGTCCACTGGTACGGAACCTGGTTGCGTCCCAGAAAATCCTTCAACTGGTGGCTGGCCGGAGACCACCGCGTTCCCAACACGCGCAACCCGTTATAAGGAGGCCGGTACTCAGCCTGCCAATCTTCCAGCAGGTCATCGAGCACCGGGTAAAGTTTCTCCTCCGGCGGATCCCAAGGCTTCAACAGGTAGTAATGAACCTTGGCCGTGTTGATCGCCGCGATCGCCGCATTGGTGTCGGCATAGGCGGTGAGCAGAGCGCGCTTGGCCTGCGGAAATACGTCCATCGACTGGCCCAGCACCTCGAGTCCGGACATGTGGGGCATCCGCTGGTCAGCGAGCATGAGGGCCACGCTCTCCCCGCGCGTCTTCAGTTGATGAAGCAGGTCCATCGCCCCCGAGCCCGAATCCGTTCCCAGCACGCGATAGTCCTTGCCGTACTTGCGGCGCAAGTCGCGCTCCACCGCCCGCAAAACCTCGGGTTCATCATCTACCGTTACGATTGCAGGTGCTGCCATCTCGAATAGTCCTTGGGATTTAGGGTCTGACGCTGTGGCGATTCACGCGATCAATACACTTTAGAGACGTTTAGACGACACAAACCTGAGTTTGGATTCGAATATCCCGGCACCCAGGGTTTCTGTCCCTCCGCCGGTAGTCGCAAATCTCTGCCCTCGTACTAAATCACTCGCCCCAGCATCATCCGTTGTTTCGATAGAATACTCCCGTTTCCCTTCCGATTTCTTCAAGGAGACCGTCTCATGGCCGTGCAGCACCCGCCGCGCTTCCTGAAAATTGTTGACGACGCAAAACAACGCGTGCGCGAAACCACCGTCGATGAAATCAAGGCGAGACTCGATCGCGGCGACCGGTTCCTGCTGGTCGACGTCCGCGAGGAGAGTGAGTGGCAGAAGGATCATCTTCCAGGCGCCATCCACATGAGCAAGGGAGTGATTGAGCGGGACGTCGAACACAAAGTGCCCGATCTCAAGACCGAGATGGTCCTCTATTGCGGCGGCGGATTTCGCTCGGCCCTCGCCGCCGACAACCTCCAGAAGATGGGCTACAGCAACGTCATTTCCATGGACGGCGGCGTAAGAGGATGGCGCGAGAAGGGCTATCCCATGACGAAGGGCTAGCAGTCGGCAGTCGCCTGTCGTCAGCCAACCTCACACCGGTGGAGCGACGGGCGTCCCCGCCCGTCGGGGCACAGACCCCGGTCAAGTCACAAAGACCAGCGAAGCTCTGCGATCGTTCTTAGAACGAAGCCGACTGGCTGGAGACTGGCGACTGAAGGCTGCAGTGCAAAACCTTGCACTTCCCGCGCCGGGAGCCGTGATCGGCGCTGCGGAACTTGCGGGTGATATGACCACTCGGGATATCTCCAGCTTGCTGTTTAACAATGTCTATCTCTACGACGGCACTCCCGACAACTGCTGCGTGCTTGGCTTCCACTCGTATGACTTCGAGCCGGGGGTGCCCAGCAACGGCAACCGCGAGCGTCGCTACGTGATGATGTACGCCAGCTGGATCGACCTGGGTTTGTTCCTCGGCGGCTTTGAGGACGTCACCGCTTACCGTCACGAGATGTCGGAAACCTACACGATCCGTTCGTCGACAACCAGACGCCGTGGTGGTTGTCTTCCGATCCCATCTTCGGGGACCTCTGCCAGGACAACCTGGAGACCGGAGACGTGGTGGAGGTACTGAGCGGCAACCCCGTGTATCCGGTGCCGATGAACAATCGCACCTATCACCCGCAGAATGAAGCCCTGTTCTCCTGGTTCGCGTTCCAGTCGCCCTCGACCGCGCGCCTGAAGGCTTACAGCTTCCCGGACGAAACGACTGTGGTGTCGCTTTCACCCGGTCCGCTATTGCCGGGATGCGTCCCAGCCCCGTAACTCAAAGAGCCGGCGTGAGACTTTTCTTGCGCCGGCTCATCTCACTCTTCAGAGCCGGCCGCGAACCCAGCATCAGTCATTTTTTTTAACTTCGCTATAATTCCCACCCTTTCGTTTTCGGCTAGTCTTCACTTGTGACGCAGCCTGCGTCTCTTGCCTGCCAACCGCAGGGGGAATCTGCTCTTTCAACGGCGCTTGGGACGAATTTGAAAGTCGGCGCTGCACCATCGTGTATGGTGGGCGCTGAGGAGCAACCTCGATGGACCCGAATATTCCTTTTGGGATCTTCCTCGGTTTCATTGCCTGGTTTCTTTTGCGATATCTGGCGGGTGGAATCTACACCGTCGACCAGAACGAGCGCGCCGTCAAGACCAACTTCGGCCGCGCCGAAAGAATTCCTGGAGCCACCACCCTCAGTGATCCCATCTCCGCTTCCCTCGATGCCGAGGAGAAGCAGCGCTACCAGTATCCCCAGGTACGAGTGATCATGCCGGGCGGGCCGTATTTCAAGTGGCCATGGCAGAAGATCTACAAAGTATCGATCGCGACCCAGACCGTGAACATGGCCTTTGATCCCGACGCGCCCGGCGCCAACCAATCCGGCACCATCGTCGAGGCTGTCACCAAGGACCAACTCAACACCGGACTCACTGGCCAGATTCGCTACCACATCTCCGAGCGGAATCTGTACGCCAACATTTTCGCCGTAAAGCGGCCCATCTCGCACGTGATGGGCTACTTCGTCTCCGTCTTGCGCGAACGCATTGCGACCTTCGAAGCGCCCGCCGCTCCTGGTGCTACCGATCCCAGCGGCAGCGGGATTTCCATCAACGATCTCCGCAAGAATCTGCGTGACCTCAACGAACATATGGACCGCGAGTGCAGTTCGTCGGAAGCGCGTTACGGCATTGTGCTCGACGCCTCGCTGATCACCGGCATCGATCCGCCGCCCGAAGTCGAGTCCGCGCTCGCGGCCATCAACACCGCGCACAACATGGTTTCTTCCGACGTCAGCCTCGCCCAGGCCACCGCTGATCAGCGCATCGAGCAATCCAAGCGGGCGGCGGAGATCGAAACCCTCAAAGCTCAGGCCGAGGTTCAGCCCCTCATTTCTCTGGCCAGCCAGTTGTCGGAATTGAAGAACACCGGCGAGGGTGCCTTGCGCGCCTACGTGCGCAATGTCCGGCTCGGCCTGTTTGGAAGCGCCCAGCAGGTTGTCATGGAGACAAAGCGATGAACCTACTGATCGCCGCGGTGGTAACGTTCATGGCCTGCTTCGTTCTCGTGCCTGTGATCTTCTGGCTGCTGCGGTTCTTCGGGTTCTACGCCGTGGTGGAGGAGCGCACCTGCTACGTCTACGTCCTGTTTGGCAAGGTGGTCGCAGTCATTAATGAACCAGGGCTGCACATACTCCTTTTCAAGCTCGGGCTGAAAGCGCCCATCGTCCGCTGGCTCGGACGCCTTTACGTACTTGATATGCGCATCGATCAGCAATACCTGCGCAGCCAGCCGGTCAATTCCGAAGAAGGCGCGCCTATGGGCATCGGCATCTGGTACGAGATGTTCATCAGCGACCCCATCGCGTTCCTGTTCAAGAACGCGGATCCGCGCGGCTCGCTCGCCACCAACGTGAGTAACTCCACCGTCCGCTGCCTCAGCAACCTGAAGCTCGCTGACCTGCTGCAGAACCGACACGCTATGAGCCAAACCGTCCGCACTGAGGTTTCCCCGCAATCGCACGAGTGGGGATACCAGCTGGGGTCGGTCTACATCCGCAAGGTGCACTTCCGCGACGCGCAGATGATCAGGCAGATCGAGGAAAAGGTCGTAAACCGGTTGCGCCAGGTCACGTCTTCGATCAAGCAGGATGGCGCGAATCAAGTCAGCATCATCACCAGCACGGCCGAGCGCCAGGCCGCAGTGGAGTTCGCCAAAGCCGCCGCCATGCGCCCGCGCATCGTGGGCGAAGCCCTGAACAAAGTTGCCTCCGACCAGGAAGTCCAGGCCGCCGTGTTCGAGATTCTCGAGATTCAGAAGATTCTCGACAGCAAAGCCCGCATCACCCTGATTCCGGAAAACAGCGGAATTCTTCCGGAACTCCTGGCTTCCCGATCTGGCGAGACACCTGCACCGCCGTCCTCGACACCATCAACTCCACCAAGATCAAAAGGTCCGGCGACAGCCCACGCTTAGCAACCGCGAACCCAGGCAAACCTTACGTCACTGCTTTCGGCGCTGGATCGCTTTGTCGACAGCAACTCTCTCTGCCAAGCTCAGGGGCCGCACATCTCCCTTCCCCAACTTGCCTAGCTCGAGCGGCCCAATCGCCACTCGCACTAGACGCAGCACCTCGACGCCGAGCCCTTCCAGTATCCGGCGGATTTGCCGATTCTTGCCTTCATCCAGAACAATTTCAATCCAGCTGTTCTTCGTTCCCTGACGAATGAGCCGTGCGCGCTGCGCGCGCAAGAGATCGCCTTTCGCGCTCACCCCACGCACGATTGCCGCAAGCAGTTCATCTTCGGCGACACGGTCCACCTGCGCGTGGTATGTCTTTTTCAGATGCGTTTCCGGCGCAAGAATCTTCGCGCCCCACTCCGAGTCGTTGGTCAGCAGCAACAAGCCCTCGCTCGCCTTGTCGAGCCGGCCAACGGGTCCGACCCAAGGCAGATTTTCGGGAAGACAGTCGTACACGGTCCCCCTGCCTTTTTCATCAGAGGCAGTGGTCACAATGCCGCGCGGCTTGTTCATAGCGAGATAGACGAACTCAGCCGAGACAATCGTCTCTCCATCGACTTCGAGCCGGTCCTTCCCCAGCCGGACCGGCGACTCCGGATTTCGTGTAAGCGATCCGTTCACGCGTACGCGTCCGCTACGAATGATGGCAAACGCCTGCGACCGCGAACAAAATCCCAGCTTCGAGAGGGCGCGCGCCAGCCCAACGCGCCCGTGTTTTTCCGCCGCCATCACCGCATCATCCTAATTGACTGAAAATGCACGTGCTCGTGCTATGTCCAATTGTCACAAAGCATTCGCGGTAAGGTCGTCTATAATGTCGACTTCACCGTGCAGTCGGTTCCACAAGAGTCGCTGGACCCAAACCATCCCGGCACCCACCGGCATTTTTCGGGCTGCGCCCGTCTAGAGAAACGATTTTGGGAGATGGCGGCGTTGCGCCGCAGCATACTTTCTGAAGTAATGTTGTCCTCTATATGAAGACACGAACCAAGGCCCCCACGATCGCCTACTTTTCGATGGAGATCGCGCTCGATCCCAACATGCCGACTTACAGCGGCGGCCTCGGCATGCTGGCCGGCGACACGCTGCGCTCCGCTGCCGATCTGGGCGCGGCCTTGGTCGCGGTCACGCTCGTCTACCGGAAGGGATATTTCCGCCAATGCCTCGACCCTTCGGGCCAGCAGACCGAGCAACCGCAGCAGTGGGAACCCGAACGCACCCTCAAAGCGGTCGAGGGACGCGTTGCGATCGAGATCGATGGCCGGCAGGTTTGGATTCGGGCCTGGGAATATGACGTGCAGGGCATCGACGGCGACATTGTCCCCGTCTATCTGCTCGATACCAACGTTCCCGAGAACGCCGACTGGGACCGACACCTCACCGATTCGCTGTACGGCGGCGACGAGTCTTATCGGCTGGCCCAGGAAATTATTCTCGGCCTCGGCGGCCTGAAGCTGCTGCAAAAAGTCGGGCACAGCGGCATCCAGGCCTATCACATGAACGAAGGCCACTCGGCGCTGCTGGCGCTGGGGCTGCTCGAGCGCCGCCTGGACCAGAGTTTTGCCGGGCGCGTGAAGCAACTCGACATCGACGGCATTCGCCGCATGTGCATCTTCACCACGCACACCCCGGTGCCTGCCGGGCACGATCAATTCCCCAAGCCGCTGGTGCGGCAATTGCTCGGCGAAGAATGGGTGTCGTTGCTCGAACAGACCCAGGCGCTGCATGACGACGCCCTGAACATGACTTATCTCGCGTTGCGCTTCTCCGGATACGTGAACGGAGTGGCGATGCGCCATGGCGAAGTCTCGCGCGGCATGTTCCCGAACTACGCCATCAGCGCGATCACCAACGGCGTGCACGCCATGACCTGGACGTCGCCGGCATTCCGCGAGCTCTTCGATCACTACATCCCCGGCTGGCGCACCGACAACAACTATCTCCGTTACGCCATCAGCATTCCGCTCGAAGACATTCGCGTCGCGCATGCAACGACGAAAGAAGCCTTGTTCGCCGAGATCCGGCACCGCACGTCCGTTTCCCTGGACCCGAAAGTTTTCACGATCGGTTTCGCCCGTCGCGCCAGCACCTACAAGCGCGCCGACCTGCTCTTTCAGGATCGCGAACGCCTGAAGCGCATCGCCCGTGACGTGGGCCCGATTCAATTGGTCTACGCCGGCAAGGCGCACCCGCGCGATGACGGCGGCAAGAAAATCATCCGCCAGGTGTTTGAAGGCGCATCTTCACTCTCTGACGTCATTCGCACAGTGTATGTCGAGAACTACGACATGAGTTGGGGCCGGCTGATCACCAGCGGTGTCGACATCTGGCTCAACACGCCAATGCGGCCGCAGGAAGCTTCCGGCACCAGCGGCATGAAGGCCGCTCTGAACGGCGTGCCGAGCTTCAGCGTGATTGACGGATGGTGGGCGGAAGGATGGATTGAAGGGATCACGGGCTGGGCGATCGGCAACACCGACATCATCGAAGACCCGGCCTCCGAAGTGGCCACCCTCTACGACAAACTCGAACGCCAGATCCTGCCGATGTTCTACGGAACGCCGAACCGCTACACGGAAGTGATGCGCAGCGCCATCGCGCTGAACGGATCGTTCTTCAACACGCAGCGCATGGTGCAGCAATACCTGGCCAATGCTTACATGCTCAGGGAAGTCGCACCCCAGGCCCCGAAAGCCAAGCAGGCGGTCCCGGTTATGGCCAACGAGTAGAAAAGGCCGCTCTCCACACCGTTGTCATCCTGAGCGAAGCGAGGCGCCAGCCGAACGCAGTCGAAGGACCTTGCGTTTTGCCGGGACAGGCTAGCAACTGGCAGATCTTCGATGCTGGGGATTTGCTATCGTGCCAGAACAGCATTGAACCGCAAAGGCCGCAAAGAAAATCCGCCAAGCACGCAAAGAGTTAACGACTTTCGCGGTTAAAGATTTTCTCCGCGTACTCAGCGCCTTCTCTCTGCGCCCTCTGCGGTCAAAAGCTCTTGAATCTTTCCAAGAGCTCCTTCAACTTTCGCACCAATTCCTCGCGCGCACCCGAGACTTGCTCGCCAGTCTCCTGATTCTTCAAGGCGAACGCTCCGGCCTTCACTTCATTCTCACCAACAATGAGCACAAAGCGCGCCCCAAGCTTCGCCGCGGCCTCGAACGACTTCTTCAGCCGGAAAGTCTCATCGCCCAACTCGACCACAAAATCCTCGCGCCGCAACTCGCGCGCCAGCCGCGCGGTCTCGCGATTCATCCCCGCACCCAGCGGCGCAATGTAGACGTCTGGCTTCAGTGCCACCGAAGGAGCCGACGGCGGCAAGGACATCACCAACCGATCCTCGCCGATCGCAAATCCGATCCCCGGCGCCGCCGGTCCGCCCAGGGCCTCTGACAATCCGTCATATCGCCCGCCGCCGAGAATCGCATTCTGCGCGCCCAGTTCGCCATGCGTGAACTCGAACGCCGTGCGTGTGTAGTAGTCGAGCCCGCGCACCAGCCGATCGTTCAACGTGAACGGGACGCCGACGGCGTTCAGAACCTCCTGCACTTCATCAAAGTGCTTGCGGCATCCTTCATCCAGAAACTGGCTGATGCGCGGCAGCTTCTCGATGATCGGCTGATCCTCGGGCACCTTGCAGTCGAACACGCGCAACGGGTTCGTCACTGCACGCCGCTGACAATCCGCGCACATCTGCGCCGTAACCGGCTCAAGCGCCGTCCGCAAAGCCTCATTGAACCGGGCCCGGTCCGCCGGACACCCTACCGAATTCAATTCCAGATTCCAGCTCTTGATGCCCAAACGGTCGAGCAGGGTCGCCAGCATTTCCAGAACCTCCGCGTCTCGCGCCGGAGACTCGCTCCCCGCCGCCGACGGCCCAATCACCTCCGCCCCAATCTGATAGAACTGCCGGTAGCGTCCCTTCTGCGGCCGCTCCCGCCGAAACTGCGGCCCGATGTAGTACAACTTGTTCAGCCCGCGATCCCACAACTTGTGCTCGATGTACGCCCGCACCACGCCCGCGGTGTTTTCCGGTCGCAGCGTTAGCGACTGCCCAGAATCCGATTGGGCGCGCCCGCGGTCCTCCCACGTATACATTTCTTTCGCGACGATGTCGGTCTCTTCGCCCACTCCCCGCGCAAACAACTCGGTCGACTCGAACACCGGAGTGCGAATCTCCTGAAAGTTGTACGCACGAAACACCTCGCGCACCTTCGCCTCGACGAAGTTCCACAACCCCGTCTCCGGCGGCAATAGATCCCGAGTTCCCCGTACAGCTTTAATCATACTTTTGGTCTAGTGATGGGTGGTTCGTTGGCATTCCGCAGTCAGCACTCAGCATTCAGCCGACGCGGGTTCGTGGGACAGCGCACAGAATTTCATAGACTGAATGCTGAATGCCGAGTGCTGAGTGCGCCGGCCAAATGCCAAATGCTAGATGCCTTCCTTCAAATACTCGTCCTTGTACCCCAAATAATTCCGAGCATAGCGCAGGATCGTCTCCTGATCTTCCGGTCCCAGCTTGCGCCGGAACTTCCCCGGCGATCCCATCCACAGCGACTCCGGCTCCACCACGCTCTTCTCGGGGATCAGCGTTCCCGCCGCGATGATTGACCCCGCGCCAATTCGTGCGCCGTTCAGGATAACCGACCCCATCCCGATCAGGCAGCGATCCTCGATGATGCATCCATGCAAAGTGACGGAGTGTCCAACCGTGACGTATTCGCCCAGGTAGACGCCGTACTGCTGCTTCATGCCATGCAGCACGGAGCAATCCTGCACATTCGAATGTGCGCCGATGCGTATCTCGTGCACGTCGCCGCGCAGCACGGCGTTCATCCAGACGCTCGCGTTCTCGCCGAGCACAACATCGCCGATGAGCTGCGCCGAGGCGTCTACGAAGCAGGACGCCGGGACCATTGGATGCTTCCCCTTGAAGGAACGAATCATGATGGCGTCGGCACAGCGCGCGCAGCGCGCAGTGCCGAAGTACTTGAACATATCACGCGCGCCGAGATGAAGGCGAGGTATGGAACCCCATTGGCGGCAAGACGCGAAGCGCGGAACTTTGGAGTAATTCAAGGAAAGGCAATAACCACAGAGGACACGGAGGATCGCAAGAGAAAACCTCTGTGCCCCCCTGTGTCCTCTGTGCTAAAAAGATTTTCCGTAACGGAAGCGCAAAAGCGAAATGAACTCCTCCCTTCGCAACACCCTTCTGCTCGGGGTCGCGCTCGGCCTCCTCATCGGCCTCGGCGGCTTCACGTTTATCTATTCCAAGGGATACTCCTACCTCACCAACAACCCCGCGGCCTGCGCCAACTGCCACGTGATGCGCGCGCAGTACGATGCCTGGCTGAAGTAGAGCCACCATGGGGCAGCAACCTGCAACGACTGCCACACCCCGCACAACATTTTCGGAAAATACGCGGTCAAGGCGAATCACGGATTCTGGCATTCCTTTTACTTCACGACTGGCTGGTATCCGGACACCATCGAGATCACGAAGTTCGATCACCAGATCACCGAGAACGCGTGCCGCCATTGCCATGAAAACATCCCTGCGGCCATCGACGGTAGCGTGCTTCACGGCAAAGCTGCGGGCCTTCAGTGCACGCGCTGCCATTTTTCGGTCGGCCACTCCGAGGCGGCCGCCTCTATTCTTCAACCCGTTATCGTAGGACGTAATCATGACTGACACGCCCGTGAATCAACCGCCCGCATCCCGCCGCATGCTGGCTCTCGTAGTCGCGCTGGCCGCGCTCGCTACCGTGGCCATCGCCGCGCGCGCGATTTGCAGTCCTCGACCGCCAATTCCAGCGACCCGCGCACCCATATCACCAACGTGCTCGACGGAATAGGCCGCTCCACCATCCTGCCGCACGATACCCGGGAACATCGCCTGCACCTCGCCGAAACGCTTGGCGTCGATCAAGGCCGGCACTCCTGGAAGTTCGGCGGCGACGCGCTGTTTTCCTGGATTTACAACTTCTTCCCGTCCATGTTTGGCGGGGAGTATTACTACGCCACCATACCCGTCGATCCATGGACGTTCGAACCCATGCGCTACGGCCTGAAACTCACTCCTTGCGCGCCTATGCACATCAAGTCCCGCGCTATTACATTCAAGACTTCGGCTCCGCGGTCGCCCATCCGGACACCAACGAATACGCCGCCTTCGTTCAAGATACGGTGCGCCTGACCAACCGGCTGGCGTTGAGTATGGGCGCGCGCTACGACTTGCAGACGTTCGCGACCAAGGATCTCGTATCCAATCCGCTCTGGCCCATGTCCGGCAAAATTCCGGTGAAAGACCGCAACGTCTCGCCGCGCATCGGCCTCGCATACTCCATCGGCCACGATCGGCCGCTCGTGGTGCGCGCAGGGATACGGGCTCTTTTACACGCGCATCCCGCAGATCTACACCTCGACCGTGGCCAACGATAACGGCCTCAATTCCGCCAACCTGATTCTCGACAACATGAACTACTACGAGCACCCGGTTTTCCCAACCTACCCGACGCCGCTCGCGTCCTGCGCGCCGAAAGCCGGATTTTGCGCGCCGCCCTCTACCATCGCCGGCTATCTCAGTTCGGATGTCGCCGCGTTCGCGCCGAACTTTGTCACCCCGCGGGTCCACCAGGCGAGTCTGAACATGGAGCGCGAACTTGCCGACCGTTTTGCCGCCGGCATCTCCTACATGTACGTCCACGGACAGAACCTGATCCGAGCCCGCGACGTCGATCTGCCCACGCCCGCCGATGTCACCTACCCGGTCTATGACGAGAGCGGCCTCAACTTCCTGGGCGCCTATTACGACGTGCCCTCGTTCTCGAACTGGCAGATGACCAGGTCTATGACCTGCCCTTACCCGCCCTGCATCAATCCATTGGCCCGGCCCATTTCGCAATTGGGTGCGATCAATGAGTTCGATAGCGCGGCCTCGAGCTTCTATCACGGCGCAACGATCTCACTGCACCGCCGCATGACCAGCGGACTCTATTTCCGCATGGCCTACACCTACGCCCGCGCCTACGACGATGGCCAGGATGCGCTCGTCGCCGGACGCCCCACGACCGTACAGAACTCCTACTCGGCAACCTCGGAACGCGGCCCCAGTGTTACGGACCAGCGCCATCGCTTCGTAATTTCCGCGGTTGAACAACCAACGCTCTTCGGACGCGATCACCCTCTGCCGTCCAGGCTGTTCAACGACTGGAAGCTGGCCGGCGTACTCACCATCGGCAGCGGCCGGCCCATCGATGCCAAGGTTTTCGGCGATCCCAACCAGGACGGCAACACTGCCAATGATCGTCTCCCCGGATATGGGCGCAACTCCTTTCTAGGTCCGGACTATGCAACTGCAGACCTGCGACTAACTCGTCGTCTCTATTTGCGGCCTCGACTTAAGCTCGAGTTAGTCGCCGAAGCCTTCAACGCTTTGAATCGTGATAATCGACGCGTGACCATCACCGATGACGGGTTCACCAGCACGGCAACGGACTTCGTACAGCTCGATAAAACGATTGGAATCAGATACTTCCCTGCCTATTATCAGAGACCTGCGAACCTGACCAGGGCCACCAGCGCCTACGCGCCCCGCCAGATTCAGTTCGCTCTGAAATTCATTTTCTAGATCGAAGTACTTGCTCGACGAGAGGAGTGGTACTGGACAAAAAGCGCAGTTTTAGGCCGAAACTCTAACATTTCTCCCTTGACTTGCCTTCGGAACCTTGCAATAACTATCGGGTCCAACGGGACGGGTTTGGGGGGAGTTAGTTGGCGGAAGTCATGCTCCAAGTGGGTGAGTCCCTTGAGAATGCGCGCCGTCGTTTTCCGCGCAGGGTGCAATGGGATGACGTCATCCTCGGGGTCGACCGCCACTCCTGTTACCTGGCACCCGATAAGAAGAAGCGCGGAAGAGAAGCGCTCGCATGGATACGCACGCGAAAGAAGGCACGTAAGGAACAGGATTGATGACCGGTGGGTCGCCGCCTTCGGGCCGCGGCCCATTTGTTTTCCCCCACCGTCTCGAGTGAACAACGCCTCGGTTGTCGATCAGGTACCTCAGTTTTTTCCTCCGCAGTAGACCTGCGCGATCCGCAGGTGGGCCGAATCCAGGGAATTGTTCGAGGGGGGGTGCGTAACTAGTCTGCGCGCATTTCGCGCGTGCGGAAGGCGATCCGCTTTCCCATGCAGGAGAGCGCGACCGGGGAATGGGGTGAGGGATGGAATTTCAGGACAAGATTCTCAAGTGTATCGACTGCGGTTCAGATTTTATTTTCACCGCCGGCGAACAACTGTTCTTTCACGACAAGCAGTTCAAGAACGAACCAAAGCGTTGTAAGGCCTGCAAGGCCAAGCGCATTGCCGTTTTGGGGGCGGCGGTGCCCGGACAAGCACCCGCCAAAACCGAGACCCGCACTACCTGTTCGCAATGTGGGAAAGAAACCACTGTTCCTTTCAAGCCCACGCAAGGAAGGCCGGTCTTCTGCCGCGAGTGTTTTCAGCAGAAACGGCAACAGGCAGCGACCGCCTGAGGGGCCGGCTAACGGCCGGCCCATTGTAAGGGGCGGGGTCCCCTGGCCGAATCGATTCCAGGAAGACCGATCCTTCCCCGTTCTCCTGGCGTTTTCCCCCCCGAAGATTTGCGGCCCTAGGAAGCGGATTCTCCGCGCTGGGGAATGGGTGTACCCGCGCGGCGCGCCAGCAACGCTTCTAGCTGCTGCACCAACTGGCGCGTCCCGATGGGCTTCACCAGCAAAGATTCCGAATTTTCGTTCCGCCAGCTGTCATCGGCCGGAGGGTACGCCGTCAGAATTGCGGTGGCGGGTCGGTTGCGCTGAGCGTGGGCCAGGCGTAAAACCTCCAACCCAGCCTGCTCGGTCTCCATGCGGATGTCGGTGATGACAACGTCGTATTCTCGCGCCCGCAGTTTTTCCCCTGCTTCCGTTGCTGACGCCGCCGTGTCGACCTCGAACCCGTTTAATTCGAGGACCGCTTTCAGCGTGAGCAGAACCGGCTTGTCGTCGTCGACCAGCAGAACACGGCGCGTCACGGGACTTCCCTTCTCTCGATGGAATCACGCGGCAAATATTCGCGGCAAGCACTTTTGCTAGCAGCGCGATGGCGTGATTCGTTCTAGATGTGCTCGAAGGCCCAAGTGCGCTGCTACTATAGTATGGTGGCGAGTTTTTACGTACAGAATTTTGGGTGCCGCGCAACCCAGGCCGACGGAGCTGCCATCGAGCGCCAGTTTGAGAATCAAGGCCTCGAACGCGCCGATGCCGCAGCCGATGCCGAGATCGTCGTCCTCAACACCTGCACCGTAACCGCCGCGGCCGACCAGGACGCCCGCGCCGCCATCCGCCGTGTCCATCGCGAAAACCCACAAGCAAAGATTGTGGTGACGGGCTGTTACGCTCAGCGCGCCCCCGAAGAACTGGCCGCCATCCCGGGTGTAGCCCAGGTAATCGGCAACTCGCACAAACACAAGCTAGCCGGCATCGCAGTAACGGAAAATCTCCATCGCAGCGCGACGCCATCACCTGCCACAGGATCATTTGTTCCATTGAACACACTGAGCGCAGCATCGGATCCAAGCCAGCGACCAACGACCGACGACCAACGACCAGCTTTTGGCCAACGACAGCTTTTTGTCTCTGACATCTTCGCGCACACCGAACTCATCACGGCCCCGGTCTTCGACGCGGCGAACGAGCGCACGCGTCCAAACCTGAAGGTGCAAGACGGTTGCGATAACCGCTGCTCCTTCTGCATAATCCCCTTCGTCCGCGGCCAGAGCCGGTCCATGAAGCAAGATCAAATTTTGCGGGAAGTAAACGTACTCGTAACCGCTGGCTATCGCGAGTTGGTCATCTCAGGAATCAATCTTGGGAGATGGGGAAGAGACTTGGAAGCAGTTGACAGGCCACAGGTCACGAGTGACAGGTTCTCGACCGAAAGAGTGGGCAAGACTGCAGAGATCGTGGGATCGAGCCGACGACCAGATTTTGTATCCCTCATCCGTGCCATCGTGCAGCACACCCGCCTCGAAAAACTTCGTATCAGTTCCGTCGAACCCATGGACTGGACCGATGAATTGATCGCGCTGGTGGCCAGTTCTCCGCGCATCGCCAAGCATGCGCATGTTCCCATGCAATCGGGCAGCGACGCGGTTCTGCGCCGCATGCATCGCAAATACCGCCCCTGGCACTACCGCGAAAAGATCGAGAAGATTCGCGTTACTATGCCGACGGCCGCCATCGGCGCCGACGTGATGGTAGGTTTCCCGGGAGAAACCGACACCGAGTTCGACGAAACCTATCGCATGATTGAAGACCTGCCCTTCACTTACCTGCACGTCTTCACGTATTCTCCGCGTCCCGGAACTCCCGCAGCCGATTTGCCTCGACAGGTGCCTGTCCATGTAGCGCGTGAACGCAACCGGATTCTGCGAGAACTGGCAGAGCAAAAGAAGCTATCTTTCATGCGAAGCTTCATCGGCCAAACCGTTGAAGCCATCACGCTGACCGGCGCCGGAAAGAGTGGCGTGGACACTCCGTTCCGCGAGGATCACGGCTTCACTGAGGCCCTCACCGACAACTATCTCAAGCTCCGCTTCTACGGCGCACACCCGCCGAACCTTTGGATTCGTGGCCAGGTTCTCGAAGTGCAGGACGCCGCCCTCGTAGCCACAATCAAATCCCGGATCGAAAGTCATAACGTCCCTCCTCCTGTCTGGGGTGCCGGATAAATTTCCCGAACCAGACAAAGGGCAGCCCCGTGATTCAGCGCCGGTGGCTGCCCCCATTCCGTATCACCACATCGACTCATCAGGACGCGATCCGGCCTTCGACAGCATCCTCGCGCCGTTTTGCGGTACTGATGGGCAACATCATGGGCACCCGGTCCCGATAGTCGGCGTACTCGCGGTGCGCTCGCACCAGGTCCCGCTCTTCGAACTGCACGGCGATAAAGATGTAGGCCGAGGTCGCGACCGCGAACACGAGATGTGCCACGGTCATGGTGGGCGCCGCCCAAAACGAAAGCAGCCAACCTACGTAGAGCGGATGCCGGATATAACGGTAGATTCCGGGCGTCACGAACCCGAGCGACTTGTAAGGACGCCCAATCAGGTTCAGCCAGACCTGTCGCAGGCCGAACAAATCAAAGTGGTTGATGAGGAACGTGGTCACCAGCACGGTTAGCAGCCCGACCGCGTACACCACGTACAAAGCCACCCGCACTGACGGATTGTCCACGTTCCAGATCACGCCGCCCATGGGCTGCCACAGCCAGAACAACAGCAGCAATGCCAGGCTCGAGAACAGAACATACGTGCTGCGCTCGAGCGTCTCCGGCACGAAGCGTGTCCACATCCGTTTAAACCATGGCCGCGCCATCACGCTGTGCTGCACCGCAAAAATTCCCAGCAGCAGGGCATTGATCAAAAGAGCTTGCAGGAAAGGAACTTGCGGCCCGGAATCCATGGTCTTCGGAACGCCGAAATTGCCCATGAAGCCCACGGCGTACAAGAAAGTGCCGAAAAACGCCAGGTAGCAAACGACCCCATACACGAACGCTGTGATCCTGCTGAACATGTTTTCTCCTTCGGGACCACGGTGAGTTGTAGATTGTGAGAGACCCCAGACCTAGCCCCGTTGTGCTCATTAACTCGCAGCCCAGTCATTGGCGTCCTTTGGCAAGACTGATTTTTTTCTGCTATTTTTCTGATAAATGAATTCCGACCGCGCCAGTTCGGTCTACGAGTTCGGGCCCTTTCGCCTGGAGGTGCGCGAACACCGCCTGCTGCGCGAAGATCGTGCGGTAACGCTAACCGGCAAGGCTTTCCACACTTTGCGGGTGCTTGTGGAACGTCATGGTGAACTGGTTTCCAAGCCCGAACTCATGAGCGCGGTCTGGCCGGAAACAACCGTCGAGGAGAACAATCTCGACCGCAACATCTCGGCCGTGCGCAAGGCGCTCGGCGATCAGGCCAACGGTCAGCCCTTCATCGAGACCGTTCCTCGCGTCGGATACCGTTTCGTAGCGCCCGTAACCGAGACGGCAGCCCGGCCGGCGGCGGGTCGCGATCGTGACAATGAACCCGCGACGCGTCAGGAAATCCGCTTCTGCGTGACTCGCGACAAGGTGCGCCTGGCGTACGCAAAAGTGGGCACGGGATATCCGCTCGTGAAAGTTGCCGACTGCTTCAACCATCTCGACTTCGAGTGGGAGAGCCCGATCTGGCGTCACTGGGTCCGGGAAATTGGCCGGGACCTCAGCATCGTGCGCTACGACGGGCGTGGCAATGGCCTCTCCGAGTGGGACGTGGCGGACGTTTCGGTCGAAGCCTGGATCCATGACCTGGAAACCGTAGTCGACGCGGCCGGTCTCGAGAAATTCGCCTTGATGGGTCATTCCCAGGGTGGCGCAATCGCGATCGCGTACGCTGTCCGCCATCCGGAGCGCGTCAGCCACCTGATCCTGTGCGGCGCATACTCCCGCGGGGCTCACTATCGCGATCGTCCGGACGCGGTCGAAGTACGGCGCGCCCTCGAAACCCTGGTTCAGCTAAACTGGGGAAAGACCAATCCGTCGTTCTTTCAGGTGGTGACGGATTTATACATTCCGGAAAAGGCCACGCCCGAGCAGCAATGCTGGTTCAAGGACCTGCAAGTAATTTCAGTTTCTCCGGAAAACCTCGTCAAATACATGAAGGCCTGCGACGGGATCAATGTTCGTCCTCTCTTGCCCTCGCTGAAAGTCCCCACCATCGTTTTCCACAGCGATCGGGACCGCATCGCTCCACCCCAGGAGGGTCGGATCCTGGCGGCAGAAATTCCCGGCGCTCGATTTGTTCCTCTGGCAAGCGCCAATCACGTTTTGCTGGAAGACGAGCCCGCCTGGAAAATATTTCGCGAGGAACTCGCTTCGTTTCTGGCAGCAGGGGCACCGCATGATTCTCGCGGGCCACAGGCTGCTCGGAAAGTTTGATCTAGCGGAAGCTCCACCCGTGCGCTTGCTGGTGAGTCGCGAGCGTGTTTTTTGTCCAGCACCACTTCCA
>Ga0307469_10000321_pt1 | contig 18209 bp, 18 predicted proteins | sample atmos_gasesAM2C__FD_203084 | JGI IMG/M metagenome (GOLD analysis project Ga0307469, IMG submission 203084) | Hardwood forest soil microbial communities from Morgan-Monroe State Forest, Indiana, United States - atmos_gasesAM2C_515 | ecosystem: Environmental > Terrestrial > Soil > Temperate...
ATCTTGTCGACGATTTATGTGAATTTGTCGCGGGCGATGACGTCGGCGGAAATCGAAAAAGTTTACCGTACGTTCTACGAAGGCCGCCGCTGGGTACGAGTATTTTCGCCGCCTCGGCTACCCGAGATTCAGTACTCGCTGCACTCCAACTATTGCGACGTCGGATTCTGCCTGGCTGACGACGGGCGCCGGTTGGTGATTGTTTCTTGCCTGGACAACCTGCTCAAGGGTGCAGCCGGGCAAGCGGTACAGAACATGAACGTGATGTACGGATGGGATGAAGCGGAGGGGTTGCAGTGAAAGTCGTGGTGAAGATCGGCGGTGCGGCGCTGGATGACTCAGTCGTGCTGCGCAAGTGTGCGCATGCCATCGTGGAGCTGGCTGGGGACGGGCACCACGTCGTTGTGATCCACGGAGGCGGCGCTGAGTTGACGCGCACCATGCACCGCCTGGGCAAGCAGAGCGAATTTATCAATGGCCTGCGGGTGACCGATGCGGAAACTCGCGATATGGCTTTGATGGTGCTGGCTGGAATGGTCAACAAGAAGCTGGTGTCGGCGATTGGGGCGGCGGGTAAGCCCGCGATCGGTTTGTGCGGGGGCGACGGCGGCACGGTGCGGGCGCGAAAGAAGGAAACGAACGGCGGCGACCTGGGATACGTAGGAGAAATTTGTGCGGTGGAGACGCGCTGGATCGACGCCATCTGGAGCCAGGGGGGGATTCCGGTGCTGTCGAGCCTGGCAGTGGGTGCGTTGGGCGAGTACTACAACGTGAACGCCGATCAGATGGCAGCGGCCTGCGCGGTGGGGTGTCAGGCGAGCGCTCTGATTTTCCTGACGGATGTTGCCGGGGTGAAAGGTGCGGATGGCGTGGTCATCCCGTGGCTCGACCTGAGCCAGATTGCTGGGCTGGTGAACTCTTCCGTGGTGCAGGGCGGGATGCTGCCCAAACTGGAGGCGTGCCGGCATGCGTTGAATAAAGGTGTGGCACGCGTGCGGATTCTCCCAGCGTCCGAAGCGGAAGTCCTGCCGCAATTTTATTTTGCGAAGCTGCAACTGGGGACAGAGGTGAGGGCGGCTTAACAGGTAGGGCTTGTTAGTCCGAAGAACAAGCTTTCTGATTTTGCGGCATGGGGACAGGAGAAGGTCAGGATGAGGGGTCAGGTAATCGAGAGAACTCCGGCTGCGCCGGTTTCGGGCGTCGCCAAGCCGGCGATGCAAGACTTGGTGTCCACGCGGGACTTGGGTCCGGGTGAGGTGCGGTCGGTGCTGGATCTGGCGGCGGTGGTCAAAGCGCGGCCGTCGGATTTCCGGCGCACGCTCGAGGGCAAGCAACTCGTGATGTTTTTCGAGAAGCCCTCGCTGCGCACGCGGTTGACATTCGAAGCGGGGATGGCAAGCCTTGGCGGCACGGCGTTCTTCATGGACCAGACGGGCGGACGTATCGATGCCCGCGAGAGTCTGCACGATATCGCGCATAACGTCGAACGCTGGGTGGACGTGATAGTCCTGCGGACGTTTTCGCACTCGACTGTGGAAGACATGGCCGCGCACGCCTCGATCCCTGTAGTCAATGCACTGAGCGATCTCGAACATCCGTGCCAAGCGCTGGCGGACTTTTCAGTGCTGCAGGAACGGTTTGGCAATCTGAAAAACGTGACACTGGCTTACGTGGGCGACGGAAACAACGTCGCGCATTCGCTGCTGTTGACGGGTGCGTTGCTGGGGGCGCATGTGCGGGTGGCTACCCCGCAAGGCTTTGAACCGAACGGCTCGATTGTGGAAGCGGCCGAGGAGATCGCGCGCGAGACCGGTGCAAAACTGGAGTTGACGTGTGATCCGCGCAAAGCGGTGGCGGATGCGGATGCGGTTTACACGGACGCCTGGGCCAGCATGGGTCAGGAGCAGGAATCAGACGCCCGCATCCCGATCTTCCAGCCCTATCAGGTGAACGACAAGTTGATGGCGAGGGCCGCCTCGCATGCCGTATTCATGCACTGTTTACCGGCGCATCGTGGGCAGGAGGTCACGGACGCAGTGATGGACTCGCCGCAGTCGGTGATCTTTGACCAGGCGGAAGGCCGCCTCCATGTGCAGAAGGCCATTCTCATGCTATTGCTTTGGGGCGGTGCCAGCCGTTTTCCGGTCAGGAGTGCTCATGCCTAAGAAAGTCGTACTCGCCTACTCGGGGGGGCTGGATACCTCGATCATCATTCCCTGGTTGAAGGAGAACTATGACTATGACGTCATCGCGATGGTCGGCGATGTGGGCCAGGGGGATGACATCGAGGCCGTGGTCAAGAAAGCTTATGACACGGGCGCAAGCAAGGTGATTGTTGAAGACCTGCGCGAGGAGTTCCTGACGGGATACGTGTTTCCGGCTCTGCAAGCTGGGGCCGTTTATGAACACAAGTATTTGCTCGGGACATCCCTGGCGCGACCGGTCATCGCCAAGCATCAGGTCGAGGTAGGGTTGCGGGAAGGAGCTACCGCCGTTGCGCATGGGTGCACCGGCAAGGGCAATGACCAGGTGCGGTTTGAGTTGACTTACCAGGCACTCGCGCCGGCGTTGAAGGTGATTGCGCCCTGGCGGGAGTGGGATCTGAAATCGCGAGAGGACTGCCTGGACTACGCGGAGGCTCGCGGAATTCCCGTGGCTCAGAGTCGCGAAAAGATTCATAGCCGCGATCGCAATTTGTGGCACATCAGCCACGAAGGCGGGGAACTGGAAGATGCCGGGAACGAGCCCTTCGCGAGCACCTGGCAACTGACGAACTCGCCGCAGGATGCGCCGGACCGCGAAGAGAAGATCGCAATCGGGTTCGAACACGGCGTGCCTGTGTCGGTAGACGGGCTGGAGATGGATCCGGTTTCCCTGGTCGAGTTGTTGAATGAGATTGGGGGACGCAATGCGATCGGGCGGATTGACCTGGTGGAGAACCGGTTCGTGGGAATCAAGTCACGGGGCTGCTACGAGACGCCGGGCGGAACGCTGTTGTTGACGGCACACCGGGAACTGGAAGCACTCTGCCTTGATCGTGACCTGCTGCATTACAAGCAGCATGTCGGGCTGAAATACGCGGAGCTGGTCTATTTTGGATTGTGGTTTACGCCTTTACGAGAGGCGTTGGATGCTTTCGTCGAAAGCACGCAAACGAATGTGACAGGAACGGTGACGTTGTCCCTTTATAAAGGCAACATCTCGATCGCGAGCCGCAAGTCGGAGTATTCGCTCTACCGCACCGATCTGTCGTCGTTCACCATGGGCGACAGCTATGACCAGAAGGATGCGGCCGGTTTCATCCGCATTCTCGGGCTGCCCTCACGATCACGGGCGCAGCTGCACCAGGAGGTGGCGAAGTGAAGATGTGGTCGGGCCGCTTCCAGCAGCCTCTCGATCCCGTTTTCGAGCGGTGGCAACGGTCGTTTATGTTCGATCGCTGTTTGCTGCCCTATGAACTGGAGGCAAGCCGCGCCCACGCGCGTGCCCTTGAACATGCCGGGCTGCTGTCTTCGGAGGAGTTGACCGAGGTAGTCAGCGGACTTGAGCAGATTGGCGAGAAGGCGCAGCTCGACGCAACATTTCTGGCCGATGATGAAGCGGAGGATGTCCACCATTTCGTGGAAAAACAGCTGGTCGCGCTGATCGGCGAGACCGGTTACAAGCTGCACAGTGGGCGCAGTCGAAACGAGCAAATCGCAACCGATCTACGTCTTTACGTTCGGTCCACGATTGATTCAATGCAGTCGTTGCTGGCGGACTGGCTGGACGCGCTCTTGGCGCGAGCGGAGAAAGCCGGCAACGCACCCATGCCGGCCTACACGCACACGCAGCGGGCTGAGCCCGTGCTGGTGGCGCATTGGCTCATGGCCTACGTGGAGATGTTCCTGAGAGACTCTGAGCGGCTGACCGATTGTCGGGTGCGCCTCAACGTTTGCCCGCTCGGGTCGGGCGCCGTGGCGGGGGCGACGGTCCTGCTGGACCGAGGGGCGATAGCTGCGGATCTGGGGTTTGACGCTCCGACTGCAAACAGCGTCGACGCAACCAGTGACCGCGATTTCGTGCTGGAGTTCTTGCAAACGCTGTCGGTGATCGCGATCCACTTTAGCCGCTGGGCTGAGGAGATGATCCTGTTCTCGACACAGGAATATGGGTTCGTGTCCTTGCCGGAGGCGTATTCAACCGGCAGTAGCGCGATGCCGCAGAAGAAAAATGCCGACCTGCTGGAACTGGTTCGGGGCAAGTCGGGCCGCGTGATTGGCGCGGAGACAACGCTGCTCATGACGTTGAAGGGGCTGCCGCTGGCATACAACAAGGACATGCAGGAGACACAGGAGCCGTCGTTTGATGCGGCACAGACTGTGTTGTCGATTTTGCCGCTGGTCACAGGCTGGATGAAGGACGTCCAATTTGACTTCGCACACATGCAGCGGGCAGCCGAATCTGGGTTCATGAATGCGTGGGCGGCAGCCATCTACTTGGTGGAACGCGGTGTTCCATCCCGAATGGCCCACGAGGCAACCGGGAAAGCAGTCCGCCTGTGCGTTGAACGCGGGTGCGAACTGCAGGATCTCAGTATCACCGATCTTCAAGGAATTCACAGCGCCTTCGATGAGGGCGTGTTTGATGCATTGAAGCTGGATGCGGTATTGGGTATTCATGACGTGGAGGGCGGGACGGCGGTCAAGCAGGTGAAACAAGCCATGCAACGAGCCCAGCAGCGCATCGCTCATTTGCGAGGTCAAGTCCATGCACACGCGTGAAGCCTTGTTGCGCGACGCCACGCAGATCCATGACCTGATCGCCAGCTACTCGGGAGATGGCACACTACTGCCCCGCAGCCTTCCCGAGATTTGCGAAAACATTCGCGACTTCGTGGTGGTCGAGAACGCGGGCCGCATCATTGGATGTGGAGCGTTGCACCTGTACGGTCCGCATCTTGCCGAAGTGCGCTCGATTGCAGTGCTGCCCGAGGCGAAAGGCAAGGGCGCCGGCCACCAGTTGATAGATGCTTTACTGGAGCAGGCAACGCGGCAGGAAGTGACTTGCGTTTGTCTGTTCACACGCATTCCGGAGTTCTTTGCGCGCATGGGATTCACGGTGGCGGTGCGGGAGGAAATTCCGGACAAACTCTACAAGGATTGTCACCGCTGCCCGCGCCAGAATAACTGTGACGAAGTGGCGATGGTTCGCGGGGAGCTTCCCCAGTTTGCGATACTGCAGCCGCCCGCTTCACAGTTCATCAAGCTTCAGTGGTAGAAGAACTTAAAGCCGCCATGTCGAAGCAACGACTGGTTGCATCCTGGCGGCTTCTTGGGGAAGCGCCCGTTCGGGCACCCGAAGCTCGTCTTCGGGCACGCGAAGAATAACACGAAACAATCTGAGAAAAGAAGACCTTTGGGAGCACTAGCCCCCCGAAGATCGTGAAGTCGCCTACCTCGGCGCTCCAGAATTTGTTGTTGGCTTCAACGGGTAGGCGAAGGGGGGAGGCCTGTGGCAGAGGGCGGCACCCGCAGAGGGTGACGAGTGAGATTGCTTCTCCGAAGACCGGCCATCTACAATCTGAGGGCGGCGATTTTCGCCAGGCGTCTTGCACGGCCCCGTAGCTCAGATGGATAGAGCGACGGTTTCCTAAACCGCAGGTCGGCGGTTCGACTCCGCCCGGGGCCTCCAGTTTTCCGCGACAAGGTCGAGCTTCCAAATGCGTGTCTAGCCCTTCCTCTTTGCCTTTTGAATCACGCGCTCGAGCTTGACGACATCGTCCGTGGCGTTCTTCTCGACGTTATCCACGGAGGAGAGGCGAACCCAATGGCTGACCATCGTGCCTCTTTCGGACACAATGACGACACTGAAGGCGGCGCGCTCGTGATCTTCGTTCAGATCAACCCCGGCGACATCGACCGCGAACGTGGCGGCGCGTAGGTCCTCCACGGGGCAGAATGCCCTGGATTTCTTCACCGCCTCCTGAAGGCCGAATACGTAGGCTTTGGCAGCGGCGTCTTGTTCGCCAATATCGCTCTGCACGAAGATGGTAGTGATGCCGGGATGTACGCTGATGTTCGGACAGACGGCCCCGTACGCATTTCGCGAACACAAGATGGCGAGGGTCAGCCAACATAGCAATGCCAGGCGCATGAGAAGCCTCCCTTACGTCGGGTGCATGAATTCTTGAGCAGTTTGCCGGCCGTCCTGAGAACAAATGCAACAATCACAATTGTATCCAACTGATGGTACAGGTTCTTGCTCTGCCACTGACAGGGCTCGCGAGTCACCGACGGCGCTCGGATGGATAACGTATGATTTAGACAGCGCATGCGAGTTCTGTTTGAAATCTTTGGTCAAACCTTAAGCACTCTATGGGCGCACAAGCTGCGCTCGTTGCTGACGATGTTTGGAATTGCCTGGGGCGTTGGATCGCTCCTGCTGCTGGTCGGACTTGGCGAAGGCTTTCGCTCGGGGAACAAGAAGCAATTCGATTCGCTGGGCGAGAACGTCATGTTCATCTGGGGCGGGCGTGCGCCTTCGGTAGAAGGCAGCTTTACGGGCATGCACCAGTACTATCTCACTTATAAGGACTATCTCGACATTCTTACCGATTGTCCCAACGTGAAGGCCGCAGTCCCGGTCATTTCGCGACAGGATTTACGGTCGGTCAGCGATTTCTTTCAAAGCAGCGGTCAACTCCTGGGTGTGCCGCCGAGCTTCAATCAGATTCGATTTATTCCGATTCGTGATGGGCGCTGGCTAAATGATCTGGATGATGCCCAGCGAAGACACGTAATCGTGTTGGGGGATGAAGCGCGTCGAATTTTGTTTCCGGGCAGGCCCTCGGTGGGTAGCAGCATCATGATCAACGGAATTCGCTTCGAAGTCATCGGCACTCTGCAACCGATCGGCCACGGGGACAACAACACTCTGAATCTTCGAATGTTCGTGCCCTTCCAGACCATGCAGCAGGATTTTCCGCCCACCGTCGATGTGCGGAATTCGGTCTCGTTTGTGAATTACCAGCCGAAGTCGCGGGAATTGCACGAACAGGCGAAGCTGGAAGTCCACAGAGTGATCGCGCGCAACCATGGTTTCGATTACCGCAGCCCAGATGCTTTCGATGAGTGGGACACGATTCGCACGGTGGACAACGTCGGCAAGATTTTCGACGCGATGAATGCCTTTCTGGGTAGTGTGGGCCTGGTGACACTGGCTCTGGGTGCGATCGGGATCATCAACATCATGCTTGTGGCCGTGGCCGATCGCACGCGGGAAATTGGATTGCGCAAGGCGGTTGGCGCGACCAACGGCAGCATCATGTTCCAGTTCTTCGTGGAGGGAGCATTCCTGACAGTCTTGAGCGGCGGTATCGGAATGGCGTTCGCGGCCGGCCTTATGGCCGCGCTGTCGACGCTGCCTTCGCCCCCAGGCTTTGATCCTCCGAAGCTGGTACCGTCGACGGCGGCGCTGGCGATTGTAGCGCTGGCGATTGCCGGGGTGGCCGCCGGGTTGTATCCGGCGCGCCGGGCTGCGATCCTGCAGCCGGTGGAGGCGCTCCGCAAGGAATAGCATGCACCGCGACCTCCTTCAACAAGCATTCGCCGCAATGCGGCACGATCTGCGCAAGACCGTGCTGACCATGCTGGGCATGGCCTGGGGCATCGCCACCGTCGTCCTGCTACTGGCATATGGCGAAGGCTTCGGGCGGGCGATCAATAACATTTTCCAAAGTTTTGGCGCGAAAGCCGTAGGAGTATTCCCGGGCCGCACGACGCTCGAAGCCGGGGGGAACAAGGCGGGAGTACAAATTCGGTTTACGAACGATGACATCGAGCTTTTGCAGAATGTGGTTCCGCTGATTCGGCACATTTCGCGGCAGTCGGACAAGCAGTCTACCGTAATAAACGGATCCCGTTCTTACACTCTTCCGATCACGGGGGTGGATCCGCCGGCGGGGGCCATTTGGAATCTCGACATGGAACAAGGACGTTTTCTGAACGACGAGGACAACCTTGCACACCGCCGGGTGGCCGTACTCGGCTACGATGCCAAGGCGAAGTTGTTCTCGGGAATGGATACATTCGGGAAAGACATACGCATCGACGGAGTGACTTTCCAGGTGGTGGGTGTAGTGGCGGCTCGCATGCAAGAGGGCGATAGCGATATCAACCGCGCGATTTACATCCCCTTCAGCGTGATGGATGCCTTGCAGGACACACATTATCTGGGTGGAATCTGGCTTGATTATGAAGGGATGGATCACGACAAAATCACGAAGACCATCCGAGGCTCACTTGGGATGGCGCACAACTTCAAGCCCGAGGATTTACGCGCGATCCACGTGTTCGACGCGCAGAAACAACTCGCTCAATTCAACGTCATCACGATGGGGCTGAAGATCCTGCTGGCGTTCATCGGAACGATCACGCTCGGGATCGGCGGCATTGGCCTGATGAACATCATGCTGGTATCGGTCACGCAGCGGACGCGAGAGATTGGCGTGGAGAAGGCGCTGGGCGCGCGCAGGCAGGACATCCTGTTCCAGTTCCTGGCCGAAGCGATGGTGATCACGGCCGTGGGCGGAGTTCTAGGGATCTTATTGTCTTACCTGGTTTCGTTCTCGGTGGGTTCGCTGACGCTTTACAGCGCGATGGCCCAGCATGCGGAAGCGGGCGATATCCGATTAATTGTCGCGCCGAAGATTCTGATGATCGCCGTGAGCATTCTCGCGGTGGTGGGTGTGATCAGCGCGATGTTCCCGGCGATGCGGGCGGCGAACCTCGACCCCATCGAAGCTCTTCGTTACGAGTAGTGCTTAATTAGGCCGCGTCTTCGGGTACAGGGTTTGGTACCGAGGATTCTCCGGCCAAGCCGAGTCGTCTGCGCGCATTGAACATGGGACCCTTGGCCGCTTGCGTGGGAGCGAAGCGCGCGAGGCCGACCGGCTCGGCGAGATCGTCAAAGATCGCCTCAATGCCACCGCGCATGGAGTAGGTCTCGTGCCAGAAGGCCACTCCGGCGGAATCACTCAGGAAATCCTTCCACCACTCCTGATGAGGCAAGGAGCCCGCCCAGGTCTCGAGGGACGTGAAATCTTTCCAGTACTGCCGCATGCCAACGTGCAGGGGATACATGGAATAGAAAACGCTCTCATGCAGCAGCAAGCCTTCCGGCTTGGCCTTTACGGCGGCGGCGATCTTCGGCCCGAAGCTGAAGACTGTCTTCACGCCGCGGAGTGTTCGTACACGCATTCCGAGGTAGATCACAATGAGATCAGGGAAACCCTCGAGGTTCACAGTTTTTCGATTGACGTGACCCATGCAACTGCTCCAAGTCTTGCCCAGAGGATGTTGATGTGGGAGATGGCGGGCAGGGTTTTCTAATTTGCAAGGAACGTGAATTTTCCAGGTTCCAGAAACGCCGTGGAGCATCCAACTCTAAAGGGCCTGTGTTCCGTATAGCCGCGGACTGTTCGTCGGGAAAATCTCTTTTTGCGACGCTTTTCGTTTGGGCGTTACCCAATTGGTGTCATTGGACCTTAGTGCCGAGTAAGAGGTTCAGGAAATCAGCCTATTCCCGTATAATAAAGCTTCTCATGCCCAAATATTCCATTGTGGTACCCCTGCATAATGAGCAGGAAAATGTGACGGATCTCTACGACCGCCTGAAAGCTGTGATGGAGGCGAACGGGGAGAGCTTTGAGATCGTGCTGGTCGATGACGGCTCGACCGATGGGAGTTTCGGGCTTCTGCGGGAAATTGCAGCCGTGGACAGCCGTGTCACGGTAGTCAAGTTACGCCGTAATTTTGGTCAGACCGCGGGGTTGGCGGCTGGTTTTGACAACGCTCGTGGGGAGTACATCATCGCCATGGACGGCGATCTGCAGCACGATCCGTCAGACATTCCGATGTTTCTGGAAAAAATCGGCGAAGGCTACGACATAGTTAGCGGATGGCGCAAGGAACGGATCGACAACCTCTGGCTGCGGCGGATTCCGTCGAAAATCGCGAACTGGATGATGGCCAAGCTGAGCGGTGTGGACATTCACGATTTCGGCACCACGTTCAAAGCGTATCGGCGGGAAATCCTTGAGCAGGTTCCGCTGTACGGCGAGCTGCATCGTTTCATCCCTGCTCTGGCTTCATGGCACGGGGCGTCGATCATCGAAGTACCGATCCGCAACGTGAACCGCGAGCGGGGAGCTTCACATTACGGCATTTCCCGCACGTTCCGCGTATTTTTCGATCTAATCACCATCCGATTCCTGCTGCGTTACCTTTCCCGCCCCTTGCATTTCTTCGGCACGGTGGGAATGGTGAGCATTCTGACCGGCTTCTCGGTGGCCGGATGGCTCGCGGTGCAGAAGGTTTTCCACGACTCACACCTCCTCGTGCAACACGGACCACTGATGATCTTTGCGGCAGTCCTGTTCCTGGCCGGCCTGAACATGCTGGCGGTGGGGTTGCTCGGGGAGATGCAAGTCCGGCACTATCACGAGCCCACGCGCCGCGCACCCTACTCGGTGGATCGGATCCTGCGCGCACAGAGCGAAGAGCATTCGGTCTCCGAATAAAACATTCCTGGTTTAGCCTGCTTGAATCGTAAGGCCTCCTCTGTCACATCGCAGTGTGATCCCGTGCCCTGACGTTCTCCCGGCGTAGAAGGATAATTCTAGGAGCGGCCGAGCCAGCCGTTCGAGAGGGTATAATGCCTCGGTTTGCCATCATGGAAAACGCCACTCAGCATCAACTCCGTTTAGCGAGCCGCATGTCGCGGCTGGGCACCGAAACCGCTTTCGAAGTTCTGAACAAAGCACGGGCGCTCGAACGTCAGGGCAAGGATATTGTCCATCTGGAAATCGGCGAGCCCGATTTTGATACACCAGCCAACGTCGTGGAAGCCGCCGTGGGCGCTCTGCGCAAAGGCTGGACACACTACGGTCCTTCGGCCGGTCTTCCCGAACTTCGCCAGGAAATTGCCGACTACGTGGCCAAAACGCGTGGCGTTCCTGTAACCAGCGACGAAGTCGTGGTTGTACCGGGCGGTAAGCCTATTATTTTCTTTTCGATTCTGTCGCTTGTGGATGCAGGAGATGAAGTTATTTATCCGAATCCAGGGTTCCCGATTTACGAGTCGATGATCGACTACGTGGGCGGGCGTCCGATTCCGATTCAGCTTCGGGAGGACCACGATTTCGGACTGGACGTGAACGAGCTGACGTCTTTGATCAACCACCGGACGCGACTAATCATTCTGAACTCGCCGCAGAATCCTACCGGCGGCGTACTCAACAAGACGGACATCCATGCCATCGCGGCGGCCATCGGCGATCGCAACGTGATGGTGTTGTCGGATGAGATTTACAGCCGGTTGATTTTCGAAGGCGAGCATTTCTCGATCATGTCGATTCCGGGCTTCAAGGACCGGACGATTCTGCTGGATGGTTTCTCGAAGACGTATGCGATGACCGGCTGGCGGATGGGATACGGAGTGATGCGTCCCGATCTCGCGGCGCATATCACCCGGCTGATGACCAACTCCAACTCCTGCACGGCGAGTTTTACGCAGATTGCCGGAGTCGAGGCTCTGCGGGGAGATCAGTCTTCCGTTGATCGCATGCGCGATGAATTTAAGAAACGCCGCGATGTCTTCGTAGCCGGACTGAACAAGATCAAAGGTTTCTCCTGCCGCATGCCGAAGGGCGCGTTCTACGCCTTCCCGAACATTACGAAAACTGGCTGGCCTTCCAAGAAGTTGGCGAACGCCATTCTTGAAGAAGCCGGGGTGGCGTGTCTTTCGGGGACGGCGTTTGGCGATTTTGGCGAGGGCTACTTGCGCTTCAGCGTGGCCAATTCGCTAGAGAACCTGAATAAGGCGTTGGACCGGATCGCCAGCTGGACCTCGAAGAATCTGTAATCGAGGCTACGGCGCGATGTGTAGAGGCTGGGAAAGCGCGGTGTCTCGCGCACGTCCGTCCAATCCTCGAAACGGGTTCCGACAACACTGGTCGGTGGCATGCATCACGCCCGCATGTGATTCCTCTCACTGTGGCAAGAGACCTTCCCAGATAAGCTCGGTTCGCTAGCTGCGCAGGACGTTCTCGTCCGCGCGCCAGCGAAGGAGCTTTTCCATGCCTCTCAAGAACTCCGTCACAGGCGAAGTTCGCCGTTCCTACTCGGTAGAAGAACTCCAAGATGCTGCGAAGCTGATGCGCGGCTATGACCTGGTCGCTCTTAATGCGGCCGGCAGCGGTCACGCCGGCGGCACGTTATCGATCATGGACATTACTGCGGCGCTCTACCTGCGGGTAGCGGAGCACGATCCGGAGGAACCGAATTGGGAGGATCGCGACCGCATCGTGTGGTCGACCGGGCACAAGGCTCCGAGTCTCTATCTTGGGCTGGCGTTCGCCGGGTTCTGCCCGATCGGCGATGTGATGCTGCTGCGCAAACTGGGATCGCCCTACCAAGGCCACCCGCACTGGTTGAAGGTGCCGGGGGTGGAGGTTTCGACGGGATCCTTGGGGCAGGGCCTAAGCATTGCCGTCGGCATCGCTCTGGCGGGAAGACTGAATGGCAAGAGTTACAGGACGTTCTGCATCATGGGAGACGGCGAGCAACAGGAAGGCCAGATCTGGGAAGCAGCGATGGAGGCGAGTCATCACGGCCTCGAGAACCTGGTAGGGATCGTGGATTGCAACCGTTTGCGGATCGATGGGCCGGTTGCCGAAGTGATGAACGTCGAGCCACTGGAGGAGAAGTACCGCGCGTTCGGTTGGGACGTATGCCGGATCGACGGGCACAACATGGAGCAGGTCGTCGAGGCCCTGGAGAGCGCGCCAACGCATCCTGGCGGACACTATCAAGGGTAGAGGCGTGAGCTTCATGGAGAACGTCGCCGGATGGTACGGAAAGTCGCCGAGTTCCGACGAGTTGATGAAGGGGCTGAACGAACTGGGAGTGGCTGACCGGATTCCCGTGGCACAGCTGCTGGAGAAGTCGGCGAATTACCAGGCTGCGATTGATCGCAAACTGCAAAAGAAGATGCCCGAGTTCAGCCACGACTACTGGTGGAATCGCGCGCTCAACATGAAAGTGAAAATGGAGCCGACGCGTAAAGGCTTCGGCCAGGCGCTGGCCGAGCACGGCGACGATGAGCGGGTGGTATGCCTTGGTCTCGATATCTCGGGATCGATCACGATCAGTGACTTCTATGCGTCGAAACCGGAACGCAAGAACCGCTGGCTGAGCATGGGAATTGCGGAGCAATCGGCTACCTCGGTGGCGGCAGGATTGGCGAAGGAAGGGAAGCTGCCCGTATTTGGAACGTATGCGACATTCGCCGCCGCGCGAAATCTCGATCAGACCCGCACGTCGATTCGCTATGGCGAGTTCAACGTGATGATTGCGGGGGCGCATGGCGGGGTGTCGGTGGGACCCGACGGCGCAACGCACCAGGCACTGGAAGACTTGTTCGCAATGTGCGGCCTGCCCAACATGTCGGTCGTGGTACCGTGCGATGTGGTGGAAACGCGCAAGGCAACGAACTTCTTGCTGCTGGAGCACAAAGGGCCGAAATACATCCGGTTCGCGCGCGAAGCAACTCCGGTGGTCAGTGATGAAACGACCCCCTTCGTGTTCGGAAAGGCGAACGTAATCCGGCTGCGCCAGCCGGAGGACAGCTTCCTCAAGGCATTCGAAACAACGCTCGAAAGCAATTACAAGAACGAGGGCGAAGATCTGACCATCGTGGCCTGTGGACCGATGGTGCCGGAGGCGATGCGCGCAGCGTGGATTCTGAAACGTGAATTTGGTTATGAAACGCGGATTCTGAATCTACACACGCTCAAGCCGATCGACGAAATGGCGATCCTGTGGGCGGCCAAGCAGATCGGGATCATTCTGACGGCCGAAGAACACCAGATCGGTGCACTGGCGTGGCGTGTGAGCAATGTCATCGCGAGCAGTCCTGTGTTGTATGGGCAACCGGTAATCACGGGAGCGATTGGCGTCAAGGACCGCTTTGGCGACTCGGGCGCGCCGTGGGAACTGATCCAGGAGTTCGAACTCAGCGCCGAGCACATCGCGCACAAGGCCATCGAGTTGGTGGATATCCAGAAGAACCACCGAGTGGCGTTGGATGAGCATCTGCTCGCGACGAGTCATCGCTAGTGGTTGCGGGTGGAACATCGTCAATGAATAAAGGCTTGCCTGCGTAGATGCGAGTAAAACCCATCCTCCCCTTCTGCACGACCGTACCCCTTTTCCTGGAGTACACTGTTGCTTCTTCGCCCGCGCTCTACTGCGGGTACCTGAACGATCACCCAGAGCACGATGACAAAGCGAATGCGTGTGTTTGCGACCTGTGACATTGGGGAATCCATCACTTTACTGCGCGAGCGTGGTTATGAGGTCGAGGTCTACGAGAATCCCGAACCGCCGCCGAAGAGTCTCATCCTTGAGAAAGTGAGGTCGGGGGTCGATGGACTGATTACCACGCTGCGCGACGCAGTCGACGCAGAATTGTTCGAGGCCGGAAAAGGCAAGCTGAGGGTTGTTGCCCAGTACGCAGTGGGCTTCGACAATATCAATCGCGCGGATGCCAACCGGTATCGCGTCCCATTCACAAATACTGCCGACGTGTTGACGGAAGCGACGGCCGAGTTCGCGTTCTTCATGCTGGGAGCTCTGGCCCGCAAGCTCTGGAGCGCCGAGCATTTGACGCGCGAGAACAAGTGGGGATTCTGGCACCCATACTTGCCGTTCCTAGGCGACGAAGTGACCGGGAAGACCGTCGCGATCATTGGCACTGGGCGGATCGGGCTGGCCATGATCAAGAAATGCGCGGGCTTCGATATGAATATTCTGTGTTACGACCCGGCATACCAGAATCATGAGTACATCAAAGGAATTCAGGAGACCAACGACCTGCGCCATGCCCGAGGAATCTGCCGCGAGAAGACCTGGATCAAGTATGTGGCGCTGGAAGAGGCGCTCGCCGGCGCGGACTTTGTGAGCGTTCACGTCCCACTGTTGCGGGAGGGCGAGAGTTCAACGCCCACCTTCCATCTCTTCAACGAGGCGACCTTTCGCAAGATGAAACCGACAGCTTATCTGGTGAACACGTCGAGAGGGCCCGTGGTGGATGAAGCGGCCCTGGCCAAGGCGCTTCGCGACAAGTGGATTGCGGGCGCCGCTCTTGATGTCTACGAGCGCGAACCCCTACCCGCAGACTCACCGTTGCGAGATCCTTCGATCGAAGATCGCTGCCGGTTGTTGCCTCACTTTGCGAGCGCGGCAAAGATTACGCGGCTCTCCACCGATCCGGACAAGGGTATGGCCGGCCGGTGCGTGCAGGGCTTGATCGATGTACTAGAGGAAAATTACGGCGGTGACGTCACGAAAATGCCGTACGTCGTGAACAAAGAAGCCTTCGCGAAGTAGGCGCTGTTGCGGCTCGTGCCTGACGTGATCCGACTGTATTTTCGATATGTTTTCCAAACGTACTGAGTGGAAGCTCACGCCGAATCGCTTCAGCGAGGCACAGGCGGAGTTGCGCGCGGCCGGCATGGAGGTGCTCGATCTCAGCGTGTCGAACCCGACACAAGTTGAGCTGCACTATGACGAAGAAGCCATCATGCAGTCGCTGATCCAGCCTGATGCGTTGGACTACGATCCTCAACCCAAAGGTCTTTTGAGTGCCCGGAACTCGGTTGCGCGCTACTACCATGATGCGCACGGTCTGTTCGACCTCGATCCCGCGTCCGTGATCCTGACGACCAGCACAAGTGAAGCGTATTCGTATGTTTTTCGGTTACTGTGCAATCCGGATGATGAAATCCTGGTGCCCAAGCCAAGTTATCCGTTGTTCGAATTCCTCGCAGACCTTCAGGATGTGAAACTCGCGCCGTATCCGCTGATCTATGACGACGGCTGGCAGATTGATTTCCCTTCGTTGTACAAGGCGGTGAACCACCGCACGCGGGCCGTGGTGGTGGTACATCCGAATAACCCGACTGGGTCTTATGCATCCGCCGAAGAGTGTGGACAACTCAACAATTTCTGCGCGGAGTTCAACTTGCCGCTCATCGTCGATGAGGTCTTTTTGGACTACGCTCATGACGGTGCATCGCGATCCTCCCTTGCGGCCAATGATCAGGTCTTGACGTTCACGCTGAGCGGAATTTCAAAGATCAGCGGCTTGCCGCAAATGAAGATTGCGTGGCTGGTCACAAGCGGTCCGCAAGCGCCAAAAAGTGAAGCTCTGGCACGGCTCGAAATTATTGCCGATACCTATCTCTCGATGAATGCTCCGCTGCAACTGGCCACGGGTGTTTTTCTGGAGCAAAGAAAGGGACTTCAGCCACTCTTGTTGGATCGGGTGCGCACCAATCTGCAGGAGCTCGATCGGCAGCTATCGCATCAGAAAATCTGCGAGCGGCTGCGGGTCGACGGAGGATGGTCCGCCATTTTGAGGGTGCCGGCCGTTCAAGCGGACGAGGATCTGGCCATCAAGCTACTGAGAAAAGTGGCTGTGCTTGTGCATCCCGGGCACTTCTATGACTTTCCCAAGGACGGGTATCTGGTTCTGAGCCTGATCACGCCTACGGAAGCGTTTCGGGAAGGGATTCACCGCATCTTTACTGTGCTCAATGACTAGTCATCCGGACCGCAATCCCGCAAAACGTCAGTTCATTCGGACCTACGGACACTTCAGTTGGGCTGTGCCGAATACCGTCATCTTTGGCCCAGTATCGGGACTCATAACCGGGGTCGCTTCACCCGCGAGAATGGTGGCAACGCCCGAAAAATTGGGCGCACATTTTGCCACGCCATTGGGATCGACCGTGGCCCCGGGGCTGATATTGCCGGCGCAGAATCCGGCGCTCGAACCCACGCACCAAGTCACGTCTTTACTTGTCAGGGGTTGCGGCGAAGGTGGTTTGCTGAACATGCCCGTGGCCGAGAACGATACCTCGCCGTTTGCGAAGTCTTGGGCATCGGCGGAGGTAGGAGAGAGAGTTACCGACTGCAACTGTCGGCTGCTACCGCAACCGAGGCTCAACAGAGTGACTACCGACAGCATTACACACGCAGGGCCGGAGGACGAAGGGTTCATGGAAATCCTCCCAGGGGTGAGTGTTATCGTAATTTCCGATGCAGGCATGGAACAGTATGTTGCCTTCTTCCGGCAACCAAGTTCCATGCGCATTACGGGAAGTGGATAGAGCGCGCCTATTTTCCTTGCAGGAACGGGTTGGTCTCCCGCTCCTCTCCCACCGTCGTCAGCGGGCCATGTCCTGGCACCACGATGGTTTCGTCGGGTAAGGCCAGCACCCGTTCGTGAATAGAACGCAGGATTTTTTCGTAGGACCCGCCGGGCAGATCAGTACGTCCGATGCTTCCGGCAAACAACGTATCGCCCGCGATCAGCTTGTTTTGTGCAGCGAAGTAGAGGCAGATGCTACCTTCCGTGTGACCGGGCGTGTGCAACACCTGTGCCTCGAGCCCATTGATCTTCACCGCGTCTGCTTGGCCCAGGCTGCCGTCGATTTCGACCTTCTCAGGCGCAGGCATGCCAATCCAGGCGGCTTGTACATCAAGCATCTTCAGTAAAGCGTAGTCGTTCTGGTTGAGGAGAATGGACGCGCCCGTGGCGGCGCGGAGTTTCGTCGCTCCTCCCACGTGATCGATGTGCGCGTGGGTGATGACGATCTGGTTGACTTGCAAGTTGTGTTTCCTGATCAGGCCGAGAACCTGGTCGATATCGTCGCCGGGATCGATGACGATGGCTTCGCGGGTTGTCTCGTCGCCAATCACAGAGCAATTGCATTGGAGGGGGCCGACGGGGAGGATCTCGTGAATCATTGGTTCACTTCGGTTTGTATCTCAGGTTCACAAAACAGTGCATAAGCAGAAAGTCCTCCAGCATTGGAGGATTTTGCGATTCGGGTCAGCATCGGACTACTTTGCCGGGTTGGGCTGAGATGCCGGAGTAGTGGGTGGTTGCGGCGGATTTGCCGGTTGCGAGTTGGTCGTGCTCGGCTTCACACCCGATAGGACCGATCCCGAAGAAGGCGTTGCGCCGCTGTGGCGGACGGCAAAGATCGAAAGCGTGACGGAGGTGACCATGAACAGGACCGCCGACCACGTGGTTGCCTTGGAGAGCGCAGTAGCGGCGCCGCGAGGGCCAAAAGCGGTCTGGCTGCCCATGCCGCCGAA
>Ga0307469_10000322_pt1 | contig 18187 bp, 8 predicted proteins | sample atmos_gasesAM2C__FD_203084 | JGI IMG/M metagenome (GOLD analysis project Ga0307469, IMG submission 203084) | Hardwood forest soil microbial communities from Morgan-Monroe State Forest, Indiana, United States - atmos_gasesAM2C_515 | ecosystem: Environmental > Terrestrial > Soil > Temperate forest...
TGGCGGTGGTGATGTCGGGAGCCATGTGCACCGGGACGTTCGCCCCTTGCTCCGCGCTGGGGCGGGTAGTAGTGTGTAAGCCCTATGCGGATGTTGGCCGGTTTGGGCGCGAATCGCAACGGGAACGTAGCGCTTTCGTCGGCTTGTGAGTACGCGCCCCCGGTCCCTGCAAAGATCCGGGGGCTTTTGATTACCTGTTGCTAGCGTCTCTTCACCGCTGTGCGTCTGTGCGTCTGTTTTCTGTGGGCTGTTCACGGGGCGGGGTGGGGTTGTGGGGCACATTGGGGTGTAGGTCAACTGGCAGACCGCCCGGCTGTTAACCGGGAAGTTGGAGGTTCGAGTCCTCCCGCCCCAGCTTCGACAAGTTCTTGCGCTATCGCATCATCGGCAAATGTGTTTGGCTCCGATTTTGTTTTGGGGACAGTTTGGGGACTTTCCTGCGTTCGGCGGTCCAGCATGGCGACCACAGCCGCCAATCGTTCATCCCGCTTTTTGAGATACGTCCGGGCCATTCGGACGTCAGTGTCACCGATAAAGTCGAGGGCAAGCTTGACGTCTCCCGTCAGCTCGAGCACATCGCCGGCCACACCACGCCGGAAGCCGTGCATGCGACGATAAGGATTGTGCCTGACGCCGGCTCGTTTCTCAGCAAGGGTCAACGCCCGCGTGAAGGCGAAAATCGAGTTCCCGGACGACTGGGAAGATCCTGTAACCGGTGACGTAGCTGGCGAAAGTTGATCGGGGCCGCGGGATCGGGATCGCCTGGGTGATGACGCGCGACGCCACCCTTGCCACTTGCGCGACCGCGCACAATGTTCAGTCCCCACACTCGCTCCGGCGTTGGCATTCGTGTCGCAGTCGCTTGCTCCGCAAGAGGGCACACCTTCTCCAAGCTCGGCGTTCGACGAGTTGGTGCGGGCGCACTACGGACGCCTCTGCAACTTCGCCTACCGCTTCACACGGTCACGCGACGCCGCGGAAGATGTCGTGCAGGAGGTGTTCACGAGGCTGTGGCAGCAGCGTGAGCAGTTCGACGTACGCGACCCGCTCCCGTACTTGTATCAGGCAGTCCGGAATCGCTTGGTCACATCGCGGCGCCACGAGCTCGTCAGGGAGCGGTGGCAGGCGGGCGCCGACCATATTGGCCGGGATGCCGACGACGCGGCTTCGCAGGTCGAGCTGGCGGACCTCCACCGGGCCGTGGCGCGGGCCGTCGAAACCCTTCCCGAGCGCTGCCGCCTGATCTTCACGATGAGCCGGGAGCAGGATCTGAGCTACGCCGAGATCGCGCGCGCGCTCGATATCTCGGTGAAGACGGTGGAGACACAGATGGGGCGGGCGCTCAAAGCGTTGCGAGCACGAGTCGCGAGCTATCTGTCCGTCGCGCTGGCGCTGGCCTCGGTGTCGCAGCTCTCAGAGCGCCTGTTCCGGTAACACTCGCTCCAACTCCTCTCTAACCTCACCCGGTTCCTCTTGCCCCTGCGGAGAGGGTTCGGGGGTGAGGTGTCAGGGTACCGCGCCTCTCGGGCGTGTCCTCAGGTGCTATGAGTTTCCTACTCCCCGACCACCTCCCATGGGACGCCCTCGCCCGCTACTTCGCGGGGGAGATGGAGGGCGCCGAGTCCGACGCGTTTGGTGCCTGGATCGACGAAGATCCGGAGCGCCGCGAACTGGTGGAGCGGTTGCGGGAGATCTGGGTCGGGGCTTCGGCGCTGCGGCACAGCTGGGACGCTGAAGCCGCGCTGAGGCGGATCAAGCAGGCGCCGCGAGAGCCGGCCCGGGTCATCCGGATCGCTGCCCGAACGGGCGCAAAGACAAGTCCGGTGCGGCACCGGGTGTTAGCCGCAGTAATGGGGATCGCGGCCGCGGTTGCCGTACTTCTTGGCGGGCTCGGTCTGTGGCAGGCAGGCGTCTTCACCCGAGGAGAGAAGGAGCCACCAGCTGAGGTGGCCACGCGCCGCGGCCAGCGCGCCACCGTGCGGTTCCCGGACGGCACGGCTGTCCTTCTCGGTCCGGCGAGCACGCTGCGCTATGCGGCCGGACTCAGCCGGCGGCCACGCACCGTTTATCTCGACGGGCAGGCGTACTTCACGGTCGCCTACGACGAAAAGCACCCATTCGCCGTCGCCACCGCACACGGCATCGCACACGATCTCGGCACCCGTTTCGTCGTGCGCGCTTATCCGACCGATTCGGTCGTGGACGTCGTCGTTGCGGAGGGCAGGGTGTCTCTTACCTCCGCACTGCGGCCCAACGGGCGTCGCGAGAACGCGGATTCCTTACTCCTCACGCAGGGAGACCTGGGTCGCGTGAGCGCCACCGGTCACCTCGCGATGGAGCGTGGCGTGCCGCTCGAGCGGTACCTCGGCTGGACTGACGGGCGTCTCATATTCCAGGACACCCCTTTACGCGACGCGGCGATCCAGCTCGGCCGCTGGTACGATCTCGACGTGCAACTCACCGACAGCGCGCTGGGCGCGAAGCGGCTAACCGCGACGTTTAAAGACGAGCCGCCCTCGCAAGTTCTCCACTTGATCGCAGCATCTCTGGACGCTCGCATCGGGCAGCAGGGGAGGGTAGTCACGATCAAAGCGGCGCGTGGTAAGCGATAAGCGCCGGACACGCCGAAGGACGACCTCTTCGTAGAGGAAAACAAGCTATGCGCTACGGCCGTCTCGCAACCAACGTGGGAACGCTCCTTTCAATCGTGCTGCTTCCGAGCGGCGTCGGTCGAGCGAGCGCCCAAGACCTGGCTCTCCAGGGCCGGGCTCCGCGCTTCATGTTCGTGGAGAAACCGGAGGCCGCGCCGCGCCCGATCGACGCGAGAAACATGCGCGTCCTCCGGGACCGTATTTCGCTCGACCTCGACGGTGCGACGCTCGCCGACGCCCTCCGCGCGATCACCCAGCAGACGGGGCTCACGTTCGTCTACAGCGGCGACGTCGTGCCGGCGGACTCTCGAGTCCGCCTACGAGCGCAAGACATCACGGTTGCCGCCGCGTTGACCGAGATCTTGCTCGACACGGGCCTGGACGTCTTGGTCTCACCGACCGGTCAGATGGCGTTGGTGCGGAAGGGAGTGGACGTCGCCCAGGGCGGCACGGTAACGGGGCGGGTCACGGATGCGAAGTCGGGGCAGAGCATTGCGACCGCGCTCATTACCATCACCGGGACGCGTCTCACGGCCCTGACCGGCGACAGCGGGCAGTATCGGATCGTCGGCGTGCCGCCCGGGAAATACACGGTGACGGCGCGCCGAATTGGTTACACACCTGGCGCGCAATCGGTGACGGTTGCGGCGGACACTGAATTAACGGTGAACTTTGCGCTCGCAGTCGCGCCCTCGCAACTCGAAGCGGTCGTCGTGACCGTCACTGGTGACAAACGCCTTGCCGAGCTTGGGAACGTGGTAGGCCGGGTGAACGTGGACTCGCTGGTGCAGAGCGCACCGATCAAGAATTTCGATGATCTCCTCACCGCGCGCGTCCCCGGCGTGGACGTGCGTCAAGCGAGCGGCTTCACCGGCCAGAGCACCAACATCCGGATCCGCGGCATCAACAGTCTCACGGTGCGGAGTGAGCCGATCGTCATCGTCGATGGTGTGCGCATCGACAACCAGCCGGGGGACAATGCGCTCAACACCGACGGGAGCCACACACCGGGCTTCAACGCAATCTTCTACCAGTACGGCCAGTGGTCCGGCGCGCTGACCAACCTCACGCCTGATGAGATCGAATCGATCGAGGTCGTGAAAGGAGCCTCCGCAGCCACGCTGTATGGCACGGATGCGGCCAACGGCGTAATTGTGGTCACGACCAAGCATGGTCGTGTCGGGAAGCCTCTCATCAGTTTCTTCTCAGAGGCGGGCGTGGGCAACGCGACGGGCCCCACCTGGACCAACTACTACGCGTGGGGACACTCCCTTCCCGGCGGGGCGCCGACCCAGTGTACCCTCCAGGGCGCCGCGAGCGGCGCGTGCGCGATCGACAGCGTGACGCACTTCAACCCACTCGAAAACCCGCAGACGACGCTGTTGGGCACTGGCAACCGCGAGCACCTCGGAGCGCAGCTCTCGGGCGGAGTCCCGGCGATACGCTACTTCGTGAGCGGCGACTTCGAGCGGGAGCTCGGAGACCTCAAGATGCCGTCCTTCGATCAGCAAAGGCTCGAGGCACAGCGTGGCGCCGCGATTCCCGACTATGAGCTCCGTCCCAACGCCCTCCGCAAAGTAAGCTTGCGCGGAAACATCGTCTCGGCATTGGGCCCAAAGGGGGATATCAGCGTTTCCACCGGTTTCATCACTAACCTCGTCCGGATCCCCTCCACGGCAGCGATCGCGTCCGCCGCATACGGTCCAGGCTATCTCGACTCCGCCGCGCACGGCTACAACTCATTCTATGGGTCCCCGGGCGACCTTTTCTCGGTCAAGGGCGACCAGCACATGACCCGCTTCACGGGCAGCGTCACGGGCAACTATCGCCCGCTGGACTGGTTGGCCGCCCATGCCACGACGGGCGTCGACTTCACGAGTACGTTCCTGGACGGGCTGCAACTCGCGGGGGAAGGAACCACGTCCGCCCGCATCGGCTCGCGCTGGAACTCCCGCGAAACTGTGACGCTGTATTCGGTGGACCTCGGCGCTAAGGCGACGGCGACGGTCTCGCCGAGCGTACAGTCCAACACGTCCGTCGGCGTGCAGTACAATCGCAAGCAGTTCGGGACGACCATGGCAGCCGGCAGCGGGTTGATCGTCGGCGCCGAGACCGGGGCCGGCGCGAAGACCCAATTCATCGGCGAATTCAACCAGGAAAACGTGGTCGCAGGCGCGTACGTGGAGCAAGCCTTTGGCCTTCACGACCGGCTGTTCCTGACCGCAGGAGTCCGCGGCGACGGAAGTAGCAGCTTCGGATCGAATTTCCGCACGGCGCTCTACCCGAAGGTGAGTGCGTCCTGGGTCATTTCTCAGGAACCCTTCATGCAGCGTGTCTCCGCATGGCTCGGAAGCCTACGGCTCCGCGCCGCCCTTGGCTCTTCAGGCGTGCAGCCCGGCCCGACCACCAAGATCTCGCAAGTGTTCGTGCTGAACGGGTTCGTCGACGGACAGGTCCAGAACGGGGCGTACCTGACCAGCCTCGCCAACCCGAACCTGAAGGCGGAGCGGGAGACTGAGTTCGAAAGTGGGCTCGATGCGGAATTATGGCATGGCAAGGTGACGCTCGAGGCGACGTATTACACACGCCACAGCAGCGATGCGCTCATCGACGTGCAGCTCCCCCAGTCAGTGGGGATCTTCACGGAGGAGCAGAACGTCGGGAGCATACGGAACCGGGGCATCGAGGGCGCAGTCAACATCCAGGTGCTGAGTTGGAAGGACGTGACGCTCGACCTCGGCGTCAGGGGATCGACCAACCACAGCAGGGTCCTCACGCTAGCGCCCGGCATATCGAAAATCGCGACCCTCGCGGGGTTCTATCCCGTCGAGAGTCGCGTGGGCTATTCGATGGACGGTGTCTGGGCGCGCCCGTTGCTTGGGTATCGGGACCTGAACGGCGATGGGATCATCGCGCCGAACGAGATCACGGTCGGCGATACTGCCGTCTATCTGGGAACGATCCATCCCACACGAGAGTTCAGCGGGACGGCGAAACTCTCGCTCTTCGGGGGACGGGTACAGCTCTCGTCGCTCCTCGATTACCGGGGCGGCTACAAGTATCTCGACGAGAACGCGTATTTTCGCTGCGCGCTTTATCAGAATTGCCGCGAGGCGAACGATCCAAGTGCCCCGCTCGCCGATCAGGCGCGCAACGTGTGGCGCGGAGTCAGCGGGAATTACTTCTTCATCTTCGACGGGGACTACGTGCGCTGGCGCGAGTTGTCGCTGACGCTGGCCGCGCCCGACAGGCTCGCCCGCGCTATGGGCTTTCGCTCCGCGTCGCTCACGCTGACTGGGCGGAATCTCGGGCTCTGGACCAAAACCCCGGGGATCGACCCCGAGCGGCAGTATATGGACAATCAGGTGACGCCGGGCTACAACGCGTCCGCCATTTACGAATCGTACGGCACGCCCACCGCGCCGATCACGCGCTACTGGATCGCGCGTGTCAATCTGGGACTCTGACCATGACCGCGACACCTGCAACTCTGACTGCCGGCCGGGGGCCCCGATGCGTGATGGTGGCCGTGCTGGCGGTGCTGGGGCTCAACTGCAGCAGCCTGACGAGCGTGGACGCGCCGGACATCCTTCAGCCCTCCCAACTCAACACGCCGGACGGAGCAAACGTGCTCCGCGTCGGCGCGATCAGCAACTTCTACTACTTCGGCATCTTGTACCCGTTCGGCGTTCAAGGGACGGTCGGCGTCCTGAGCGACGAGCTCGTCAGTGGCGGGAGCGATGGCACGCAGGAGGCAATGGATGCGCGACGGCTCACGGGGGATGCGGAGTTCACGTATTACACGATGCACCAGTCGCGGCACAATTTCGAGGCCGCGATTGCCGCGTACCAGAAGTTTCCGCAACTGCCCCGCGACTACATGGGGGAGCTCTTCACCCTCCTGGCGCTCGATGAGGACTACCTCGGCGAGGTGATGTGCTCCGGAGTGCCGCTGAGCGAAATCGTTGACGGTCAGCCGCAATACGGTACGCCGCTCACCACCCAGCAGTTGCTCGAGCACGCTCTCGGCAACGCCGATTCGGGCGTCAAGTACGCGGTGGACACGGTGCGGTACAAGTATCTCGCGCAGGTGGTGCGCGCGCGTGTGCTGCTCAACTTGGGCCAATTCGATGCGGCGGCCACCGCGGTGTCAGGCGTGCCTACCAGTTTTCTGTTCAACGCCGAGGCCACGACTTCAACGCTCAACCAGTACAACCTGATCGGCCTCAATCAGGTCTATGGCAAGTTCTATGGCGTCGCGGACAAGGAGGGCATCAACGGACTCGACTTTCGGAGCTCCGGCGATCCGCGCATCGTCCCCAACATCGGGGACCTCGGGCTGGGCGCCGACGGCCTCACCGAGATTTTTGAGTGGCTGCCGTACGGGAACCTCGATAGCCCCGTCCCGCTCGCAAACGGCATCGAAGCGAGGTTGATCGAGGCGGAGGCGGCCCAGCAGCGCGGCGACGCGGCGACGTGGCTCACGACGCTCAACACACTCCGCACCGACGGCACACAGACCGGAGGCGTCTACAACCCCGGCACCGGTGGCGTGGCTGGATTGGCTCCGTTGACCGATCCCGGCACGGCCGCCGGACGCGTCGATCTCACGTTCCGCGAGCGGGCGTTCTGGCTCTTCTTCCAGGGGCATCGCCTCGGCGACCTGCGTCGATTGATCCGCCAGTACGGACGGTCGCAGGACACCGTGTTCCCCACCGGGCCGTACAAGAACAACGGGAGCTACGGCACGGACGTCAACGTGGCGATCCCGACCGGCGAAAACTCCAACCCAAATTTCCACGGATGCCTGGACCGCGGCGCCTGAGCGTGCTGACGAGAGTGGCGCCGCTCGTCCTAGGGCTCGCGGCCGCGGGCGCCGCGCTACGGGGCCAGACGCCCGACCCTGACGCGGGTGGGCGCGCGATGACCGTGTCAGATATCATCCGTATGACGACGTTCGGGAGCCAGCCGCACGGCTACCTGCCCGAGGACCTGGATGTCCCATCGCCGGACGGGCGGCTGCATGCGGTCGTAGTGAAGCGCGGGGACGTGGAGCAGAACACGAACGTCTACTCCCTCCTCCTTTTCAAATCCGAGGCGCTGTTCGCGAGCCCGAAACCCGATACCGTGCTCACGCTAGCGTCCTCGTCCAATCGCCCCGCGATCGGACATGTCCGGTGGTTGGCAAACAGCCGGGCCCTCGTGTTTCTCGGCGAGCGCCCGGGACAGCTGCCGCAGGTGTATACGCTCGATCTCGGCACGCGGCAGCTCACCCCGCGCACGAGCCACGCTACGGAGATCACGAGCTACGACATCGCACCATCGGGTAATGCGGTCGTGTACGCGGCCAAGCCGGGAGCGGACACCTCGACGTACGCCTCGATGCGACAGCACGGTTTCGTCGTGCGCCCGTCACAGTTTGTGGGCGACGTGCTCACCGGAGCGTGGGCGGACGCGGCGAGTGATTGGTGGAGCACGCCACAGCTCTTTGTATCGCATCCCGGCGCGGCGGCGCCCGTGGCGGCCGCCGTCCCGGGATCGACCTACCACCGCTGCGAGCTGAGCTCCGTGATAGTTGCGCCTGGTGGTCACGTCGCGCTCGTCACGTGCGAGCGGGCGCAGGCGCCGGCTGCGTGGAAGGGCTACCAGGAGCCGTTTGTCGCAAAGCTCATCGCCGACGGCGCGGCGCTCCCCGAGTATGCCCTGCTCGATGTCGACCACGGAAGCCTGGAGCCCCTGGTCGACGCGCCGGTCCTTGGGGCGACATCGCGCTGGGCCCCGAGCGGGGAGTCGGTCATCATCTCGAACGCGCTCCTCCCCCTCGACACGCCGGATTCCGCCGAGCGAAAGGCTCGGGCTGCCCGGCCGGGCATCGCGGAAGTGGACGTTCGCACGCACCGCCTCACCGTCATCGCCCACCGTGATTCGCTGGACGTCGTCGCGTGGGATTCGGCCACGAACACGGTCGATTTCGTCCCCGGCATTTACGGGACCGGCGCCCTGGACGGACCCCGGGTGCGCTTTCGGAAGGCCGCAGGTGGCTGGAAGGAAGTCAGTAGCACGAAGGGGGCGAGTCGCCCGGTGCTCCTCGTAGAGGAGGGACTGAACCAGCCGCCTCGGTTGGTCGCGCTCGACCCCGGTACAAGACGTCGGGCGGTCGTGCTCGAGCCGAACCCGCAACTGGCCGCGCTCCGGGTGGGCCGCGAGGAGATGGTGCGGTGGCGCACGAAATCCGGCGAGGGGCGCGTGGGCGGGCTCTACTACCCGCCCGACTTCGTGCGCGGGCGACGCTACCCGCTCGTCATCCAGACCCACGGGTTCGATTCGACGGCGTTCGCTCCGGACGGCGTTTTTCCGACGGCGAATGCCGCGCAACCGATGGTCGCACACGGGATGTTGGTGCTGCAAGTGGGCGCGGGCGATCACGCCGCGGCAATCAACGACATCCTGACGCCGCAAGAGGCGCCACACGCCATGGAGGAAATCGAGGCAGCGATCGACCACCTCGACAGTTTGGGGCTGATTGACCGGTCGAAAGTCGGATTGATCGGCTTCAGCCGCACGTGCTTTCATGTCCTTTACACGCTCACGCACTCGTCCTATCCCATCCGGGCGGCGGCCATTACGGACGGCGTCGATTTCAGCTACCTGCAGTACATGTTCTTTCAGAATGTCCAGCTCGCGTGGGGTCACACGCTGGATGAATACGGCGGGGTCAACGGAGGCCCCCCTTTCGGAAAGGCGCTCGACACGTGGCGCGAGCGTGCACCGGGGTTCAACCTCGACCGGGTGAAGGCCCCGCTTCGCCTCGAGGCCATCGGGCTGGCCGCCGTGCTCGAGGAATGGGAGCCCTACGCGGGCCTGCTGCTGCAGCAGAAGCCGGCCGAGCTGGCGGTCTTGCCCGACGGCACGCACCTGCTCGTGAAACCGTGGGAGCGCCTCGCCTCGAGCGAGACGAACGCCGACTGGTTCCGCTTCTGGCTGAAGGGCGAGGAAGACCCGACTCCGGCCAAGCATGCGCAGTACGAGCGGTGGCGTGCGCTCCGCGCCCAGCAGGAGCAAGCGTCGGGCCACGCTAGCCCCTGACGGGCATGTCCCACGCCCATTGCCTCCTCATCCTTTTTGCCGTTACGGCGACTACTGCACGACCGGCCGTCGCCCAATCGGACGTGCCAATCCGAGGCATCGATCACCACAATCGAGTGCTGCTCATTCGCTCACGAGTTCAGGAGAAGCCTGCCGGGATCGTCCTGATCCTGACACGACTGGGTAGCGTAGCGCAGGTGATCGATCAGGTCCGCGCCTTGGGCGCAGAGGTCCAGGCCCGCTTCGACGACGTCGGTTACCTGCGCGTCCGGATGCCGCTCGCGCAATTCGCGCGCCTGCGTGCGATCCCGGACGTGATCGAAGCCCGCATCGACGCTGGCTATCTGTCGTACGGGTACGACCAGGGCACGGACCAAACCGCCGTGAAGCTGGCCGAGCGAGTCTTTGAGCGGTCCAAGGCCGCGTTCGATACGACGGCGCCGCTGCCACCCCCGTTGCCGACAGCCGCGCGCGGCACCGCCGCCGGGCCGAATCCATATGTACCGATGGCGGACATGGGTTCGCCGCAGTTCACCCGCGCCCACCCGACCTACGACGGACGTGGGGTGACGATCGGCGTGCTCGAGGGCGGCGTGCTCGATATGACGCACCCCGCCCTCCAGACCGCCCGGCTGATCGGCGGAGACTCGATTCCCAAGATCGAAGCGATCATCACCTCGTCGAGCTACGATCCCGACCCGGCTCCGGGCGCCACCGACTCCGTCCTGACGCGCGACACCACGCCGAACCTCACGCGGGTGCGACGGACCGGACCGATCGACGCCCGCGACGGCACGTTCAGCGTCGAGGGACGGACGTACCACGCCCCCCGCCCCGGCGGGTACAGCGTCGGCTTCTACACCGGTTACATAAAGATTCCGGGCGGCCCGTACGCGGTGCTGTGGGACTCGACCGGGCAGGTGTGGGTCGATACGAACCGCGATCGCGATTTTCGCGATGAGGTCGTGCTCGGAGACTTCAACCAAACGCACACGACCGGCTATCTACGGCGAGATAGCACGGCGGCGAAGCCGGCGGGATCTGTGGCATTCGCCGTCGCGTTCGATAGCGGCGGCGGCGCGCTGCATCTCTACGAGGGCACGCAGGGTCATCAAACCATGGTCGCGAGCGTCGCCGCGGGCCACGGGATCCTGGGCGCCGTCGACGCGAGCGCGCCGGGCGCGCGGCTCATCATCGTGGATGCCGGGGCATCGCTCGGGGACGCGATCGAGGGGTTCATCCGCGCGGAGCGCGACCCGCGCATCGACCTCATCACGAGCTCGCAGGTTGGAGAGACCTTCCCCGCGACGGGGGAATCGATTTTCGCCCTGGTGCTCGAGCGGCTGGTGCACCGGTACGGGAAGCCGATCTTCGCCGCGGCGGGAAACTCCGGTCCGCGCATCTCGCTGCCGATCGAGCCAGCGAACGCCTCCGGCGTCATCGCTGTGGGAGGCTACGTCGGCCGCGACACCTACCTGGCGCATTACGGGTGGCACGTGGGGTCCCAAGACTGGCTGATTGCCTACTCCGCGCGCGGCCCGACGCTCGACGGCGCGATGAAGCCGGACCTCCTGGCGCCTGTGCTGAGCATTGCGGCAGCCCCGTGCAGCGAAGAGCAGCAGCCCGCGCGGTATCTCGTGTACGCGCTCCCCCCGTGCTACATGCTCGGCGGAGGTACATCGTCCGCGACGCCGCACGCCGCCGGGGCAGGTGCGCTGCTCATCAGCGCCGCGAAGCAGGCCGGCGTCCCGCACGACGCCGCGCGCTTGGCATGGGCGCTCCGCGCCAGCGCCCATCCGCTCGCCGGCTATGGCGTCCACGAGCAGGGCGCCGGCCTGGTCGACGTGCCGAAAGCGTGGGACCTGTTGCGCCGCCCCGTCCAAGTCCCCGAGATCCAGGTAGACGCGCCAACGCGGACGCTGATGGATCCCTACCTCCGCCGGCCCGGGCACGGTCGCGGTCTCTACGAGCGCGAGGGGTGGGCACCGGGGGACACCGGCACGCGAACGATCACCCTCAACCGGACGTCGGGGCCGCCCCGCGCGCTGACCTACGGGCTCCGCTGGCGCGGCAACGATGGCACGTTCACGGCGCTCGCGCAGCGCGTGAGCCTCCCGTTCAACCAACCGGTCGGTGTCCGCGTGCGTATCGCGCCCAAGACGGCAGGCGTCCACAGCGCGGCGCTGGAGGTCATGGACCCCGCCGGATTCGTCGCGTACCAGGTTCTGACGACCATCGTTGCCGCGCACCAGCTGACCCCCGCCAACGGGTACACCGTGCGGCTACGCGGCACGGCGGAGTGGCCGCGGCCAATCCCGTTCTTTGTACACGTGCCGGGCGGGACCAAGGTGCTCCGCGTGGAGATGCGGGTCCGCGCCGGCCGGCTCGACTTGCTGTACGAAGATCCTGCGACACTCGACAACCTCGAGTGGCAGACCTACTTCAAGGGGTATCGTTACCCCTTCTCTTACTACCTCCGCCTGACGTCCGGGCAGTCGGGCGTAGAGCTCATCCCACAGCCTCTGGCAGGCGTGTGGGAGCTGACCGCCGGTCCGGTGGCGGATCCGACATTCGGCGGCGACTCGGTGCAGTACCGCGTGGCCGGGGACGTCGAGCTCGTCGTCTCCGCTCTGGGTGGGAGCGCGATGGACGGTTCGGACGCGCTGGCCTTCGTGAACCGACTTGCGCCGCTCGCGGGCGCCGCGACCGTGGCGGAGCTCGGGGCGAGGCGCGTCGTGATGGGTACCGTGGATTCCTCATCCGCCGGCCCGACTTACGACCTGGAGGTCGATTCCGGGACCACCTCGCTGCGGGTGGCGGTCGAGCCCACGAGCGACTCATTGGCCGACCTCGATCTATATCTGTTCGACTGCACGACCGGCACGTGTTTCCTCTGGGACGTCGACTTCGTACACGGTTCCCGGGCGGAGCTGCTCGTCCGCACACCGCGACCGGGAAAATGGAAGGCGGTCATCGATCCGGCTCGCGTACCGCGAGGTACCACCGCCTTCACCTACACAGAGGTGATGACGCAGCCGGCCTACGGGACCGTGACGGTCGACACGAGCGTGACGCCTCGCGCCACGAGGGCCCGGTGGATCGAGCGGGCCATGGTCCACGCCGGTGCCGCGGTCCCGACCGGGCGCGAGCTGGTGCTCGTGGTCGATGTCGTGGATCGGCGAAGTGAGCTTGACGAAACGGCGCACCCGCTGGCCGTGTTCGGCGGCGCGCCCTATCGCCCAGCGCCGGTCGCCACCGCGGTCGTGCCGATCAGCGCGAAGCGAGCCGACGGCCACCCATGAGCGGCCGAGCGACTGTTTCCGTCGGGCTGCTCATTCTCGCGGTCGGCTTCAAACCGGTGCTTGCGCAGGGCGATACGACGAAGGCTGATACCGCCAAGAAGCCGGTCGTCGCGGACCTCGGCCCGATGCGCACGATCGAGTTCGACACCGACGAGGGGACATGGATGAATCTCGACGTCTCCCGCGACGGCAAGACGATCGTCTTCGAGCTCTTGGGGGATATCTACACGGTGCCGGTCACGGGAGGGGATGCCACGTTGCTCGCCGGCGGCCGGGCATGGGACAGGCAGCCGCGCTTCTCTCCGGACGGGCAGTGGATCGCATACGCCAGCGACAAGGATGGCACGTCCAACCTCTGGATCATGCGGGCCGATGGCAGCGACGCGAAGCAGCTGACGAAGGAAGCCTTCAGCGTCGTGAGCCAGCCCGTGTGGGCGCCCGACGGGAGGTACATCCTCGTCCGGAAGCAGGTCGACAACCTGATGACGTTCTATTCGACCGAGCTGTGGCTCGTGCACCGCGACGGCGGCAGCGGGATGAAGCTCACCGAGAGTACCAAGTACGCGAACCCGACCGACGCATCTTTCACTCCCGACGGTCGCTTCATCTACTTCGCGTCGTGGGCGGCGGGCCCCTACTCGCAGGGTCCGACCATCGTCCGTCTGGACCGGCAAACCGGCGAATTCGCCGACGCGCCGATGCGTCCCGGTGTGGGCCCACTGGTCTCGCCCGATGGCAAGACCGTCGCGTACGTGCGCCGGGCGGATGCGATCAGCGAGCTGCGGCTCCACGACCTCGCCACCGGAGCAGAGCGGGTGCTGCGCGCGCGGGTCACGACCGACGACGAGGAGAACTTCATACCGCTCCAGGGGGGATTCCCCCGCATGGCGTACACCCCCGACGGGAAGGCGCTGGTGCTCACCGACGGCGGGAAGATTCACGTCGTGAGGCTCGCGGACGGCGCCGACCGGGTCGTGCCGTTCCGTGCCCACGTGCGGCAGGAGGTCCCCTATCCCGTGGCCGTCGAGAGCCGCGTGGATGACGGGGACCTCCGGGCCCATTTCATCCGGTGGGCATCGTCAAGCCCCGATGGAACCAAGCTCGCGTTCAGCGCCCTCGGGAAACTGTACGTGATGGATCTCCCGACCGGAGCGCCGCGGCGGCTGACGACGAACCCGGACCGGGAGTACGCGGCGGCGTTCTCCCCGGACGGGAAGTGGATCGCCTACACGACGTGGTCCGACGCGTCCGGTGGACAGGTCCGCGTGATCTCTCCCTCAGGCGGCCGGAGCCGGGTGCTGGTCCCCGCAGGCGGCCATTACGCGAACCCCGGTTGGTCCCGGGACGGCACCAAGATCCTTTATGTGCGGAGTACGAACCCCGAGCTCAGGCAGCTCCAGCCGGAGAACACGCCGTATTTCGAGCTGTATTGGGTGGGTCTCCAGGGGGGCGCGCCGCACTTCATTACTACCGTCTCCTCCGGCACTTTTGGTCTTCGGTATCACCCGGTCGTCACCTTCAACGCCGACGCGTCGCGCGTGTTCTTCGCGGAGCGGGTCCGGCCGAGCACTCCGAGTGATCCTGAGAAGACCGTGCTCGTGTCCGTCCGGCTCGACGGCACCGACAAGAAACAGCATCTCCGCTTCACCTCGGTGGACGAAGTCGTGCCGTCTCCTGACGGCTCGCAGGCGGCCCTGGTCAAGTCGGACAATGTCTGGATCGTGGCGCTGCCGCCGTTCCCGACGACGGTTGCCGATGTCGCCTTCGACTCGCCGGCGATCCCGGTTAAACAGTTGAGCACGGAAGGCGGCTCCTACATCGGGTGGCAGGGCACAAACACCCTCACCTGGGCGTTCACGAATCATTTCTTCCGCCAGCGCCTCGATCAGGAAAAGCAGGAGAAGCAGGAGAAGCGCGACACGATCGCGGTCACGCTCACTGTCCCACGCCCAAAACCAAAGGGGACGATAGCGTTCACGCACGCCCGGGTCGTGACCATGAAAGGCGACGAGGTGATCGCGGACGGGACGATCGTCGCCCAAGGCAACCGGATCGTCGCCGTCGGGTCCGCGTCTTCGGTGAGCGTCCCGAGTGACGCGGTGCGCGTTGACGCTGCCGGGACGACGATCATCCCGGGACTCGTCGACGTGCACGCGCACGTCTTCTACAACGCGTACGAGCTGTTCCCCGAGGAGAAGTGGCAGTTCATCGCGAACCTCGCGTACGGCGTGACCACGGTGTACGACCCGTCGGCCCATAGCATCGACGCCTTTCCGCAGGCCGAGCTGGTCGAGGCAGGCGAGATGCTCGGACCTCGCGTCTATTCGTCCGGCGACGTGATCTACGGAACGCTGGTGTTCCCCAGCATGTACGCGCAGATCAACACGATCGACGACGCCCGGCACATCGCGCGAAAGTTCAAGGAATACGGCGCGATCGAGCTGAAGCAGTACCTGCAACCGACCCGGATCAAGCGGCAGCTGCTCGTGCAAGCGGCCCGTGAGAGCGACGTGCGCATCACCGCCGAGGGCGGGGCGGACATGTACCTCGACCTTTCAATGGTGGCCGACGGTTATACCGCGTTCGAGCATCCCTTCCCCATCGCGCCCCTGTACCGCGACGTCGTGGAATTCATGGCTCGGGCGGGGACGTACTACACCCCGACGTTGATCGTGGCGTACGGCGGGCTCACGGCGGAGGATTACTTCTACGCCAAAGACAACCATCACGACGATCAAAAGCTGCGGCGGTTCGTACCGGAGGAAGTGCTTGATTGGCACCGCCGCCGCTCGATCGCGCCGGAGGAGGAGTACCACTTCAAGGACGTAGCGACATCGGCGGCGGCCATCACGCGGGCGGGCGGCAAGGTGTGCCTCGGGGCGCACGGCCAGCTCCAAGGGCTGGGTGCGCACTGGGAGCTATGGGCGCTGGCGATGGGTGGCGTGTCGAACCTCGAGGCGCTGCGCGAGGCCACGCTGAATGGCGCCGAGAAAATCGGGCTGGAGCGCGACTTGGGTTCGCTCGAGGCGGGGAAGCTCGCGGACTTCGTGGTGCTCGACGCCAACCCTCTCGAGGATATTCACAACAGCCAGAAGATCCGTTACGTCGTGAAGAACGGCTTCGTGTACGATGCCGCGTCGATGACGGAGGTATGGCCGGAGCGGAAGCACCTCCGGAAGTTCTTTTGGATGACGGACGCCGACGGCACGCGGTTCGCGGCGCCCGAGCCGGCGCGACTCGGGAATCCGTGATGGGCCGGTCCGTCCTGCCGCTGGTTACGCTGGTCGTGGCTTTCCTCTCGACGCCGGCGAGCGGTCAGGACTCCACCGCCCGCGCCTTGTCGCCCGAGGATCTCTTCGCGGCGCGGACTCTCGTGTTCGGGTCAGCGGTCCGCATATCCGCCGACGGGCGATACCTCGCGTACGTCACCTGGGACCCGCAGGGCCGCCTCACCGACGGTGCGCTCCGCGAGAGGCCCGGCCTGTGGTACCTCTTTCCCGGCGGTCTCCCGAATGGGTTCGGGCCCGGCGCCGAAGTGTGGGTGCTGGATCTCGAGACTCGTCAGACGATCAAGGTCAATGGCGACGGGACCAACGCGTGGGCTCCGGTCTGGTCACCGCGGGAGTCGCGGCTCCTGTTCCTCTCGGACAGCGGTGGTACGCCGAGGCTCTGGGAGTGGCGTCCAGCGCACCCGCTGCGCCGCGTGAGCAGTCGGCCGCTGGCCACGGACTACTACGGCGCGTCCGGCGCCATGGCCTGGATGCCGGACGGGCGGACCATCGTCCTGGCCACCGCGCCCCTCGAGGCACTGCGGGAGGCGACCCCTCCACACCTGTCGGGCAGCGTCACTCCGGGAGTCCAACCGGACTCCCTCACGGTCGAGGTGCGACGGGCGGGCCCGGTCACCGGCCAGCCGGCGTCCGACTCATCCGCGACCCACGCCGCCCCGCCATCCGCCGCCGAGTATGAGATCGTGGCTGTGGACGTGGAGACCGGCGCGGTGCGCTCGCTCGGTCGCGATGTGGACGTGCACTGGCTCGAGCCGAGTCCGGATGGACGACTCTTGGCGTATGCGGCGATGCGTGACCGGTCGAAGCCAGGGGGAATGCGCTACCAGACGTACTATGACGTGCTGGTCCGGCCCGTCCGCGGTTCAGGAGCACCGCGCACGCTGTGCCGACAGGTGCCGATCAGCTTCTTCGGGCGCCATGTCGTGCGCTGGGCACCCGACTCCCGCGCGCTGGTGTACGCGACGACAGGACTCGAGCAGCAGCAAGGCTTTTTCAGGATCGGTGTGGATGACTCGGTAGCGATCCAGCTGGTGCCTTTCTCACCCAAGATGAGACAACTGAGCGGCGCAATCTGGTCTCCCTCGAGCGACGCCATCTACGGCTGGGCCGGCGAATCGGTGTGGGCTTACGATCCCCGGACCGGGCAAGGGCGCGAGGTGGCGCATCTGGCCGGGAAGCGCGTCGCCTATCTGCTTGCCACAGGCACCGGCGGGCCTGCCACGCTTTCCGAGCCCCAGGTGCTCGTGGCTCTCGCGTCCGACAGCGCCGGCGTCGTGTGGGGGTTCTATCGGGTCGAGCTCTCCTCTGGGCAGGTCCGAGCTCTGTACGAGGCCGAGCAGGCGATCGCGGGTGGCGGCTTCGAGGCGGAGAACACCGTGGCGGTGGACCCGCATGCCGGCCGCGTGGTGTTCGCTGCCGAGGCGGCCTCGCAAGCGCCGGAGCTATGGCTGACCGACCTGTCATTTCGCGCGCCCAAGCCTGTCAGCCGCCTGAGCGGGCGCGCAGGGGACATCCCGCTCGGCGAGCGCCGCGTCGTCACGTGGACAGACGCCGACGGCACAAGACGGAGCGGGATCTTGCTGCTGCCGTCGGGCTACCGGCCGGGCGTCCGCTACCCGCTCATCCTCTGGGTGTACGAGCAGGCCGTGCCGTATTACGTGAACACGTTCGGGCTGGCAGGGCAGACGGCGTTCAACCTCCACCTCTTCACCACGCGGGGGTACGCCGCGTTCTATCCGGATGTGCGGTGGATCCCGGACTCGGTGATGCCCGGGCTAGGACGGCAGGCGGCGTCGGCCGTGCGCGAGCTTGCGCGGGAAGGTGTCGTGGACTCGACGCGCGTCGGCGTGGTGGGCCA
>Ga0307469_10000323_pt1 | contig 18187 bp, 16 predicted proteins | sample atmos_gasesAM2C__FD_203084 | JGI IMG/M metagenome (GOLD analysis project Ga0307469, IMG submission 203084) | Hardwood forest soil microbial communities from Morgan-Monroe State Forest, Indiana, United States - atmos_gasesAM2C_515 | ecosystem: Environmental > Terrestrial > Soil > Temperate...
AGCGACCGCGCCGTCCGTCGGGGCAAGCACACCGTCGTTCTCGGCGACGTGACGTCGACGGAGCCCGTGGTCGGCTACGTCGAGCGCCCGGTCGCGACCGCGCTCGTCGTCGTTCCCAGAACCCCGAGAGCACCGTCCGCCAGTGTCGCCGTGCTGGCGGCGATGCCACTTCGGTCGGCATCGTCCGCGTCCTCACCGCGCGGCGACATCGTCGCGTCGGGACCGGGCAGTCTGCCGGCGATCGTCGTGCGCGTCACTTCGTGGCGGACACGCCTGCTCTCCGCGGCTCTGGTGCTCGTCGCGCTCGCGTTCGCGGCTGCCGCGGCGCTTCGCAGGGTCGTCCAGCGCCGCTAAGGCACCGTCCACTTCGTCTGCGTCGTCGTCGCGAACCGGACGTAGTGCGGCTTCTCCCCGCCCTCCACTTGGAACACGAGGGGACCGCTCACGCACTGACCGGGGTTGATCGTTCCCTTCGTTCGGAACTCTCCGGCCTGCGATTGGCTGTCGGGGATCACGGAGTTGCCGTTGTACAGCACGAGATTGAAGTCCGGCGCGAGGTCGGCCCCCGACTCCTGTACCTGAGGGCCCGCACAGAAGGACACGTTCACGGTCTCGTAGACCTGTCCGGGGCCGTTCGGGATCGAACGGTTCGCGTGCAGATGCCATCCGAGCACCGTCACCTTGCTGCCTGTGTGCGTGATGACTGTCCGGCCCATCGCGACGGTGCCGCCGGCCGCCACGGGCGGGAGTGTGTGCGTCGGCTTCGGTGTGGCGGGCACCGGTGTCGGGGTCGTTGACGCCTGCGGCGCTTTACACGCCGTGCATGCGAGCAGCGCCAGCCCCACCCAGAACCGCCTCATGGTCGTCTCACCACGTATCGGCCCGCGCGGGCTCTAACTGACGGTCACCGTCCCCGTCATCTGCTGCGGGTGGACGTCGCAGTGGAAGTAGTACGTCCCCGGCTTGAGGCTGCCCACCTTGTACGTCGACGTTGTCCCCGGCTGCGTGATGTCGCCACGGAAGAGGACGGTCTGCAGGTCGGTCGCGTTCGGGAAGATCGCGATGTTGTGCGGCTGGTTGTCCTGGTTCGAGAAGTCGATCTCGGCCCCCGACGCGGGAAGCTTGATCGTCTTCGTGTCGAAGGACACGTTCTTCGCACTCACTGCGATCTTCGGCGTGTTCGCTGCGGCTTCCTTCGCGTAGGCCGGACCCCGCTGGTACCCCCACGCCCCGGCGACGATCGATGCGATCGCGAAGACCGCCAGCCCGCCGACGAGCGTCGGCGTCCGGAGCCTGCGGGACGAAGCAAGTGCCGTCGCACCGATCAAGATCACGAGGGCCTGGCCGAGCGCGACGCCGACGGCCACGAGATGTCCCGTCGCGAGCAGCACGCGCGAGAAGCCGAAGACGATGACCTCCGTGAAGAGGATCGCCGACAACGGGATGAGGACGGGCAGGATCGCCCGCTCGCGAAGTTCGGTGTTCATCGCTTCGATGCCTCCAAGGTGTCGAGTCTGCTCCATTCGAGGACGTCGATATTCTCGCGTTCCTCAACGTTCGCCCATCTGAAGAAGTACACACCGATGAACCCCCAGAGGATGGCCGTCCCGAGGAGCTTCATCTCGAGTCCCGAGATCAGCTGGTCCGTCAGCGGGGACAGACCGAACAGCCGGGTGGGCGTGTGCAGGTACGCCTTGTACAGCACTGTGTGTCCGAAGGTGAGGAAGGACGCCGGCACCGTCGGCACGAGCGACTGCACGAAGAGGTACATCATGCGCGGCGGGTAGCTGAGCTTCGGGAGCTCGATCAGTGGCGTCAGCACCGGCGACCACATCATGAACGACGTTCCGACGAGCAGCAGGTGCATCCCGAAGTGGAAGCCCTCGTTGTGGGTCGACATGTTCACGACGTTCGGGATGTGTGTGACGGCGATCACCGTGTTGAACGCCGCGAGAGCGATGATCGGCTTCGTCAGGACCTGCGCGACGCGGATCCCCTGAGGCTTGAGGATGTACCGCAGCATCCACGCCGGCATCCCGCACAGGATGAGCGGGGGGAAGACGAGCGACAGCAGCAGGTGCTGGAACATGTGCACCGAGAACAGGTAGTGCTCGGCGATGTCGTGGATCGGGTACGTGGTGGCGACCAAGAGCACGAGCAGCCCGGTGCTGAACGATGCGACCTGGCGGCGCGTGACGACGCGTTCGATCGGGTGCGCGGCGCGCGGTCCGACCTTGCGGATCAGCCAGACATAGCAAGAGGCGAGGATCAGGGCGAGGAGCCAGACCTCCGCGTGGGCGTTCCAGCGCGGCATCTACAGCTTCCCGTGGATCAGGCGCCCCATGAAGTGGAAGAAGTTGTGGAAGCTCGAATGCTGCAGACCGAGCGTCGAGAACGCCACGGTGTAGACCAGGAGCGCCAGGATGATGCCCGAGACGAACAGCCGTCGGAAGATGGGGCTGTCGAAGCGCAGATGCATGAACCACAGCCCGACGAGCGAGAACTTGATGAACATCATCACGATCAGCAGCGTGCTGAACAGCGGACGCGGGATGGCCTTGACGTAGTACGCCCCGACCTCGACCGCGGTGACGACGGCGAGGATCAACGCGATCTTGACGTACTCGGCCGGGCCGGGATGCGCGTGTTCGTGCGCCGGCTCGACGAGGGGGTGGTCGGCGTGTTCGGTGGTCATCAGTGCTTCGGCACCGGCATCAGGTAGACGACGGTGAAGATCACGACCCACACGATGTCGACGAAGTGCCAGTACAGGCCGATGAGCTCGACGTAGAGAGCGTGCTTGGGCCCGATCTTGCCCGCCAGGGATAACCCGACGAGCGAGAGCAACATGATGATCCCGAGCGTGACGTGCGTCCCGTGGAAGCCCGTCAGCAGGAAGAACGCGCTCGAGGCCGGGTTCGCGGACAGCGAGAGCCCCTCGTGGACGAAGCTTGTGAACTCGTAGACCTGGCCCCCGATGAACGTCATGCCGAGGAGCGCCGTCGCCGTGAGCCAGATGCGCATCTTGCGCTCTTCGTTGCGCTGGATCGCCGCGAGGGCGAGCACCATCGTGAGCGAGCTCATGAGCAGGACGAAGCTCGACACCGACGTATAGGGGATGTCGTAGACGTTGTGCGGCTTGATGCCGACGCCCTTCGAGCGGTACAGCAGGTAACCCGAGATCAGGGCGCCGAAGAGCAGACACTCCGAACCGAGGAACGCCCACATCGCGAGCTTGCGGTTGTCGAGTCCCGTCGACGTCGCGTGCGCACCGTGTTCTTCGACTGCAATCGCTTCTGTTGTCATCTACTCCACCGGTTCCATCGCCCAGCCGTAGATCCCGACGAGCAGGACCACGGCACCGAGCGCGCCGAGCGCCCACTGGAAGATCACGCCGTAGCCGAACAGCGGGAGCGCCGCGGCCGCGACGAGCGGCCAGTACGAGGGCTTCGGCATATGCGGCTCCGCATGTTCTGCGTGCGCAACGGCTTCGTCCGACGCGCCGGCGACGACGGGCACAAGGTTGCCCTGTTCGTCCTCCGAATACTTCTTGTGCCACCAGTCGTCACGTTCATGGACGACGGGGATCTCCAGGTAGTTGTAGTGCGGCGTCGGGTTCGGGATCGACCACTCGATCGTGCGGGCGTCCCACGGATCGTCCCCCGACGGCTTCCCTTTGAACTTCGTGAGCACGATGTTGATCAGGAAGATCAGGATCGAGAACGCGATGATGAACGAACCGATCGTCGACACCATGTTCCAGAAGTCGAACCCCTGGTGTGCCGGGTACCGGTAGTAACGGCGCGCCATCCCCTGCAAGCCGAGGATGTGGAACGGCGCGAACGTCACGTTGAACCCGATGAGCATGATCCAGAAGTGCGTCTTGCCGAGCTTCTCCGAGAGGAGCTTCCCGGTCAGCTTCGGATACCAGTAGTAGATCCCGGACATCAGCCCGAAGATTGCGCCACCGAAGAGCACGTAATGGAAGTGGGCGACGATGTAATAGGTGTCCGTCTGCTGGTAGTCGGACGGAACGATCGAGTGCGTGACGCCTGAGAGTCCCCCGATCGTGAACATCGTGATGAACCCGACCGAGAACAACATGGGCGTGGTGAAGCTGATCTTCCCGCCCCACATCGTCCCTAACCAGTTGAAGATCTTCACCCCCGTCGGGACCGCGATGAACATCGTCGAGATGGCGAAGGCCGAGTTCGCGATGGGACCGAGACCGACGGCGAACATGTGGTGCGCCCACACACCCCAGCCCATGAAGCCGATCGCGACGCCGGAGAACGCGACGAAGGTGTAGCCGAACAGAGGCTTTCGCGAGAACGTGGGTAAGACCTCGGACACGATCCCCATCGCGGGCAAGATCAGGATGTACACCTCGGGGTGTCCGAACATCCAGAACATGTGCTGCCACAGCACGGGGTCGCCGCCCTGCGCCGGGTTGAAGAAGTTCGTCCCGAAGGCGGTGTCGAAGAGGAGCTCGAACAGCGCCACTGCGATGACCGGCATCGCAAACAGGAGCAGGAAATTCGTGACGAGCGACATCCAGATGAACATCGGCATCTTGAAGAAGCTCATGCCAGGCGCGCGCATATTGATGATCGTCGTCACGAAGTTCACGGACGCTACGAGGGACGCCACACCGGTGATCTGCAGACCGATGGCGTAGAAGAGCGTCCCGATCGTCGTCGGGAGGCCCATCGTCGACAACGGCGCGTAGCAGAACCAGCCGCACTGCGGCGCCCCGCCGAGGAAGAACGACGAGTAGAGGAACAGGCCGCCGAAGAGGAACGTCCAGTAGCTGAACGCGTTCAGCCGCGGGAACGCGACGTCGCGCGCGCCGATCATGAGCGGGATCAGGTAGTTGAAGAACGCCGCTCCGAGCGGCATCACGACGAGGAAGATCATCGTGATGCCGTGCATCGTGAAGATCTGGTTGTACTGCTCGGCCGTGAGGACGTGGCCGTTCGGATGAGCAAGCTGCAGGCGGATGAGCAGGGCTTCGCTGCCGCCGATGAGGAAGAACAGCAGCGCCGTGCAGCCGTAGAGGATGCCGATGCGCTTGTGGTCGACGGTCGTCAGCCAGCTGACGATGCCCTTCTGAGTCTCTGTCGGACGGCGGAACGGCCCGTCGTACGCCGGCGTCTCGAGATGCTCGGTTACGGTCGCCATCAGCGGTCAGTATCCACTACTTGAGCCCCTCCAAGAACGCGATCAACGCGTTGATGTCCGAATGCGAGAGGCCCATCGTCGCGATCCCCGCGGGCATCTTCGATCCCGGCTTCTCCGCCGGAGCATCTGACAGCCACAGGCGCAGGTTGTGCGTGTTGAACGCGAAGATCCCGCCGGCGAACGTCTCGCGCGTCGCGACGTGTGTGAGGTCTGGACCGACGTTGCCGGCCGCGGCCGTGCCGCGGATCGTGTGACACCCGACACACTGCTGCGCGAGGAAGACCTTCATGCCTTTCTTACCGAGCGCGCTCGTCGGCATCATCAGGTTCCGCGCCTGGTTCGCCGCCCACTTCTCGAAGTCGGCGGGCTCTTGCGCGATCACACGCAGGCGCATGTTCGCGTGGGAGAGACCGCAGAACTCGACGCACGTCCCGAGGTATGTCCCCGGGTGGGACGCTTCGATCTTCAGGTGGTTCGTCCGGGCCGGGACGACGTCCTGCTTCCCGGCCAGCGCCGGCACCCAGTAGCTGTGGATGACGTCGTTCGAGTTGAGCGACAGCCAGATCGGACGGCCCACGGGGATGTGCAATTCGTTCGCGTTCGTGAACGACGCCTCGATGCCGTTCTGCTTCGGGTAGTTGTACTTCCACCACCACTGCTGCGCCTGCACCTGGATGTTCAAGGCCCCCTTCGGGACGCGGGCGAGCGAGAAGATGCCGGCGACCGTCGGGATCGCGATCGAGCCGAGTAGCAGCATCGGGATGATCGTCCAGGTGAGTTCGAGCCGCGTGTTCCCGTGGGTCTGCTTCGGTGCGCTGTCGTCGCCCTTCCGGCGGCGGAAGCGGAAGAGGGCGAAGACGATCGCGCCTTCGACCAGGACGAACACGACCACGGCGAGGATGAAGACCATGTTCCAGAGGCCGTAGATCTGGTGGGCGATCGGGCCCTGCGGCCGGAGCGTGTCGAGCGGCGCGTTCCTCGCGCAGCCGACCGCCAGGAGCGAGACGCAGGCGAGGGCCGCCACCAACCGAGCCCGGGGTTTCATACGGGCAGTAGCCTGCTGCGAGACGCCTTTGTGCGTCAACTCACTTAGTTACAGTGAGACCCATGGGCCTCGAGAGCCTCAGCTACACGCGCCTCGCCGAGGCGGCCGGCGCCGACACGATCGCCGGGCTCCCCTACGTCGTGCGCGTGTTCCTTGAGAACGTCCTGCGCCACCAGGGCGCGGGCGCGACGGATGCGCACATCCGCCTCCTTCTCGACTGGAACTCGGGTTCGTCCGACGAGTTCCCCTTCTTCCCGGCGCGTGTGATCCTGCAGGACTTCACCGGCGTGCCGTGCGTCGTCGACCTCGCGGCCCTGCGGTCGGCCGTCGCGCGCCTCGGCGGCGACGTGAGGTCGGTCAACCCGAAGATCCCCGTCGACCTCGTCATCGACCACTCGGTGATCGTCGACTCCTACGGGACCGCAGGCTCCTTCGCGCGCAACGTCGAGCTCGAGTACGAACGGAACCGCGAGCGCTACGCGCTGCTGCGTTGGGCACAGACGGCGTTCGACCGCTTCCGTGTGGTGCCGCCGGGCGCCGGCATCGTCCATCAGGTCAACCTCGAGTACATCGCGAGCGTCGTGTTCCGCGACGGCGACACCATCTATCCCGACACCCTCCTCGGCACCGACTCGCACACGACGATGATCGGGGGCCTCGGCGTCCTCGGTTGGGGCGTCGGCGGAATCGAGGCCGAAGCCGCGATGCTCGGCGAGCCGATCTCGATGCTCGCGCCGATCGTCGTCGGCGTCCGTCTCGAAGGCGCGATGCCCGAAGGATCGACGGCGACCGACTTCGTCCTCGCCATCACCGAGATGCTGCGGCAGCACGGTGTCGTCGGGAAGTTCGTCGAGTTCTACGGCCCGGGTCTGCACACGCTCACCGTCGCCGACCGCGCGACGATCTCGAACATGTCGCCGGAGTACGGCGCGACGGAAGGCATCTTCCCGATCGATGCGCAGACCATCGCCTATCTACGCAACAGCGGGCGGGACGAAGCGCACGTCGAGCTCGTCGAGTCATACGCGAGAGCGCAAGGTCTCTTCCACGAACCGGACGCACCCGATCCGACGTACAGCGAGCTCCTCACCTTCGACCTCGGCTCGGTCGAGCCGTCGCTCGCCGGGCCGCGCCGTCCGCAGGATCGCGTCGCGCTCGGCTCCCTCGGCGAACGCTTCCGGACGGAGCTCCCGAAGTTCAAGCCGTCCGGGCCGGAGGTCTCGGCCATCCGGCGGCGGAGCGACGACGTCGACATCGCGTCGGCGCACGTCTCGATGAACGGTTCGTCCGACGAATTGAAGGACGGATCCGTCGTCATCGCCGCCATCACGAGTTGCACGAACACGTCGAACCCGACCGTGATGGTCGGCGCAGGTCTGCTGGCACGCAATGCCGTCGCGAAGGGACTCACCGTCGGCCCGCTCGTGAAGACGTCGATGGCGCCGGGTTCCCCCGTCGTCATCGACTACCTCACAAACGCGGGACTCATCGAGCCGCTCGAAAAGCTCGGCTTCTTCCTCGTCGGCTTCGGGTGCACCACATGCATCGGCAACAGCGGACCTCTCGCCGATCCGATCGCGAACGCGATCGAGAGCGACAACCTGACGTGCGCCGCGGTGCTGTCCGGGAACCGCAACTTCGAAGGACGCATCCATCCGCACGTGAAGATGCAGTTCCTCGCCTCGCCGCCGCTCGTCGTCGCGTACGCGCTCGCCGGGACCGTCGACACCGATCTCACGACCGAACCGATCGGCACGGACACCGACGGACAGCCGGTGTTCCTGAAGGACATCTGGCCCACGTCCGAAGAGATCGCGCGGACGATCGCGTCGTCCATGAACGCGGACGAGTACCGCAAGCGCTACGCCGAGATCTTCACCGGCGACGAACGCTGGCACGCGCTCGATGTTCCGTCCGGCGATCTGTACGCATGGGATCCGCACTCGACGTATATCGCGGAGCCGCCGTTCGTCGCGGACACCACACAGGATCGACCGCCCATCGCCGACATCGTGGGCGCACGCGTGCTCGCGCTCGTCGGTGATTCCGTCACGACCGACCATATCTCCCCCGCCGGTCCCATCCCCGCGACCTCACCGGCCGGCGAATGGCTCCAGGAGCGCGGCGTCGACAAAGCGCACATGCACTCGTACGGCGCGCGCCGCGGGAATCACGAAGTGATGGTGCGCGGCACGTTCGCGAACATCCGCCTCCGCAACGAGATCGCCCAAGGCAAGGAAGGCGGCTGGACGAAGCACTTCCCGTCCGGCGAGATCGTCACCATCTTCGAAGCGTCGGAGCGTTACCGCGCGGAGGGGACGCCACTCGTCGTGCTCGCGGGGGCCGAGTACGGGACGGGGTCGTCCCGCGACTGGGCGGCCAAGGGGACGCTGCTCCTCGGCGTGAAAGCGGCGCTCGCCGCATCGTACGAGCGCATCCACCGCGCGAACCTCGTGCAGATGGGCGTCCTGCCGCTGCAGCTCCCGGACACACCACAGAACCTCGGCCTCAAGGGCGACGAGGTCGTCGACATCGCCGGTCTGAACGACGTGAAGCCCGGCGGAACGTTGGACGTAACCTTCCGCGGTGACGGCGACGAACGGAAGATCGAGGTGCGCGTCCGCGTCGACACGCAAGCCGAGCTCCGCTACCTCCATGAAGGTGGGATCCTTCCGGCGGTCGTGCGTGAGAAGACGCGATGAACGACCTCGACGTCACGGTCCGCAGCGACGGCACGCAGTGCACCGTCCACCTCGAAGGAACGTGCGACCTCGCGTCCGCGCCGCAGTTGCGAGGGAAGCTGTTGGAGCTCCGTCCGCCCGCCGTCCGCGATCTCGTGATCGATGTGTCCGGACTCGAGTTCATCGATTCGACCGGACTCGGGCTGCTCCTCGGCGCGATGCGCCGCTTGCGCGAGGCCGGAGGAACGTTCGGCCTCGCGGGCGCGACGGGAGCCGTCCTGCGCGTCCTCGAGATCACCGATCTCGACAAGGTCTTCCCGCTCTTCCCGGACATCGAGTCCGCGCGCTCCTAAGTACGGGTTGTCCACGGATGCCCGCTCCCACCTCCGGGAGTACTACGGATGAGACCGGCCACGTCGAGTCCAGGAGGTGGGTATGCACCCGAATGCCGAGCGGCTGCAAGCTGCGTACGAGGCGTACGGCCGAGGTGATATCGATGCCGTCGCCGCAGATTGGACGGACGACGTCCTCTGGCACGTCACCGGGACGACGCCGATCGCCCATGACCGCCGCGGCCGCGACGAGATCATGGAGTTTCTCGGCGAGCTCATCACGATGACGAACGGGACGTTCAAGCTCGAGCCGCAGCGGTACTTCGCGGACGACGAGTACGGCGTCGTGATCTGCAACTCGTCGGCGACCATCGCGGACCAGCAGATCGCGGGCATGACGGTCCACGTCCATCGCATCGTCGACGGGAAGGTCGCCGAGAGCTGGTTCCTCGACGAGCGGCCCCTCGAGGAGGACGCGGCCTTCCAAGCCGCCTTCGCGCTGATCGCAGCCAAGGCCTAAACGGACACCTGCGGAAGGGCACCCCGGCCGACGGGCATGGGTGCCCTTCAGCCTATGCTGTATGCATGCAAGCCATCTGGCGTGGTGCGATCAATTTCGGCCTGATCTCCATCCCGGTGCGGCTGTTCTCCGCGACCGAGGAGAAGAGCGTCCGCTTCAACCTCCTCCATAAGGAAGACGGCGGACGGATCCGCAACAACCGCACGTGCACCGTTTGCGGGACGACCGACCTTCAGAAGGAAGATCTCGTACGCGCGTTCGAATACGAGAAGGGCGCGTACGTCCAGTTCACGGACGACGAGATCGCGAACGTGCAGACGGAGACGTCGCACACCGTCGAGGTCGTGCATTTCACGGCGACCGAGCAGATCGACCCGATCTACTACCAGCGCTCGTACTACCTGGCCCCCGACGAGCTCGGGATCAAGGCGTATGCGCTCCTCCGTAAGGCGCTGGCGAAGTCGGACCGCGTCGCCGTGGCGAAGGTCGCGATCCGCGACAAGGAGCGACTCGCGACGCTGCGCGTCCGGGACAACGTCCTGGTGCTCGAGACGATGTACTGGCCCGACGAGATCCGCGAAGCACGCTTCGCGGAGACCGAGAAGGACATCGAGTCGAGCGAGCAGGACTACAAGATGGCGTCGATGCTCATCGACTCCCTGACCGAGGACTTCGAGCCGAGTCAGTACCGCGACACGTACCGTGACGCGCTGATGGCGGCGGTCGGCGAGAAGATCGAGGGCCGCGAGGTCGTGGCACCGGCGGCGTCAGAGGAAGCGCCGCAGGTGGTCGACCTGACCGAAGCGCTGAAGCGGTCGCTCGAAGAGGTCAAGGCGCGCAAAGCGTCCGGCGAATAGACGGAACGGGGGCCGACTTTCGCCGACCCCCGTCCGAAGCTCGTTCGAGCTCAGAACTCGGACACGTGCGCGGTGAACGTGCCGCCCTTTTGGATGCGGACCGTCTGACTTCCGCACAGCGTCGTCGGCACGGTCGTTTGCAACTGATACACGAGGGTCGATGACTGGTCACCGCTCGGGTACCACCCACTGCTGTTCGCGGGGTCCGCGATAGCCCCTGAGTCCGGGATGCTGACGATCCAATCGCCGCTAGACCCGCCGCCGTTCGGGCACGTGTAGGCGAAGTCGATGGTGGCGCCGCTGATCAGCACGTTAGTCAACGGGTGCTTGCCTGGGATCGTGAAGTCGTAGCCCGCCTTGAAGGGCGTGCCCGCCTTCACCTTGAGGTCACCCTCCATCCCTTGCTGCGCGAAGGTGATCGTCCCTGTGCACGGCACCGTCTTCGTCGCGCTCCAACTGCCCGACCCGCCGGCCGAGTAATGCCAGCGCATGTTGATCGCCGGCGTGCACGACGATGTCGCCGTGAACAGCTCATTGTCGATCGCGGCTGAGGCGTTGTAGTTAGAGTCGCCACCGTACGACGCGTTGAAGCAGTACTGACCTGTGACCGACGGTGTCTTGGGAGCCGAGCTCGCGTGCGAGTTCACCAGGTCCACGACGACGCCCACGGGGGCATCTGCGATCAGCGCGCCAGCACACGGCCCGTAGCTGAACGTGACGCTGCCTGTGGGGGCCGGGACCCCGGTGACGCCGGTCAGGTTCGCGATGTCGTGCACCTGCGTATTGATGGGCACGCTCGACACCGCGAAGCCCGACCCGTCGACGACAGTTGTGGAGAGTCCCGGAGTCGCCTTGTTGACGGAGAAGGGTTCGCACGGACTTGCGTTGTTGTTGTTCGAAACGGTGGCCGGGTCGCCACTCGTGAAGACGGCCTGGAACGAGTACGAGCCCGCAGTGAGCTGGGCCGTGGACACCGACGTACCGGTCACCGTTGTGTCCGTCCCGTTGGGGGTGAAGCTGTTGGTCGCGATCGCCATCGACGCGCCTTGCGGGTTGGCCAAGCAGTCCGTGCTCGGGCTGAACAGCTTGAAGTGGACAGTGCTCCCTTGCGGGATGCCGACGCCCGCCGAAACCGTCACCGTGTCGGACATCGTGCCGCCCAAGGCGAGCGGCGACGTCGAGTTCAGCGTGGTCGATACCGTCGGATCTGCGGGTGGGTTCTCGAGCGGGCTAACGGTGAAGGGCTCGGTCGCGATCGGATTCACGTTGTAGTTGAGATCGCCGATGTAGGAGGCCTCGAAGCAGCCGCCCGGCGATGCTGCCGTCTCGATGGCGGACGAGGATCCGATGCCGCCGCCGCTGCCGGCCGCGTGCGACGTCCCCGAGCAGCTCGTGTCGTGGTAGGTGTAGGTGACCGTTCCGCTCGGATCGATACCGGCGACCGAGCCCGCTGTGACCGCGGTCGTGTCATGGATCTTTTCGCCAGGGTCAGCCGAACTACCCACATCGTTGCCGACTGCGTCGCGAACCGTCGTCACGATCGTGAGGGTGCCTTTGTCTACAACGAAGGGCTCGCAGGCACTGGTGCTGCCCGGCAGGGTCGTGTCGCTGCTTGTGAACACCGCATCGAACGCGTACGTCCCCGCGTGTAGCGTCGACTGCACGGCAGAGGTCGCGGTCATCGTCTTCGTCCCGATCCCGCTCGAGGTCTGCACCGCGACCGTTGCGTTCGTGCCACTCTTGCAGTCACCCGAGCCACCCGTGAAGAAGTGGAAGGTCACGGAGCTGCCTTGTTGGATGTTCTTTCCGGCCGTGACGTTCGCCGTGTCGTAGATCGACGTGCCGAGGTTCACATGTGCGGGGTTGTTCGGGTCTGTGGCGATAGATCCACCACCATCGTTGTTGTGGAGCGTCGTGGACACAGCCGACGACACCACCTTGAAGTTGTCCGTCTTCGTCGTGCTGTTCGCGAAGGTCGGGTCCATGCTGATCCAAACCTTGTACTCCGTGCCGCTATTCGGCGAGTCGTCGAACCCGAGAGTGTGCGTAGTCGGTGATGTGACGATCATGTCGAGCTGCAGGCACGACGAGAACTTTCCAGCCGCCGTCACAGTGATGGGGGTCCCGGAGCTTGCGCCGAGCAACACGGCGCCGCTTGGATCTGTGACCTTGACGTAGTACAGACCAGGATCGAGTCCGCTGTTCCCCGAGGGCCCGGTCGGCCCGCCGTTGAGATAGACGGCGTCCTTCGATGGATAGATGTTTCCGTTGATCCGTAGACAGGTGCTATTCGTCGTGAAGAGCGCGTTCGGATCGAAGGTCGTCATGAAGACTTTGCCGGACGAGGCGCCCGTTGCCGTCACGGTGTAGATGCCGTTGGGGTCGGTGGTCTTGATCGTGTACGCGTCCGAGAAGCTGCCGTTGGTATCGGCCGAGACATCGTGATGCTGCGCGAGAGATGCGTCCGGGTACGAAACGTCGACGCCGACTGTCTCGCCTGCGAGCATCCCATCGCCGGTGATCTGCACTGTGTCGCCTGCCTGATAGTTCCACCGGTCGGTGGAAACGGCGGCTTGTCCGTTGCCGGCCAACCCCACGACAACGACAAGCGCTCCGAGCAGCGCGATTAATCTCTTCAGCCCCGTCATTCTTCCCCAGCCCCTCTCACTCGATGGGCCACGAGAAGGCGGAGGTTGCCTCTTGCGTGAATACGCATCGGGCTCGCCCCCGCTACTCCACTGGCCCACAACTTCCAGAGATATGCCTGCCTTGTTGGTTCAACGCGGGCCGGCGTACATGCGAGACCCAGGGGAATCTGAAGGAACGTTCAATTTCTCCTTAAGATGTGAGTGGCGGCGAGGCGACGACGGAGCGGATACATGCGCGTGCTCCTGATCGAAGACGACACGAGCATCGGATACCTCATTCGCAGCGTCTTCGAGCGTGAGCGCTATGAGGTAACTCTTGCGACAACCGCGGAAGAAGGACTTCAACTCCTCGATGCCTGGAATCCCGAACTCGTCATCCTCGATATCGGACTGCCGGACCGTGACGGTCGAGAGGTCCTGAAAGAGATCCGGACGACGTCGGATGTCCCCGTCGTGATCGTCAGCGCCTTCGGGGACGAATCGTCACGCGTCGTCGGCCTCGAACTCGGATCGGACGATTACATCGTCAAGCCCTTCAGCGTGACGGAGCTCGTCGCGCGAGCTCGCGCCGTGACGAGGAGAGCTCGGCCCAAGGGAGAGATCGCTGCGGACCGCCTCGCGCACGGCGATCTCAGGATGGACGTCAGCACCCATCGCGTCTTCCAGGGTGCGAAAGAGATCGAGCTCACCAACATCGAGTTCCGCGTCCTCCGTGAGCTACTCGAGAACGGCGGAGCTGTCGTCAGCAGATCCGACCTCGCACGGACGGTCTGGGGACTATCGGCGGTCGACGCGACGCGCAGCATCGACGTCTGCATCAGCGCGATCCGTCACAAGCTCGGGGACCCGCCGACGGAGCCGCGCTACATAGAAACCGTGCGCGGCGTGGGCTTCAGGATGGGCGCTCCCTAGAAACGTCGGCGCGCGAAAGGCGTGCCGCGAGTAGCGCGTGACGAGTGGCCTTAGAACTGCTCCTTCGTCGACGTCGGGTCCGTAGCAGTGTTGGTCGTATTGCCTGCGTCGTCCGTCGGTGTCGACACAGGGATCCACGTGAACGTCCGGCTCGCCGTGATGGTGTTGAGCTTCGACCCGCAGTTTGAGCTACTCGACACGCAGGTGGCACCGATGGTCACCGTGACCGTTCGTCGGTCTGAGCTGAGAACCATCGAGGAGTTGGCCCACGTGATGCCCGCCGTGGCCCAGCCGGTGCTACCCATGTTCACCTTGCCCAGGCTGACGCCGTCCACTGAGAAGCTGTCGTTACCCGACGTCGCGGCGTCGTCGTCGGTTATCCGCGCCGTGACCGTCTGGGGCGAACCATCCCAGCCGGACAAGATGGTGCTCGCCTTCATCGGTTCTGAGTACGTGAACGAGATCGTGTCCGGGTTGTCGGGGCGTCCGGCGGTTGCGCCCGCACTGGCCGTGTCGATGCTTGAGGCGGTCGGCGAAGTCTTGTCAATGGTGACGGACTTGCTTCCCGACGATCCGACGTTGCCGGCCGCGTCGGTCTGCGACGCCCCGAAGCTATACGCCCCATCGGCCGAGAGCGCCGTGGTGAACGTCAGGGTCCACGCGCCCGCGGAGCACGTCGCCGTGGCCGGCGTCGTCGGGTTCACGCCGAGGGTCACGCTGACGGCGCCGTCGCCCGTGGTGCACGCGCCGCCCACGGAGGTCACGTTGACGTTGGTCAGGTAGGGGAACGTGCGCGCCGAGCCGTTGACGCTCGTGAGCGTGACGCTCGGCAGAGTCTTGTCGATGGTCACGGAGCTGCTAGCCGACGATCCGACGTTGCCGGCGGCGTCGGTCTGGGACGCCACGAAGGTGTACGTCCCCTCGGTCGACAGAGCGGTCGTCAACGTCAGCGTCCAGGCGCTCGAGGAGCACGTGGCCGTGGCCGGCGTCGTCGGACTCCCGCCCAGGGTCACGCTGACGACACCGTCGCTCGTCGTACACGCACCGCCCATGGAGGTCACGTTGATGTTCGTCGTGTAGGGGAAGGTGCGTGTCGTGGCGTTGACGCTCGTGATGGTGACCGTCGGTGGGGTCTTGTCGATGGTGACGGTCTTGGTCCCCGACGATCCGACGTTGCCAGCAGCGTCGGTCTGCGACGCGGCAAAGCTATACGCTCCGTCGGTCGACAGAGCTGTTGTCAATGTCAGCGTCCAGGTCCCGGACGAGCACGTCGCCGTGGCCGGCGTCGTCGGGTTCACGCCGAGGGTCACGCTCACGGCGCCGTCGCCCGTGGTGCACGCGCCGCCCACGGAGGTCACGTTGACGTTGGTCAGGTAGGGGAACGTGCGCGCCGAGCCGTTGACACTTGTGAGCGTCACGCTCGGCGCCGTCGAATCAAAGGTGAACGACTTAGTGTCCGGAGTTGTCTGGACGTTGACCGCGTTGTCGGTCGCCCGAGAACTGACTGTGTAGGCAGCACCGTTGGTGAGATTGCCGACGGCAAACGCATACGACCAGCTCGTCGTTCCGGACGCGTCGTTCCAGGAGATGCCGGCGACCCACGTCGAACCGTTCCAGTACAAGGAATCGGACGACCGCTGGATCGCAACTTGCACCTTGTTCACACCGCTGGACGGAGACCCGGAGTCAGCAGCGGATCCGCACACCTCATCGGTCCCGGCTGTGCAGCCCGCGGTGTACCCAGTTGCGTTGTAGAAGGCGCCCGCGCTCGGGAACGAGATCGTCGACGTCGGGGCCGTCGTGTCCGCAGTGACCGTCACCGTTGAACTCGTGGCCGTCGACGCCCACGTACGGAATCGAGCCGTGACCCTGTAGACGTAATCGCCGCTAGCGCTCGGATAGTCGTCGCACGCAACGGTCGTGTTCGAGAGCGTTCCCGCGCAGGTGTTACTCGCGTTACCGAAGGCCGCGGTACCGAGCTGTCGCTCAACGATGTACGTGACGTCACTCGGTGCACCGGACGGTGCAGGGACGGCGCTCCATGTGACGTGCGCATGACCGTTGGACGCCGCGACCGAGACGGGCGCTGGCGACCCGAGCGAACTCGCCGTTGCAGCCCCACCGCCGGTACCGGACGCGGTCCAGAACGCTGCTGCGTTCACCGCGAGCGCACAGACGAGGACGAGTGAGGTGGCGACAATCGCGCGACGCCTCCTCGTGGTCACGGCCTCTTCACCGCCGATGCGCTGAAGGTGTAGGAGAACGCGCCGCCTTTGCAGGCGTCCTCATCCACCGTCGGAAGGTCTTGAAGGCTTATGCGGGGCTGATGCGCCCCATCGAGCGCCAGCGTCGCCTTCTTGGCGATGTCGACGTAATTCGTTGCCGACAAGGGCGATGTGACGCGTACCCAAGAGAGGTCGCAACCGCTGGGCCCGGATGTCACATGGAAAGTGATCGACGTGAGACGGAGAGCGAACTTGTACGGATTCGTGATCGTGAAGCTGAGTGGCCGCTCATCCCCTGGACCAAACCCGCCCACTCCCTGCGCTGCGGGGTTCGCGACGATCCTGAAGTGGTTCGGCTTCTTCTTCCTTCGTGCGCGAGGAGGAGTCTTCGCCGCTTGCGTCTGCGGTCCGCGCAGCCCTGAGACGGCGTGGCGGAGCGGCGTCGCGAAGGCGTAGACGCCCCCGCCGAGCGACACGACGAGGCTGATCATCATCACGATCGCCTTGCCGCGGATCCGCATCCTCACTTGCGTGACTCCTGTCTTCGCTCGTTGGGCCGGTAGTACTGCTGCGGGGAGCGAGCTCTCGCTCGCCCCCCGCTCACTTCGTTAACTGGTGAAGTGCAGGGTGATGCTCACGCCCTTGCAGGCGTTCTGATCGACCGGAGCGCTGTTGGCGTCCAAGGCGTCCGACATGTGGAGCACCGCTGAGCCCGCCGCGACGCCGCTGTCGGTTGGCGCAAGCACCGGGTTCAACGAACTGATCGTGTCGACGGTGAACCACGACGGATCACAGCCGCTGACGCCCGTCGTGACGGGCGTCAGCGCCAGCGAGATGTTGGCCACCTTGACGTGCGCCTTGTTGAGCGCGTTCGGCGTCGCCGTGATCGCGACATTCGCCGTGCTGCCCGGGTAGATACCGCCGAATCCGGATGCCGACAGGGTGTAGCCATCCTGCGTAGCCGCAGCGGCGTTCGCGCTGCCCGTACCACTGCCGCTTGCCGTCCAGTATGCGAACGCCGTGCCGGCAACGACCATGGAAACCAAAACACTCGCGACGATCGCGAGCTTCTTGCGGGAGATACGCATATCTCTTCCTCCTTGACTTGGTCCTTTTGACCTTTGGATCGCGGAGTGCGTCAGCACTCCGGAAATTGCGCGGCGAGAGCCGCAACGTCACTTGGGTTCGCCGCAACAACCTCCTTTCACGATTTCCCCAGCGAAAGGAGGTTCCTTCGGAAAGGGGCCGCCTTCCGGTACTTACTGACCGGAAAACGCGGCCCCCACCGGAGCTGACACGCTGGAGTTGCTCAGCAAAACCTCAGAAGTTCCTCAAGTCAGCCGATACACCCCTGGGAGAAGGTGCGGAGGACGACGAGAGGATCTGGAGGTGCGGGCATGCGCGTACTCGTGATCGAGGACGACGCGAACGTCGCCCACCTGATGCGGACGGCTTTTGAGCGGGACGGGAACGAAGCCGTGATCGCGCCCGACGCCTGCGAGGGCCTCCATCTGCTCGAAACGTGGCGCCCGGACCTCGTCCTCCTCGACATGAACCTGCCGGACGCCGACGGCCGCGACGTCCTCAGGCAGATCCGCGCCCACGAAAGCCTTCCGCTCATCGTCGTCTCCGGCCGAGCCGACGAGATGGACCGCGTCCTCGGCCTCGAGATGGGCTCCGACGACTACATCGTGAAGCCGTTCAGCATCGCCGAGCTCATCGCTCGTTCACGGGCCGTCGTCAGGCGCAGTCAGGCTGCCGCGAGAGTCGTCGAGCCCGAAACACT
>Ga0307469_10000324_pt1 | contig 18154 bp, 19 predicted proteins | sample atmos_gasesAM2C__FD_203084 | JGI IMG/M metagenome (GOLD analysis project Ga0307469, IMG submission 203084) | Hardwood forest soil microbial communities from Morgan-Monroe State Forest, Indiana, United States - atmos_gasesAM2C_515 | ecosystem: Environmental > Terrestrial > Soil > Temperate...
TGTCATCGAAGTTTTCTGTTCGCCGCTCGTGGGGGCCGTGGCGCATACGATTGCCCCCAGGCAGACAAACGACAGGACGCCACGGACAATTTGCCTACGCGAGATCACGCAGCCGCCCATACACCAAAGTTTCGAATCTCACCAGAATCGTTCCAGCCTGTATTTTCTACTGTTGCGGCGGTGCGGGAGCTGGATTCGGCGCTGGCGCCGACCCAGAAGCAGCGTTTGGCGCAGGGGCTGGCTTGGCTGCAGGTGCCGACCCGGGAGTTGGAGCAGCCGCTGGAGCCGCAGCCCCGGCCGGTTTCGGTTCGGGCTTTGTGGGGTCCGGCGGCAGCATCTGCTTCAGCTCCGTATATTCATCGGACATACCTCGCAGAATTTGCATCGCCGCTTGCTGGTCCATTTGCTGGCCAGCGGAGTATGCTTCCTCCTGAGCCTCGGGCAGAGATTTCAACACTCGCTGACCCAGCGGCGATTCATAGAATTTGGTGAGCCCCTGTATATCTTCCATCGAGAAGTGCCGGGCATAGACAGCAGCTGTGTTGTCGTTCACCGCGCTCGCCGGAGCCGCTTGGCTGAATTTCTGCGAGAAGCTGTCCATGAATTTCTGCAATCGGTCCGCCGGAATCGTGCGGCCCATCACGGAATGGACTTGCGCCGTGATCCCATTCGTGATGTTGTCACCCATCTTGGATGTGGCCGTAATGTCCATCAGATGGCGGATGGCCGCCAGCTTCGCGGGATCCGCCTTTTCTGGCGCAGGAGCTGCGCTCGGGGCAGTCGTTGCGGGCTCGATGGGTTTCGCCGGCGTTCCAGGCTGATGTTGCACAGATGTTCCTCCTTTCATATCGCGGGAGGACGTTTGCGCCATCGCCGGACATGCGATAGAAAGCACGGCAAGAATCAGGGCAGATTGCAAATTCATATGAGTCTCCTATTCGCCGGTCCGGGCTCTCTGTCCGCCCCGACGTATCGAACCTTGGAATCGTATCGAACACCAGCGGGAGATGCAATTTTGCGCGGCGCGGAATTGCCGCGGAAGATGCGCCGGCAGACAGCGCGCTAGCAGTCAACTCGGGGATTGGCGTGGCCCACTTTCGGCGTGGTGTGTTACTTTGTGGAGACACTCGGTGCAGCCCGCAGCAACGCGAGGATGTGGGGTTCATGGATGACCTTCTGAAATGGCGCGAGGAGTTTCCGATCCTCGACCGCGCCACCTATCTCATCAGCAATTCTCTCGGCGCAATGCCCCGCAGCGTTTCCGCCCGCCTCCAGGACTATGCGGACGCCTGGGCCACTCGCGGAGTGCGCGCGTGGGAAGAAGGCTGGTGGGAAATGGCCGTGGAGGTGGGCGACAAAATCGGCGCGCTCGTCGGAGCCGGCCGAGGCGAAATTTCCCTGCATCAAAATGTCACCATAACACAGGCGGTGATTACCTCCTGCTTCGATTTTTCTCCGCCACGAAACAAAGTGGTGCTCGTCGATCTCGAATTTCCTTCCATCATTTATTTTTATCTCGGGCAGCAGCGGCATGGCGCCCGTGTGGAAATTCTTCCATCCGAGGATGGAATTCACGCGCCGATGGAGAAACTCCTCGCGGCGATTGACGAAACAACGTTGCTCGTACCCATTTCGCTTGTACTCTTCCGCAGCTCTGCCATTGTGGACGCGCAGGCAATCATTCAACGCGCGCACGCCGTCGGCGCGCGCGTCATCCTCGACTGTTTCCAGGCAGCCGGCACCTTGCCGATTGATCTGCATGCACTCGGCGTTGACTTCGCCGTTGGCGGAGTCTTGAAGTGGCTCTGCGGCGGCCCGGGCGTCGGGTATCTCTACGTTCGCCCGGACCTGCGCAAGGAATTCTCTCCCTCGCTCACGGGCTGGATGGCGCATCGTCGGCCTTTCGAATTCGAAGTGGGCCCTGTAGATGCGCGCGATGATTCGTTTCGCTTTCTCAATGGCACGCCCCACATCCCGGCGCTCTATGCTTGCCAGCCGGGTCTGGAAATTCTCGCGCAGGCGGGCATTCAGCGCATCCGCCAGAAATCGATCCGGCAGACAGAGCTCTTGATCACGGGAGCTCTCGCGCGCGGCTGGAACGTGAGGACGCCCCGGAATTCCTCCCATCGCGGCGGGACCGTCTCCGTCGATTGCCCGCATGCAAAGGAAGTGAAGTCCGAGCTGATCGCCCGGGAGATTCTGGTGGACTATCGCCCTGGCGCCGGTATCCGCCTCTCGCCTCACTTTTACAATCGCGATGAGGAGATCGACTACGCCCTCGAGCAGATCGAAGAAATTCTCCGCACCGACAGGTGGAAGCGCCACGTCGCGGCCGCGCAGGCATCGCCAGCATGAGCGCCAATGGAAACCAGAGTCACGACGTCGCGCCCGATTTTGAAGGCGCGCGGCGCGAGATGGTTGCGCACCAAATCCGCGACCGTGGCATCCATTCGACGCGAGTGCTCGAGGCCTTGCAATGCGTCGAGCGCCACTTGTTCGTTCCTTCGGAGCAGGCATCCAGGGCTTACGCGGATGAGCCTCTGCCCATCGGCGAAGGGCAGACCATCTCGCAGCCTTTCATGGTCGCCGCCATGGCCGATGCTCTTTCACTCGAAGGTCACGAACGCGTGCTTGAAATTGGCGCCGGCTCGGGGTATCAGGCGGCCGTCATTTCACTGCTCGCCCGGGAAGTTATCGCCGTTGAGGCACAACCGCTGCTCGCTGCTTCAGCCCGCGAGCGGCTGGCGCGACTCAGCTATCTGAATGTGCGCATCGAAGCAGGAGACGGCTCGCTCGGCTGGCCGTCCGGCGCGCCCTATGATGCGATACTCGTCACGGCTGCCGCACCCGCCGTTCCGCCGCCGGTTCTCGACCAATTGGCCGAAGGTGGGCGTCTGGTGATCCCCGTGGGTACCGTGGATCAGCAGGAGTTGCTCCGCATTGTTAAACGAGGGGGGACCATCACGCAAAAATCGCTCTACCCTTGCCGATTTGTCCCGTTGCTCGGCCGCCATGGCTGGCGTGGATCCACTTGGGAACCAAATCGCGGATGAAATCTACTGAGCTCTCCATCATCATCCCTGCGTACAACGAGGAAGCGCGACTCCCGCGGGCGCTCGCGCACATTCGTGACTTCCTTGCCAGCCGCAAAATGGGAACAGATGAGGCCGAAATTATCGTCGTAGATGATGGCTCGACCGACGACACGGCACAAATTGTTCAAGATTGGTCGCGCCAGTTTCCATCGGTGCGACTCGTCTCGAACGGACAGAATCGCGGCAAAGGCTACAGCGTGCGCCACGGAATGCTAGAAGCCAGCGGACGTATCACGCTTTTCACCGATGCGGATCTCTCCGCGCCTATCGAGGAAGCAGACAAGTTGTTCGCGGCGCTGAAGGCTGGAAACGACGTGGCCATAGGCTCGCGCGCTCTTGATCGTTCGCTCATTTCTACCCATCAATCAAGACTGCGCGAGCTCGCGGGCATGATCTTCAACGGCTTCGTCCGCCTGTTCACGGCTTTGCCATTTCACGATACCCAATGCGGATTCAAGGCTTTTCTGCGTGAACCGTCGCGGATTGTCTTTGAACAGCAGCGCATCGAGCGATTCGGATTCGATCCTGAGATTTTATTCCTTGCCAAGCGCCACGGCCTGCGCGCCGTGGAGATTCCGGTACGCTGGGCCCACGATCCGGCAACGAAGGTCCACGTTCTGCGCGATAGCCTGCTGATGTTTGACGACCTCGTCGTCATCCGCTGGAATTGGTTATTGGGTTGCTACCCCAGGCAGTCGGCGGAGCACTAGCCGCGTTATTCTTTTTTCGGTTGCGCTGTGGGAGGGGTCACCCCGTTTAGCCGCAGGTACATCGCCGCCATGCCGTAGTGATCGTAAGCGACATCAGTGAGGGCTATCATGGCGCCCGCCCGTGAAATCTTGTCCCCGCCGAAGAACGGAACCTGCTCTGCCAGATTGGAGTCATCCATCTTTGCCAGTGCCCGCGTGCAGTAGTCGAACGAACTCTTCAGCGCGGCGACGAGCTTTTCTTTCGAGTCCGCGTCGCTCAACTTCTCATCCGCGGGTGCTGCAGTTCCCGCGATACTTGAACACAGGAAATTATTCGCGCCTGCGGTGTGCACCACCAGATGGCCGAAGGTCATCTGCTCGGGAGTCGGCCGAAAGCTGTACTTGTCCGCGGGCATTGCCTCGGCCGCTCCGATGGTGACTTTGGACCGGCGTTCGAGAATTTTTCTCACCGCGTTCGACACCGGATTTGGTTCCGGCTGTGAGGGCGGTTGCGTCGCCGATTGGGCCGGCTGCTGCCCCTGATGATGAGAGCCCTGTTGCGCGCCGGCCGCGAACGGCAAAAGCAGTAACACTAATAACCCACGCATGAAGCGATTCATTGGATTTCCTCCTGTGATTTTGGAACGCACCGAGCATAAACCCGGCCCACACCGCTCACAAGACGGCGGACGAACTTTACATCACAAAGTACTTGACAGTTAGCAAGCCTCTGCTACCCTGTCTTCGTGCCGCAACCTGATCCTTTTCCCCGTCGGCCTGCACAACCCGTCGCCCTCGACGATCGCGCTCGCGACAATTTGCGGTTCATTCGTGAAACCATGGAGCGCGCCGGCTCCTTCACCGCCGTTCCAGGCTGGGGTGGCGTGGCCATCGGCATTACGGCTTTGGGCGCGGCGACCATTGCTTCCCGGCAAACCGTGCCCAGTACATGGCTACTGATCTGGCTGGTGGAGGCTGCCGTGGCGCTAGCAATCGCCACATGGACTACCGCCTCCAAAGCGCGCGAGGCACAATCTTTGCTCTTCACCGGACCAGCTCGGCGATTTGTGTACAGTCTGGCGCCGCCCCTTTTCGTCGGAGCGCTTTTGACTGTCTTGCTCGTTCGCATCGAGTTCATAGGCGCGATTCCGGGAGTGTGGTTACTGTTGTATGGAACGGGAGTGGTCACCGGCGGGGCTTTCTCCATCCGCATCGTCCCGCTGATGGGTCTTTGCTTCATCGTCCTCGGCGCGGTGGCCCTCTTCTGCCCGTGGAGCTGGGGCAACGCATTTCTAGCCGTGGGATTCGGGGGATTTCACATTCTGTTCGGCGCGGTGATTGCGAGGAGATATGGCGGCTAAATCAAGCGCCTTCCGCTTGACGCGGGAGGAAAAAGCGAAGCGAGGCGGGCCGGGCATTCGTCCGGCGGAAACTTCGGCGACAAATCTCGATCGGCTGATTCACGAGCGCACGAGGCTCGCCATTGTGAGCGCGCTCGCCGTGAACACTTCTCTCACCTTCAACGAGCTCAAACATCTTCTCAGCGTCACCGACGGCAACTTGAGCGTCCACGCGCGCAAGCTCGAAGATGCCGGCTACGTCATCTGCACGAAATCATTCGCAGGCAGATTACCCAAGACAGAGTATCGCCTGGCAGGCGCGGGGCGCCGCGCGCTCGAAAGGTATCTTGATCACATGGAGGCCCTGATCCGTGCGACACGCGAAGGGTAATGCTGCTGTTACGGGCCAGATCAACGCGAAATATTCTTTTGTCTGGAACATGGCGTCAAATTGAGTGCGCGTGAATGAACGCGACGCGGAAAAGAATTTGGAACCGCCACTCGAAAGGAAAAGTTTTTTAGCCCCGCACTCTATGAACAAAAGTACTTTCAGGGTGACTCCGTCGACAAAACTTCACGTGGCCATCCTCCTCGACGGGAACGGCCGCTGGGCCGCCCTGCGCGGCCTGCCGCGTTCGGAAGGGCATCGCGCCGGTGTCGCGGCTGTACGCCGCGTAGTGCATGCCGCTCCTTCGCTTGGGATTGGAACGCTCACGCTCTATGCATTTTCCTCGGACAATTGGGGACGCCCGGCAGGCGAGGTAGCCTCGCTGTTCAATCTCCTGGAAGATTTCCTTCGCAGTGACGCCTCCACGTGCGCAGCCGCAGGCGTCAGGCTCCGCGTGGTCGGGCGCCGCGACCGCATTCCGCCTGCGCTCTTGGACGCGATTGAATTTGCCGAACGCACCAGCGCCGGCGGTCGCGCCCTGGAATTGCGCATTGCGCTCGATTATTCATCGCGCGAGGCGATTCTGCGTGCAGCCTGCTGGATGCTCTCGAGCCTCGAGATCACGGAGCGTGAATTCGCTCGGCGGCTCGGCGAAGTGACGCATGCAGGCGGCTCCACCGCGGATGTGGATCTTCTGATCCGCACGGGAGGCGAGCGCCGCCTCAGCGATTTCATGCTCTGGGAGTGCGCTTATGCGGAGTTGCTGTTCACGCCGCGCATGTGGCCGGAATTCGAAGCCGCAGATCTCGCCGCCGCCGTCGAGGATTTTCTCGGACGCGAGCGCCGCTTCGGGCGGCTGCCCGAGGCCGCCGCCGCAAGCTGATTCCCGCCTGCTCATTGCGTCGAATCCGTGCGGCCGTCGCGCTCGCGCGCCATTTGAAACGCCTTCTTGACCACACGCGTGGCCGTCGGCGTCAGCGAGTATTCCTGCAACTCCGATTCCGCCGCCCAGGCGACGTCTGTCGCATCGCTTCCCGGGCGCGCCGTGCCGCGAATCGCTTCACAGAGATAATCAACGATCACGAAGTGATACTTCGGTTGGCCCTCGCCGTCTGGAAAAATTCGCTCGAATACCTCGATCAATTCTCCTACGCGCACTTCGATTCCCGTTTCTTCGGCGAGTTCGCGTCGTACCGCATCGAGCAGCGTCTCTCCCACCTCCAGCGTTCCACCGGGAATGGACCATTCGCCTTCGAGCGGCGGATTTCCGCGCCGGATCAGCAGCGCGCGCCCGTCGGCGATCACCACCCCGCCCACTCCGACCACTGGACGCTCCGGATATTCGCGGGTCCCCGTCACCTTTACACGCCCTCCGCAGAAAAGCTTGACACTGGCGTTATATAATACGCCCGCCGGTGGAGGTTCACCCCAGGAAGGAGGGAAACCCCATGACGAAGTGTCCCGAATGCGACGCCGAGATTGATCTGGACGAAGACGAAGTAGAAGAGGGCGAGATTCTTGGCTGCCCGGAATGTGACGTCGAGCTGGAAGTGACGCAGACTCATCCGGTGCATCTCATCGTCATTTCCGAGGACGACGAGGATGAAGACGAGGAGGAGGCGGACGAGGAGGCAAGCGTCAAAGAAGATAAAGAGGAAGAGGAGGAAGAAGAAGAAGCGGAATGACTTCTCCCCAGGTCCCCTCTCGCATCTTTTACCTCCTGCTCGCCATCTGACTAACAGGGCCGCATGTGAGCCAGTACGAGCGCTGTTTGTCGGCTGACGGCTAAATATACCGGCGCTGCCTGCTGCCTCGCAAAAAGGTCTGGAGGAACTCGTGAAAGTTCGAATCGCTCTCGCACTTGTGCTCGCGCTAACGTTCTGCTTCGCTGCTCCGTCGCCGACCCGCGCGCAAACCAAAGACCAGAAGAGAGCCGAAGCCCAGCTCCGGACGGTTCACGGCAGCGTTTTGGATAAGGCGGAAAATCCCGTTCCCTCAAGCGTCGTTTATTTGAAGAATTTGAAAACGCAAGCGGTGAAAACTTATATCGCAGACGATACTGCCCACTACCGTTTCAGCGGGCTTGATCCCAACGTGGATTACGAAATTCACGCGGAGCATGCCGATGCCACATCTCCCACGCGCACCATTTCCAGCTACGACACGCGGCGCGACATTGAAGCAACCCTGAAGCTCACGCGCAAGAAGCCCGCCAGTTAAGAGCGCTGGGAATTTTCTCTCGCGGCCACCCGAATCATCGCAGCCAGGCTTCGCTCAACGTCCTCATCCGTTGTCGCCCAGGAAGACACGCTGATGCGCATCGCCGCCCGGCCCTGCCACACTGTCCCACCGCACCAGCATGTGCCATCTTCGTGCACGGCGCCAATCACGCGCCGTGTGGTTTCGTCGCTGCCGAATGACACCAGCACCTGGTTGAGCGCCACTTCATTCAAGATTTCGAATCCCGCAGCATTCAATCCCTCTGCAAAGCGCGCCGCCCCGCGGCAGTTGCCCTCGATTATCTCCGCCAATCCCGCGCGGCCCAGCGTGCGCAATGCTGCCCAGATTTCCACTCCTCGCGCCCTTCGCGACATTTCAGGTGTGAATTGATTCGGTTCGCGTTTTTCGCCACGCACCAGATAGGCGGCGTTCACGGACATGGCCGCCTGCAAATATCGCGGCTCGCGCACGAATGCGATTCCGGCGTCGTACGGCACATTGAGCCACTTGTGCGCATCCGTGGCCCAGGAATCTGCCTGCCCCACTCCCACCACCAAGTGCGCGCGGGAAGGCGCCGCTGCTGCCCAAAGTCCGAATGCGCCGTCCACATGTACCCAGGCTCCCGCGGCATGTGCAACACTGCAAATTTCCCGGGCCGGATCGAATGCTCCGGAGTTCACATTCCCCGCCTGCACACACACGACGGTAGGTCCGGCAATTTTCGGCAGCGCATCCGCGCGCATCCGCCCCTGCCCATCGGCAGGCACGCGCAAAATTCGATTGCGGCCCATCCCCAGCATCGCCAGCGCTTTCAGCAGGCTCACGTGCACCTCATCGCCCACGATCACTGTGATGGGCGGCGCGCCGAACAATCCATCCGATTCAACGTCCCAGCCGGCACGCTCGAGCAACGCATGCCGCGCCGCGGCCAGCGCCGAAAAATTCGCCATTGTCGCTCCGGTCACAAACCCCGCGCCAGTCCCCGGCGGCAGCCCCAATATTTCGACCAGCCACCGCAGCGCGATTTCCTCCAGGGCCGCGCTAACCGGCGAAAGTATTTCCAGCCCCGCACACTGATCCCAGGCACCTGCCAGCCAATTGGCGGCCACCGTCGCTGGAAGTGCGCCCCCCGTGACAAACCCGAAATAGCGTGGCCCGGCCGTTGCCACAGTTGCTGGCGAGCCGATCTCGTCGAGCACTGCAAGGACTTCCGCGGCATCCGTCCGCTTTGTGGGAAGGGGGCCGCCGAGTTCTTGGAGTCGCTCGAGTGCGCTCGTCGCAGGGAATACCCCACGCGCGGGCAACTCCTCGAGGTAACGAATGCCGCGATTCGCGGCTTGCTCCAATAGCTCTTGCGTCGATGTTTCAGAAGCCTTCATCTTTAGTCCTCATAGACGATGTTGATCGCAGCACAAATTCCCCGCCGAGCGCTTTTTTCTAGGTTAGGCATCAACTTTCGCGCTCCACCGGCGCCATCACCCGCACCGCGCCAGGAATCACCTCGAACTCCGCGGGTGATTCGCCGAGCAATTCGCCGTCGCCATGCACTTTCGCCGGGCGCTCCGCTTCCAGGCGCACGCATCGGCACCGGAATCGGTGCACTTCCTCGAAGTGCAGATTGCCAGTGGTCAGCAAGATGGGAAGCGCTTCAAGGAGTCGCGTCCATTCCACCTCGCCCACCAGAACTACATCCAGCCAGCCGTCGTCCATTCTTGCTTCCGGGGCGATACGCACCCCCGAGCCGTAGCTCGTCCCGTTGGCGACCGCTGCAAAAAGCGCCCGACCGGCCCAGCGGACGCCATCCATTTCAGCTCGCAGCTCCAGCGCCCGCTCGTGAAAAAATGTCCAGAGCGTGCCGGCCAGATACCGCGCCACGCCCGGCCATGCCTTGAAGCGCGTGTTGGCCAGGTGCGCGGCTTCCGCATCCAGCCCCATCCCGCCCACGCCGATGTAGTGCACTATTCGCCCATTGTTGAATCGCACGCGAACCAGATCCACGGCGCGCGGCTTAGAATGCAGAAACGCATTCGCGGCAGTCACCGGATCTCCGGCAATCCCGAGGTCCCTTGCGATATCGTTCCCATTGCCTGCGGGAAAAACCCCCGCGATCGCATCCGTGCCGTACGCGCCTTCGATGACATGATGAAACGCGCCATCGCCGCCAAGCGCCACCACATAACGATACCCCGACGCAGCCGCTTTTGCGGCCTGCTCGCGCACATCTTCCGAGCTGCGCGAGTGGACAAATTGGACGCCCCGGCCTTGCACGGCGAGATAGCTCGCCACCAGCGGCTCGGCACGCAGGGCGGAGCCTCCGCCTGAGACAGGGTTCACGATCACCAGTGTGTCGGCTTTCATGCGAGGAGCTACCGCGGCGATGACATCGTTTGCCGCCAGCGGCGAACAAGCCGCGGAGTATAGCACCCACCAAATGCCAATCGTCGCACTCGCCCACTCCATACGAACGAGACGTTCCGCAGGACGAACGAATCGCGTAAGACCACGCGCTTAAATTTCGATACGCCGTATCCAAGCTTTGAATTGTACTTTCTGGGCCGCCCTAGGGTACGTAAGTAGCATGAGGCAAGCCGTCCTCAATCCGGGACTCGACCACGATGCGTGCGGAGTTGGGTTCGTCGCTCGCCTCAGCGCTGCGGGTTCGCACGAAATCGTTGAACTTGCGTTAACAGCGCTAGACCGGCTCACTCATCGCGGTGGAGTTGACTCAGACGGATTGAGCGGGGGGGCGCGGGGTTACTGCTGCCCATTCCCGACGAGTTCTTTCGCAGCAGCGCGCAGGATGCAAATATCCGCCTGAAGATTGGGCAAGAAAGACATCCTGCACAATAACGCGACCCCGACAATCGACGTGGATCTTGAAACCCACGGAGTCCGCGTTGACGGCGCTTTGATCACCTGTGGCCCGGCCAGTGTCCCATCCCTCGCACAACGCTACTTTCTGTTCTGATTCGTTCGCGCAGACGAATGTTGATTCAAGGATGCCGTCGTGCTGGAACTGCGGGACGCACTCAGCGGAGACCACATAAATATGCTCGAAACCTGTTCACCTGAGAAATCAACTCCGCTTACTCCAGAAACTCTCCTAGCGGAAGTTTTCGTGCTGGTCCATTGAGGCAAACCAGTCCATGTCTGACTGCGGTGCCGTCAAGTTTCTATCTCGTCGGTGAGTAATCACAAATTGCGGGGAGTTGTGCGGGCGGCTGAAGAAAACATCCAACTACCTCGAACTTGAATGGTGCCGGCGGGGGGAATCGAACCCACGGCCTAGGGATTATGAGACCCTCGCTCTTCCACTGAGCTACGCCGGCACGTCTGCAGCTTTCGATGCTAAGGGTTTGCTCCGCGAAGTGTCAAGGCATCAGCGCGCCTTGCGCAACACTATGGAGTTACAGCAATTATCTCTAAAGGCGGGATCCCCAAGTCCCATTTGAAGTTCCGCAATAACAGTACTTTCGTAACATTGACCGCACTCACTCCGAGAGGCTATTTTGCCGATGACAATTCGAAGAGGCTCTGGCCAAACCAGAGAGGGGCGGGTGTGTACCGTTTAGGCACACGCTCGTAAAATTTCCCTCTTGACGGCACCATACCGCCATAGACTCCGCTGCGTAACTCGTTTACGCGGAGGGGTTCATGAACAGGTGGTTAATGGTGGTGGTATTGGTGCTGCTGGTTCTTTCCAGCGCGATGGGGCTAAAAGCTTTAACAACGCCTCAGGCAACGCTGGGAATCAGTGGCGGTCCACTACCGCCGGGATTTATCTCAGGTGGTCCACTACCGCCGGGATTTATCTCAGGCGGTCCACTACCGCCGGGGTTTATCTCAGGTGGTCCACTACCGCCGGGATTGACCTCGACAGTCGCTGGACACTAGTCGCCGGGAAATTGACGACGGCAGTGCCGCGGTAGATCGGGCGCTTAAGGGTCAGGCCTCGGAAAAGCGTGTAGTTGAATGCAGCTTGGCCCCTTAGATTACGGGCTCTGGCTTACAAGTTTCCTCTTGGAAGCATATGTGGTGGTGTGCTCGCTCTTTCGCAAGGACTTCCTGCGGTATATTCCTCTAAATATCTACATGTTAGCAGTAGCAGGCGTGACTTGGGGCCAATACCATTGCATCAGTCACTACGGCTTTAATTCGCATGCTTACTTTTACTATTTCTATTACTCGGACGGTCTCCTCTATATCTTGATGTATTTCGTCATCATTCATTTCTACCAGCAGGTATTCGTGGAAATGAATGCGAGCAGGTACATTCGGAGCGCTGCTGCGTTGTTGCTGGTGGCGACTGCTTTCTTTTCATACATCGTTGTCCACGAACACAAGGATCACCTGACCACACGTTTCGTCGTTGAATTAGAGCAAAATCTGAATTTCGTTGGTGTTGTCCTGGTTTACCTGCTATGGGGCGCGATCCTGAAGTTGCGTGAGACGCGCACGCGCCTAATTCAACTTGTCCTCGCGCTTGGCATTTCCTACAGTGCAACGGCCAGCGCTTATGCCCTGATGAATCTTTTCCCGGCGGCGTACATGCTGCATTGGGTGCCTCCGATCGCAGGTGTATGGCTTCCACTGGCCTGGGCTTACACCTTCACGAAAGTTCCAGAAGACGCGCGGCTGGCGACAGCCCGCTTGGCGGTGGGCACGCGATGATGGCAGCACTCATCTGTGTAATCTCGGTTGTAGCGTTCCTACAGTTCTTTATCTCGTATTGTCGCTCCATACTGGCAACCAGCCGCAAAGTGCAGTTGTCCGATCGCGTCCGCGAAGTCGCGGGCATCGCAAATAAAAACGTGGCCGCAGAAGATTTTCAGCGATTATTGCAGCTCGTTCGGCTCTGTCCGGAGCGCGGCGACGATCAAACGGAGATTCGCGCCGTCGGCACCTACTACGGCTTCCTCCATATTATCGGCCGCGCTTGCCGGTCCATGATTCCGAGCCTGGCCGCCTGGTCGGAGCGCGAACGCCAAAGCTGCTCGTATTTTGCGGCCGTGGCTCTGGATCGGCGCATCTCCTACAGCCGCGATCTGCTGGCGCAGCAGGCCGGCGACCGCTTCTAACGGTAGCGCCCAATTGTCATCCGCGCCGCTCTGACCTCGACCCTTCCCGCTTCGCCTGCTACGATAGAATCATCTCGTCGTTGCAGGCTGCGGCGCGAGCGATGCTAACACCATTAGAACAAGCCGCGCTGGAAACCATTCGCCGTTCGCGGATGCTGGCGCCGGGTGACCGTGTCGGCGTGGCCGTATCCGGCGGGGCAGACTCCGTCGCGCTGCTTCGGATCCTCGAGAACCTTCGCGACGATCTGGGCATCACTCTCCTCGTCGTCCACTTCAACCATCAGCTTCGCGGTGCGGAATCTGAAGTCGACGCAGAATTCGTAGCAGGTCTGGCCCGAGAGAGCGGCCTCGAATTTGTACTTGCCCGGGAGGATGTGGCGAAGGCGGCTCAAGAACGCGGCTGGAATCTTGAGGACGCAGCTCGGCGCTTGCGATATGCCTTTTTTCAACGCGTCATCGAAGAAGGCCGCGCCACGCGCATCGCTGTCGCGCACACCGCAGACGATCAAGCGGAAACCGTGCTTGCCCACGTGTTCCGCGGGACTGGCCTGACAGGCCTGGCGGGAATTCATCCGCAAGTAGGCTCTGTTGTGCGGCCGCTTTTAGAAACTCGACGGAAAGAGTTGCGCGAATTTCTGCAGGAGCGCGGCCAATGCTGGCGGGAGGATGCCACGAATCGCGATGTGCGCCGCCTGCGCGCCCGCGTCCGCGAGCAACTGCTCCCCGTTCTTGAGCGCGATTTCTCGCCGGCCATTGTCGCCCATTTGTGCAACCTTGCACGGTTTGCACGCGAAGAGGAAGCATTTTGGTCGGCCCTTGTCGAAGATTGTTTTCTCACTCGTTCCAAACAAGCCGGTGATACCGTCTCGATTGCAATCCACGTCCTGCTCGAACCTTTGGGCCCACGCGCGCGCCTCCATCCATCCGTCAAGGCGCAGACAAACCTCGCCTCTTCACGTGCGCTCACCGAACGCCTGATCCGCCGCCTCTATCAGGAGTTGCGCGGCGACTGTCGCGACCTCGCTGCTGGCCATGTCGAGCAGGTCATCCGCCTGGCAACGCAATCCTCCAGCGGCAGGCGGATCGATCTCCCCGGCGGGATTGTGGCAGAGCGAGCGTTCGACGAGATCACTTTCTCGCCTCAGAACCCGTCCCGGCCATATGTGCCCGTGCAGGAAACCATTCCACAACCGAATGCCTACCAATATGTTGTGAGCCTTCCCGACCGGGGCACAACCACTGTTTCAATCCCCGAACTCGGCACCTCGTTCCGGCTGAAAGTGATTGACTGGCCCTCAGCGGAGCGCGACACTAAAAGGGAGGGCAAAGTTCTCGATGCTGCTCTCCTCCGCACGCCACTGATTCTGCGCAATTGGCGCCCTGGAGATGCTTATCGGCCACACGGCCGGCGGCAATCGCTGAAATTGAAGCAGATGTTTCTGGCAGGGCGTGTTCCCGGCCATGAACGCGCCGGTTGGCCCGTGCTTGAGAGCGACGGACAGGTGATCTGGGCCCGGGGAATGCCCCCTGCGGAGGGTTTTTGCGCCCGTGAGGGCACGCAGCGCGGAGTGGTAATCGAGGAAGATCGCCTTTGAGTTGCAGCCTGAATACACTGGTTTCGCTGCCGCATCTAAATATAGGGTGGCGTACGGGCCCAGCGCCGGCGCGCGTGCTTTACCGGGATCTTCGGAGCGAGAGTGTCGCTGTGCGAGCATCCGGCTCCGCCGGCCGCATGCGACATGATGGTGCTGAAAGCGCATCTAAAAGGATGAGGTAAGACGGTGAACTCAACAGTACGAACTATTTTATTCTGGCTATTAATGATTTTGCTCGCGGTCGTGTTGTGGAAGATGGCATCCAACGGCGGCAAGACGGCGCAGGAAGAAGAGCTCGGCTATGCGGCATTTCTCGACAAGGTGCAGCACGGAAACGTGAAGGACGTCACAATTTATCTCTCGCCGAATAGTGCCGAGATCCAGGGCGAATACCGCGATAACGGCAAGTTCCGCGGTGTGACCGTGGCCAACACAGCCATCCCAGACATCACCAAGACCCTCCAGGACAAGAACGTCCTCTACAACTACAAAGAAGTGAAAAACGGCGACTGGCTCACGCTGTTGGTCAATTTTGCTCCGCTCGCGCTGCTCATCGCCTTCTGGATTTTCATGATGAAGCAGATGCAGGCCGGCGGAAACAAAGCGTTGAGCTTCGGAAAATCCCGCGCGCGGCTGCTGACCGCGCAGCAGAAGAAAGCAACTTTCAAGGATGTGGCTGGAATTGACGAGCCCAAGGAAGAGCTTTACGAAATCATCGATTTCTTGAAGGACCCGCAAAAATTCCAGAAGCTCGGCGGACGCATTCCGAAGGGCGTTCTGCTCGTCGGGCCTCCGGGCACGGGAAAGACTTTGCTCGCGCGGGCGATTGCCGGCGAAGCGAATGTTCCCTTCTTTTCGATTTCCGGATCGGACTTTGTTGAAATGTTCGTGGGCGTCGGCGCAAGCCGCGTGCGCGACCTGTTCGAACAAGGCAAGAAGAACGCGCCCTGCATCATTTTCATTGATGAAATTGACGCTGTCGGCCGCCACCGCGGCGCAGGTCTTGGCGGCGGCCACGACGAGCGCGAGCAAACACTCAACGCGTTGCTCGTCGAAATGGACGGCTTCGAATCGAATGAGGGCGTCATCCTGATCGCTGCCACAAACCGCCCGGATGTCCTCGATCCGGCGTTGCTTCGGCCGGGTCGTTTCGACCGCCGCGTCGTGGTCCCGCGGCCGGACGTGAAGGGCCGCGAAGAAATTCTCCGGGTGCACACTCGCAAGGTCCCGCTCTCGGACGACGTTGATCTGTCCGTTATCGCGCGAGGCACGCCTGGATTTTCCGGCGCCGACCTTGCCAACTTGGTGAACGAATCCGCGCTGTGGGCCGCGCGCCAGAACCGCAAATTCGTCACCATGATTGATTTCGAAATGTCCAAGGACAAAGTCCTGATGGGCGTCGAGCGCAAGTCCATGATTCTTTCGGACGAGGAGAAACGCAACACCGCCTATCACGAAGCGGGCCACGCGCTCGTTGCTGCGATGACTCCCGGCGCCGATCCGCTTCACAAAGTCACCATCATCCCGCGCGGCATGGCCCTGGGCGTCACCATGCAGTTGCCCATTGACGACAAGCACACCTACACCAAGGAATTTCTCGAGTCGCAGCTCGCTGTTCTGATGGGCGGCCGCGCGGCCGAGGAAATTTTCCTCAATCACATCACCACCGGCGCAGGCAACGACATCGAGCGTGCCACTGAAATCGCCCGCCAGATGGTTTGCGAATGGGGCATGAGCCCGCTCGGACCGCTCACCTTCGGCAAGAAGGAAGAGGCCATCTTCCTCGGCCGTGAAATTGCCCAGCACCGCGATTATTCCGAAGACACGGCGATCAAGATTGACGATGAAGTCCGCAACATCGTCACGTCCGGCTACGGCCGCGCTCGCAGCATTCTCGAGACGCATCGCGATGCCCTCGAGCGCGTGGCGCAGGCTTTGCTCGACCGGGAAGTTCTCGATGCGACCGAGCTGAAACTTTTGATGGAGGGCAAGCCCTTGCCGGATAAGCCTCCGACACCGCCCCCGTCGGCGCCACCAGTGCCCAGCAAGGAGCCGTCGCTTACGCTGCGCCCAGAGCCGCGGCCCATCCCCGGCCTAGCCAAAGGCGAAAAACCCGCTCCAGCATAAGATCTCCACATCTGTGTGCGAATCGAAATGGGCGCTGCGAGCAGCGCCCATTTTTTTCATCCGACCTGCTGCTGGTTTTTCTGAGCTTCTCTCTGCGCCCTCGGCGTCTGTGCGGTGAACCCCCTCCCGCCTTGATTTGGCGTACAATATTTCCATGGTGAAGAAGCCGCTGGACACGTTCGAAGTCGCCTGCCCCTGCTGCCAGGCGAAGCTGACCGTGGACCGCGAAATCGGCGTGGTCCTTTCTCACGTGCCTCCGCCAAAACCGCCGCCCTCCGTGGATCTGGACGACACCGCGCTCCTGCTTCGACAACAAGCCGAAGCGGTGGAAGCAAAATTCCGTGCGTCCGTGGAAGCTGAAAAGACAAAAGAAGACGTGCTGGCGCGCAAATTTGCCGAGGGGCTGAAGAAGGCCAAAGACGGCCCAGTCGAAAAGCCTCTGCGCGATTTCGACCTCGATTGATTTTCCTCACACGCAGCCTTCGATTCCGCAGAATCCTGCGCTACAGACTTATGCTTTATCGCGAACCGTGATTCAATAGCGCCCTATGTTCCGGCGGAAAAAATATCGGCTGCGGCTTCCATCGCGCACGCTCGCACTCGGCGAACGAACGCACATGATGGGCGTGCTCAACGTGACGCCCGACAGTTTTTCCGATGGCGCACTTTATTTCAACACGGACGCAGCCGTGGCGCGCGCGATTGAAATTGAGCGCGCCGGCGCGGATATTCTCGACGTAGGCGGCGAATCTACGCGCCCCGGTTCAGAAGGCATTTCCGTAGAAGAGGAATTGCGCCGTATTCTGCCGGTGCTCAAGAAAATTCGCGGAGAAATTACAATCCCTATTTCCATTGACACCAGCAAAGCCGAAGTTGCCGAAGCCGCCGCCGGCGCCGGCGCGGAAATCATCAACGACGTGACGGCGCTGCGCGGCGACCCACGCATTGCCGACGTTGCGCGGCGCAGAAAACTGCCTTTAATTCTGATGCACATGCGTGGCGAACCTCGCACGATGCAGAAGAAGCTCTTTGCGCGCGACGTGTTACGAGACGTGGTGGCCGGCCTGAAGAAAGCGGTGGCCATAGCGCGCCGCGCAGGAATTTCCAAATCGCAAATCATTCTTGATCCCGGCGCAGGCTTCGGCAAAAGTTACGAGCAGAATTTCGAGCTGATCGCGCGGCTTCCCGAACTCGCACGCCTGGGATACCCGCTCCTGATTGGGACGTCGCGCAAATCCTTCATCGGCCGTGCGCTCGGTGGCGTACCTGAAACGGAGCGAATCTGGGGCACTGCGGCAACGGTTGCGGCAAGCATTTTGCAAGGCGCGCACATCGTTCGCGTGCACGACATGGCAGAAATGGTGCAAGTGGCGCGCGTCACCGACGTGGTACTATCCCGCGAAAATTAGTTGCGGGAGGCGCGCATGGATTTCTTCAGTCATTTTCGGCGGCTCACTTCCGTTCAGCGCAATACTTTCATCGCTTGTTTCCTCGGCTGGTCGCTCGATGCCTTCGATTTCTTCATCCTGATTTTTTGTGTCAGCTCGATTGCGGCAGAATTCCATACCAAAGTGTCCGCCATCGCGGAAGCAATATTCCTGACGCTGGCGATGCGGCCCGTA
>Ga0307469_10000325_pt1 | contig 18139 bp, 17 predicted proteins | sample atmos_gasesAM2C__FD_203084 | JGI IMG/M metagenome (GOLD analysis project Ga0307469, IMG submission 203084) | Hardwood forest soil microbial communities from Morgan-Monroe State Forest, Indiana, United States - atmos_gasesAM2C_515 | ecosystem: Environmental > Terrestrial > Soil > Temperate...
AGCTCGTCACATTGCGCGACTGTGAGGGCCAGTGGCTTCTCGACGATCACATGTTTGCCGGCTTCCATTGCCCGCAGCGCGAATGGAGCGTGGAGGTCGTGGGGCAGACAGATCGACACGACGTGAACGGAGTCATTTGCAAGTAGATCGTCGAAGTCGCCGTAAGTAGGTGCTTCGGCAATCTCAAGTGCGTGCTTACGGCAAGACTCGATCGGGTCGCACATCCCCGCCAAAATGCCGTTTGAGCTCGAAACGAGGGCCCTAACGTGATGAATGCCGATCGATCCCAGTCCAACGACACCTACTCCAAGGCGCTCGACTTTGCTGGGAGCGCTGCTGGTCATCCTGCGACCACCTGGTGTGACTCAACTCGATCACGGCCTAAGCCGATCAACGCGCCCCTAAGGATTCCGGTCGTGTATTCGGATCCGGGATTGACGCACAAGGTCCGGCCGAGCAGCTGCTCGGCCGCAGACTCATGAACATGACCGTGCAGCGCGAGTAGCGGCTGCGCTTCTTCGATCAGCTCACGGACAGCCCGGGAACCAACCGCTCGCATCTGCACCTCTCCTCCTCGCACCTCGAGTCGAAACTCTTCATTGATAGCGGGTGCCTGGTCGAGGCGAGTCCCATACGGGGGAGGGTGCAGGACCATGATCATCGAGCTGGTGTCGGAGACCTCTGCATACATGGACCTGATGTAACTGCCTAGTGCATCCTCATTCATCTCGCGGGGCGTGTGCCACGGCGTGGGATTGGAGTAGCCGGTGGTGACCATCTGGTGGTCTTCCAGGCTCACCAACTTGCCCTCCACAAACTCGACCTTGCTCGACCCTTGCAGGATCTCGTCGATCTGGAAGTAATCGTCGTTTCCGGGCGTGATGAAGCAGCGCACATTCGTGCCGACGAGCCTCTGCTCAGCCAGCTCCACCCAGCGGACGATGCTCTCCTTGACCACGGTAACGAAGAGCTGTTCGCGCTCTTCGTCGTTTTCCAGCTGCTCAAGCAAATCATGCGAGCCAACCAACGGGTACTGGCCACGGTCCCGGAGCAGGCGCTCCACGGCCGCCCGGCCCTCCTCGTCCAGCCCGGTATGCTCGCGTCCATCCACGATCGCGCGGTAACCGTCGGAGCACCTCTCGATAGGCACGACCGTCTTACCCGTGATGTCTCCACCGAGCACTAGATAGCCCGCTCCGTAAAAAGCGGCCGCGTTAAGGAATTTCCGGAAGCACCGCTCCGATCCGTGGATGTCCGTGGCAAAGAAGAGCTTTGCCACCTGGCCTCGGCGGGGCATCGTTGCCTCTGACCAGCCCGCTATTCCGGTGGGATCTGTCGATAGTTGAGTGTCAGGTCTATACCTTGCGATCGCCGATAGGCAACGGCGGCGTAGTACCAAAGAGCGCCGATGCCGAGCACGACGAAGGGTGCGACGATGGCCAGATGGAAATAGGAGATTCCGGGCAGAACATCGGAATCCAGCAATCCGATGTTCGTGTGGAAGATCAAGGCGAGCAGAATCGCCCCTAGGCCGATCACGATCGATCCCGCGCCGGCGACCGGCAGAATGTGTATTCCGCGGTACACGAGCTCGGCCTGCGTGCCGTTGTAGAGGTCAGGACGGCGGCTGCGAACGAGCACCGCCGAGATGCCCATGAAGATCATGGGCATGAACGCGAACAGGATTCCGATCGCGTAGACGGCGAAGAAGTTTGTGCTGTAGGCGACCCAGAGGCCAGCCACGATCGACAAGAAGTAGGTGACCACGATGGCGCCGACCGGCGTGTGGAACCGCTCGCTCACCGACGAGAGGAATCGTGGTGCCAGTCGGTCGAATGACCAGGCGAATACACATCTCTGGACGATCGCCGCATTGATGTACTGCGCTGGCAGGAACCATCCCAAGAAGGTAAGGGCGAGGAGGATCACCACTAGCGAGTTCTGGGCAACGAGCGCGGCAAAGTATGCGTAGCCGGCAGTCCCGACCAATCCGGCCTGGGCGAAGTTGCCGTTGAGAGCTGAAACATAGAACTCGTATCCAACCGTACGCATGAAGATGAATGTGCCCAGCATGACGAGCAGGCCCTGACCAAAGCCGGAACCCCAAAGCACTTGGAACTGGCGCTTGCGCTGGCCGGCCCGCTTGAATTCCGGTGCGAGATAGAAGCCGGTGAACACAAACAGAGCGTTGGCGGACATGTAATAGATGCCGCCGATGGTGTTTGAGACGGAATAACCATTCGAGGGGTATATGCCCTGAGATGCGCCCTTGGTCACCGTGTCTGCGTACGCGGTCGCACCACTGGTGTTGTTGATGATCTGGACAAATTGGTCGTGGCTCGTAAAAAGCAAAATCACCATATCGACCAGGAAGCCGACCATCGCGATCGCGAAAAGGATCGTCATGGCGCGCAAGATCACTCTTGTTCCGAGCAGCGCCAATACGGTGGTAATCGTGAGCACTCCGACCGCGACCAGAAACGTCTGGAATTGGTGCTGACCGTCGTTCGAAAAAGTCGCGGCCCACTCGGTCAGCGTCTTGTTGTTCAGCACGGTGCCCATGACGTTGAGCATGGGGGACACGCCCAGCGAGCCAAACCACCAGGCCCAAAGTCCAGAGGCGATACAGGCAGAAACGACCGCACCTAGGTTGGCGCCGAAACCAAGTGCCGGCGTCAGGATTCGGGAGTTGATCGTGTAATCGCCACCGACCTTCGGCATTGCGGCCGAAAGCAGGGCGACCATCGTCCAAACAAAGAAGCCACAAAGGAGTATGGCCAAGAGGTCTAAATAGAAGTTAGACCGGGGAAACAGGGTGAGGGTGAATAGTCCGAAGAGGACCGCAAGCCCCAGGGGCGTGGTGTTGGACGCTGAGAACTGGAGCATGTCGACGAGCCCCACCTCCCGGACGAGACCCGTCGCATTGCGCGCGTACTCCTGACGGAGCGCACCCGGTTTAGACGCCTTGGTTGCGGATTCCACCATGGCAGTTTCTCCTCCTGGTTCCCCGACCTGTGACCCACGGCCGGGCCTGCGAGGTAGGTTGCCACCGATTTGATCAAATGTCAAATATGCGCCCGAGAAGCTCGACTGAGTGCGGCGCACTGCTTGCCGGGTCTGCCAACTCTGGTCAGAAAACACGGTCGTGGCTCCAATTGAGGGGCTTTGCGGGTCAGCCGGAATCAATTCACAAGAGCCCTCGGGCTCGAGGATGTGGTTGATATCGTTCAAGTCCGCGGCTGAATTCGTTACCTGAACTGCTGTCGGAACGCGCGGTTCCACCAGATTCTCTGTCGCGCTGACCGGGCAAGCCACTTCCGAGCCAGTCCTAGGAACACGGGACCTACCTCGAACTCGATTGGGACTCTCCAACGTGCCTCTCCTGCAGTGGCGAAGTCGTCAACAAGTAGAGACCTGTCACGGCAGCGAGCCCGCCGGCGGCCAGCAGGGCCGTGACGTTAGTTGAATGGCGTGCAAGCGCGGCGATGGCATAGGGCGCGCCGATCCCAGAATATGCGAGGCAGTAGAAAGTCGATGCCAGCCGGGCACGCTCGTCCGGCCGCGCCAAGCGCTCGACGGCGGTAAGCCCCGTGGCGATCAGAATCCCATAGCCGGTGCCCAGGATGAGGGCGTCGAATAGTGCCAGCAAGGGACTGCGAAGGCCGACCGCCATCGCTCCCACGATGCAGCCAACTACGCAGCAGGCCAACCCGGCAGGCAGCCCAAAACGGGTCCGCCGATCCAACCACCTCGCGGCCGGCTGTGCCCCGATGCCGGTGGCGAGTGCAAGTGCTGTCACCAAACCCGCATACGCAATGGGGGCGGCGGGCACGCCGCTGCCGACCAGTGATGGAAGAGTGACGAAGGCGATAGTGACGCTTGCGAAGACCCACGGCGCCGCCGGCGCGGTCAGCTTCCAGAAGCGGACATCCGTGGACGGCCGCAACCATGCTATTGGCGCGGTTGGAACCCGCCCCACGTCAGGAGCAATCTCGGGCGCCAGTGAAGCGGCGCCCAGGATTGGAATCGTCAGGATGAGGTGAATCACGTAGGGCAGCACCGCTGGAGCTGGGCCCCACTGGGCAATTGCTCCCGATACGAGCGGCCCGAGTGCGAACCCGGCAGAGAGGCACGACGCTGCCCGCCTAGCGCCGGTTCCCGCAGGCTGATTCGAGGAGAGTTCGCGAACCCAAGCAGTGGCGGCAGTGAACGCCGCCCCGGCCGAAAGCCCGACGAGAACTCGCCCAAAATAGAGCGCCGCCGGGTAGCGGGCGCCAAGCATCAGGGTCAAGCTCGCGAACATGCTCGCCACGACCGCGGGCACGGCTACACGGCGTCTCCCGAAGCGATCGGCCAATGGCCCTCCCGCCAGAAAGCTCGGAATCAAGCCCACCGCGTAGGCGGCGAAGATGGCCGCGGTTGCAAGGTCGGAAAGGCCGAACTCGCGCTTGTACAGAAGCAGGAGGGGGGCGAAGTGGTTTGCTCCCCAGCCGGCGGCGAAAAGCAGACCTCCTGCTGGCAGCCAGCGAGCTCGGCTCACCTGTGCTGCGCGACTAGTTTCGTGACCGGAGTCGAGAGACGCAGCGGCGCTCTCGTGAGGCGCCGTGCTTCGCAGAGGTGAGCACCGCCTTTCGGTCGATTAGGCAACCAGCGAAGTGATCGCGTTGCCGGTTGCGTCGAGAACGTACCAGACGTCGTTGTAGCCCTGGCCGGCCACATCGCCTGCCTTGCTGTCTTTGATGAAGTAGTAGAGCGGATGGCCGTTGTACGTGACCATTGTTGACCCGTCGGTACGCGTCGAGATGCCGAGTTTGCTTGCCTCGATCCCGTCACCGCCCACTGGCGTTCGCGACGCCGTCAGAGGAGGCCAGTATTCCTCGCACCCCTCGTAGCAAGTGGAGTTGGTGTCCTTGTCGGCTGTGAAGAGATAGAGCGTGCGCCCCTCCGCGCCGACGAGGATGTTGCCAAGGCTCGTCTTCCGGAGGGAGACAATCGCTTGATCCTCGTCCCCGTCTTGATTGACCATTGTCATTCCCAAACCTCCTGACATGCCGTTACTGGGTCCAATCGCCCGGACGGGACGACATGTTTCGATGTTATGGGCGGCGCATTCAATCGGAATCAGCCGAAAGACCTGAACGTGCCTAATACAAACGGCCTACAAGCGACCTAACAACCCGTGCTCGATTCGTCTCAAATCCAACGACTTCAAGGAAGCGGTCGCTTTCATCGAACTGACCGACCCGGAGCCCTCTGCAGTCGTCAGTGAGCCGCTATCTGATCATGGCGTGCCAGCAGATTCTCTGCACCGCGTACCAGCTCCGCGACGATCTCGCCAGCCGGTTGCACGCCGTGAATGGCAGCAACTGACTGCCCGGCGTAGCAGGCCATGGCGGTAATCGTGCCCTGCATTTGGCGGGTCGGTGGAAATCCAAAGAAGCGTGGGATTGGATAGTGCGATCCGGACACTTCGATCTCGCCTATTGGCCGGTCCGGTAGTGCCTCGGCTAGGTCGAGCGCAGAGCGAACAACGCGATGTTTCGCGGGACACATCGGACAGTCGACCTCAAAGAGCGTCGTAAGGACACTGTCCTCCGCGCCCGCGGCTATCAATGCCTTGACATACTCCGGGTGGGCGTTGGACTCAGCGGCCGCAATGAAGCGAGTACCCATGCGCACGCCGGCGGCGCCCGCCTGCAACACGGCGGCGATGCTTCGCGCACTGCCAATTCCACCCGAAGCGAGGACCGGCACCGACACCGCATCTAGCACCCCCTCGAGGAGGGGCAACAAGCTGAGCTGGCCACGAAGGTGTCCTCCCGCCTCGATGCCCTGGGCACTGATGAAGTCGCACCCTGCCCTCTCAGCGCTGATCGCCTCGCGTACAGAACCTACTTGCCATGAGGCGAGAGCACCTTCGGCGTGCACCTGCTCGACCAGATCTGGGTCAGGGTCGCCCCAGAAGAAATCAACAACCCGCGCCCGCCTCGAGGCCAGTATCAGAATCTCGGGATCGACATAGGGCAGCAGGAGGTTGACACCGTACGGTTTCCGGGTGAGCTGCTCGAGCCGATCCAACCGCTGCTTGGCGACGGCGGGATCGGTCTGGACGAAGCTGATCTGACCCAGGGCGCCTGCTTCCGAGACCGCCGCGGCCAGCTCCGGGCTGACGACAGCTCCCATCCCAGCAAGCTGTATCGGCACAGTGCACCCGACCAGGCGGGTGAAATCTGTCTCAATCACTGCTCGCTCCAGTCAGCTCCAGGGAATGACGTGCTTTGACCGTCTGGGCAGCGCTTGCGTCCTGACCCTGACTTCGACCCCCCCTGTCGCCGGGCTGTACACGGTGAGCTGGAGATTCTGCGCAATGGCCCGCTGCTTCATGCCGCTGATCCCGAGATGTCCAGGATGATCAGCATCCAAGTCGAATCCGATGCCGTCGTCATCAATGACGAGCTCCACCTTGTCGCCCTCCGACACTAGATGCACTCTGACGGCGCGGGCCGAGGCGTGCTTCACGACGTTCTGAAGCGATTCCTGGGCAATTCGGTAGAGCGCTTCTTTGGCGGAGTTGTCAATGTCAGGTTCCGTTTCGGCCACGATCTCAACCTGGAGCTTCTGCCTTGCAGCGACCGCAGCAGCGAGGCGACGCAGCCCGGCGACCAGCCCTTCCTCGGCAACGCTCTCAGGCCTCAATCCGAAGATCAGCGAACGGAGCTCTACGAGCGCCGTCTCAGACTGATCGACGATGTAGTCGAGCGCCTCGATCAAGTGGTCACTATCTGGAATCCCGTGAGCGGTCCGTCGCGCTGCCTGGGCAGCCATCGCGATCCCATAAAGCCCTTGCAAGGCCGAGTCGTGCAGTTCCCGCGCCAGGCGTTGTCGTTCGTCTGAACGGGCGGTCTCGCCCGGCTCGTCACTTGGTGCTTTGCTCGACTCCGCCACCGTGCCCTCCTGAAACCGCGTCTCAACCCGCACCCAACCGATGGCGATCAAGCGAGTGCGCGGCCTTCGAGCATAATCGCCTACGTTCGAAATGGCCACGAAAACGTCGGGTGCTGAGCCGCGTCGCCGGGATCCGATCAAGGTCCTGGTGGTCGATGACCACTGGGTTGTACGGCAGGGCTTGCGGATGTTCCTCGATCAGGAGTCTGCGATCACGGTGGTCGGCGAGGCTTCCGATGGCCGCGAAGCGATTGAGGTGGCACGCAGGTTGAAGCCCGACGTGGTGCTGATGGACATCCTCATGCCACACGTGGATGGGATTGAGGCGATCACACGCATCAAGGCCGCGATGCCGCGCGTCGAGGTGATCGCCCTGACGAGCGTCTTGCAGGGCCGCAGCGTTTCGGACGCGATACAGGCCGGCGCCATCGGATACCTGATCAAGGACACGAGGGGTGACGAGCTGGTACGGGCAATTCAGGACGCTGCCGAGGGCAGAGTGCACCTGTCACCTGAAGCGGCGACCCGCTTGGCCAAGGATCTGCGGCAGCCCGAAGGTATGAAGTCACTGACGGAGCGCGAAACGTCGGTGCTGAGGCTCGTGGCGGAAGGCCTCGCCAACAAAGAGATCGCACGTCGTCTCGCCATAAGCGAAAGGACGGTGAAGGCGCACCTCAACAACATTTTTGCGAAGCTTGATGTACAGAGCCGGACGCAGGCGGCGCTACAGGCGATTCGCTCCGGCATTGCTCCGACAGTTGACGCGGACTAGGTCTTAGGTATTAGGCACAGCGCAACCATCGTCGAATAGACGGCGTCCATTTACCCACGCATCCTCGTTATGGAACTACACAGAAGGAGGATGCGATGCCTTACGTGACCGTGGGCCAGGAGAACTCTGGCGCGATCGACCTGTTCTATGAGGACCATGGATCGGGCAAGCCCGTTGTATTGATCCATGGCTACCCGTTGAGCGGGCGCTCGTGGGAGCGACAGACGCTGGCCCTGCTGCAGGAGGGATACCGAGTCGTCACCTACGACCGCCGTGGGTTTGGTAATTCGAGCCAACCCGCGACCGGATATGAGTACGACACGTTCGCAGAGGACCTAGACAAGCTCATCACCAAGCTCGACTTGCGTGACGCCGCGCTCGTTGGATTCTCGATGGGCGCCGGAGAGGTCGCTCGCTATATCGGCAAGCACGGAGCCGGCCGCGTCAGCAAGGCCGCGATTATCTCCGGGATTACTCCTTACCTGCTAAAGACAGCCGATAATCCCGGGCCGCTGGACCAAGCCGCGGTGCAGGGAATCCAGGGCGCGATCGCAAAGGATCGGCTCGCCTTTCTGACCGGCTGGAATCAAAACTTCTACAACCTCGACACGTTGCTCGGAACGCGCATCAGTGAAGAGGTCGTCCGGGACAGCTGGAACGTTGCTTCCGCAGCCTCACCGAAGGCAACCATCGATTGCCCAGCCAGCTGGCTCACCGACTTCCGCAACGACCTTTCTCAATTCAAGGTGCCCACGCTGGTAATGCACGGCGATGCCGACCGCGTTCTTCAAATCCCTGCAACGGCGACGCGGACTCATGAAGCAATCAAGGGAAGCCAGATCGTCGTGATCGAGGGCGCCCCCCACGGCCTCCTGGCGACGCACGCTGACGAGGTCAACCAGGCGCTGATCGGTTTTCTCGGCGGTCGGAATGTAGGCAACAAGGCGATGTCCCGGGCGGACGTCGCCTGAAGCATCAGGAGGTTCTCACGGTGTCCAACCATTTCAGCGCCGGCGACCACGAGCATCCCTTCCAGTTTCCGGGGGGCGATGCCCGCCTCGACCTCACCGACCTGTTCGTTTTCACCGCACCGGGTAACCGCGAGCGGACCGTGCTGATCATGAACTCGAATCCCTTTCTCGAAGGCGCCGGGTTCCACCCGGACGCGATCTATCGATTCAACATCGACAACGACGGAGATTCGCTGGCCGATGCTGCCTTCAGTTTCACCTTCTCGGAGCTGAAAGACGGTCGGCAAACGGCAACGGCGCACTATGCCACGGGCCGCGACGCCCAAAGCCGTGAGCCCTTGGGCGCGGTGCTGATACAGGGCACGCCAGTCGGCTTCGATAAGAAGGCTGCACCCGTGGAAGTCGGCGGTGGCCGCCTGTTTGTGGGTACACGAAGCGACCCGTTCTTCGCCGACGCCGACAACGTTCTCGAGTGGTTGACCAAGGGTGCCCACGGGCTATTCGAGTGGAAGGGGAAGGACACATTCGGCGAGGGGAACGTCAACTCGATCGCGATGCAAGTACCCAACGACATGCTCGGCCCCGGTCCGCGCATCGGGGTCTGGCTGACGATCAGCTTGCGTAAGGACGGCAAGCTCGTTCCCATGGACCGGGAGGGCAACCCCTCGTTCAACCCGATCCTGAACCCGAACGAGATCAAGAACGACTTCAACGCGACGGATCCAATCGACGACGTCAAGAAGTTCGCGAAGCCTTTGTCAGCAGTGCTGGAAAGCCATGGCTACACCCCCGAGGCGGCAAGGGCTGCCGCGCTCACCGTTTTGCCTGACATTCTTCATTACGACCGCACCAAGCCGGCGCGCTATCCGAACGGGCGGACGCCCACCGACGATGTCTTCTCGTTGCGCTTCGCATTCATGACCAACGGGCAGATCAAACCTCAGCCCGTCAAGCCTCATGAGGACCTGTTGTCCGAGTTCCCGTTCATGGGGATTCCGCACCCGACAAAAGTGGCCGAGGGCGTTTGATGCAAGTCAAACGTCCTTACACGTCCAACTCGCCGATCAAAGGACATCAAGCATGAACATCATCGCCCGTTCGCACGCCCGGCCCCGACTGTTGGCAGTCGCCATCGCGGCCTTCAGCGCCGCTCTCTCAGTGTTGTTCGTCGGGGGGTACGCGTTAGCCTCCGGTTCAGGATCGAATACGCTGCCCGTCTCCTCAGCCCGGACCCCGGCCTGGAGTAACGGGAAGACCGTGACCGTCCAGTACCCGCAGAACTATTTCTGCGATCGGACGGTGACTGCAGTTCCCTTGGGCGCGAGTGGCTGCGAGGTCGGGGCTCCGGCGAACGTGGGCCCTGTCGCCAACCCGGATCGCTCCACCCTTTACGTCGTGATCCCGCTCTTTGCCAACCCGAATCCGGCTACGATGTGCCCGACCGCAACCGGACCCACCCCGCCGCTCAACTGTCCGAACCACCCCCAGGACATCTACGTGCCGCTGCCTGGATTCGGTGACATTCCGCTGCCGGCTCACAGCCACATCCTCGATGGGCCTGCGGGCGGGTGGTGGGACGTCAAGGGAGTTGTCGTGCTCGACCAGGCAACGTGGGCCGAGCTGGCGGCGGGCAAGAGCCTGGCGACCCTGTTGAACGTCGAGGCCCGGCCCGACGCCGCCAGCCACATCATGGGCGGCACGAACCTTCCGACGAATCTGTTCCTCTTCTTCAACACCGTTTCGTGATCACGCAGCAGATTGGGGCCAGCGCCGGGCTGGCCCCACGTCACATCGTCCGCCTGCCCGCTTCCATGGCTACGCCCGCCATCATGGCCATGCTCGGCGCCATGATCGTCCTGGTCGGCTCGGCCCTCCCGTGGGTCACGATCTTTCGGGGCACGCAGACCCTGAGCGGATGGGACGGAAGTCCTCGCTACCTTGCCGGGCTGGCAGTGGCATCCGCAGCGCTCACGCTGCTCTTTCTATGGGCCGGCCGGCCCGCTGCGTTTCGAATTTTGGCCGTGGTGGCCGGATTGGCGGCCGTGTTAGGTATCGCCTTCACCAGCTGGCAGGTCGCAGCCGTCGACGCATCGCATTCGGTCAGCGCGCGCATTCTCGCGCCGGTTCTCGGGCCTGGTCCATTCGTCATGGTGGCTGGAGCCCTGCTCTTGTTGGCCGTCATGGCAATTCCCACGTCCGCGGCCAGGGTTCCGGCCTCCCTTTGGCCACGGGTCATCCTTGCAGGCGCGCTTTTCGTCGCTGGCTGGATCCATCTCGCGCTCACGCCCGAACATCTAGGGGAGGCGACCATCCTCGGCCTCGGCTTTCTGGCCGCCGGGCTGGCCCAACTCGCCCTTGCCTTCCTGGTCACAGTCCGGCCGTCGGATCTTACCTACTACGCAGTGGTCGGGTTGAGCGCGGCCCTGATCGTGCTCTATGCGATTGCGGTGCTCAAGGGCCTCCCGTTTGGCGGTGGGCATGATCACGCGAGCGGCTTGATCCTCGGATCCGGCGAGCCGGTTGACCTCGAGGGGGCGGTCACTAAGTTAGCCGAACTGTTCTGTCTGGCCACGGCGCTTGTCCTCGTGGGCCGGCCCACTGTGCCCGTGACCGGTGCTGGCCAACGAACTCGCGGGGAAGTTCACGTGCACGCAACTCATCAGACGGAGAGTCCACGACCGAATTGAGGAGATGGAGGTAGTCGAGTGCTCTACGAGTACAGGCGCTATAGCATCGTTCCAGGGAAGCGAGCCGCACTCTCACAAAGGTTTGAGAAGGTGACCGTGCCAATTTGGGAGCACCACGGCATCAAGGCGGTCGGCTTCTGGGAACCGGTCGTCGGGCTCTCGAACGAACTTCACTACTTGTTGGCCTGGGACGACATGGCTGAGCGGGAAGCACGGTGGAACGCTTTCCAGGCGGATCCCGAGTGGAAATCGAAGCGGGATCAGAGCGAAGCGTCAGGCCCTCTAGCAGCCCGCATCTACAACGAGTTGTGGACGCCGACATCCTACTCGCAACTCAGGTGATCTAGCCGCGCAATGCGGTCCTGGCCCGCACACTTCTTGTGAGGCCAGCTGTGAGCCCTTCGGAGCTCGCGCTGGCACTAGCAGAGTACCCCGACTGTCGCTGGGTCTACGACCGACCCCGTTCCATCGCGCCCCCAACTTCTCGAAAGCGGTGGGAGCGGACGTCTGGTTGAAGCGCGATGACCTCAATGGCGTCGCCTGCGGTGGCAACAAGGTCCGAAAGCTCGAATTCCTACTTGGTGAAGCGGCCAGCATCGACGCCGACACCCTGATCACTGTGGGAGCACCCCAGTCGAACCACGCTCGGACGGTTGCTGCCGCGGCGGCGATGAACGGTTTTGAATGCCACCTTGTTCTGGGAGGTATTCCTCCCAGTGCTCCCACCGGCAGCCTGGTCGCCGACCTCCTGCTCGGGGCGAGGTTGCATTTCGCCGGCAGCAACGATTGGGATGTGCTCGAGTCTCATGCGGGGGCGCTGGCTAACGATCTTCGCAACGAGGGTTGGCGTCCGTCCGTAATGCCCATTGGTGGCTCGACTCCGGTCGAGGCCTTGGGTTTTGTCGATGCATTCCTTGAACTGATGGAGCAAATCCCTGTCGTCGACCTGCCCCGATGCACCATCGTTCATGCCAGCTCATCCGGAGGGACTCAGGCGGGGCTCGAGCTAGGGCGGTAGCTGCTGGGCTTGGCGGGTCCGCGGATCGTCGGAGTGGCGACCGCAAAGACCGCAGGAGTCCTGCGCGCGGAGATTCACGAACTCATGACACGAACCGCACAACTTCTTGGATTCGACCGAGACCTTTCGCCGCCCTACCTTGTAAACGGATTCATGGGATCCGGTTACGCAAAACCCACGCCTGGGGGCCGGGACGCCATGTCGCTCCTAGCGAGAAGCGAGGGCATGCTCACCGATCCTGTGTATACGGCCAAGGCTCTAGACGCAGTGGTAAAGCTGGCGAGCTCGCATGAGTTCGGCAAAGGACCCGTGGTCTTCTGGCATACGGGCGGGCTTCCCGCGTTGTTCGCGGAGGACCAAGGGTTGATGCGGTGGTACGAGTGGCCATCGTGACGGCCCCGAGCCCAGCTTGCCGAACCAGCTTCGCCGGCGGCAACCCAGTCAGCGTTAGCTCCAACACTTCTAGTGAGCGAGCTTGACGGACTGTGCCTTTGAAGCAGATTATTCGGCTGCTTCCTTCGACTCCGCCACCGATCCGCGACGGCAATCGCAACGAGCGTCCAGGCGGATCCCATAATCAGCCCACCCAGGACTTCGCTCGGACGATGCTCGCTTCGGTCGATCAAAACGACAGCTTGAGGGCCGGGTCAGCTGTAGACGGCGCGAGCAGATGTCCAGGTCCGGCCCCCATCGTTCGTATGGGTCACGGTGCTTCCGAACCACCAAAAGCCATGCGTCGCGTCCACGAACTGGAAGAACTCGCCCTGATCTGACTGGATCGTGATGCTCCTGCGGTTGACCACCGTCCAGGTCCTCCCGCCATCGGTCGTTTCTTCGACCATCAGAGTCGTGGGAGTTCCAGTGCCCACGACTGCAATTGCTGCGACGAAGCCGACGCTCGGACTGACGAAGCTCACCGCGTCGATATAAAGACTCTGACAAGTCTGTGGGCCCGGCGGCGGCGCGCTGTGAACTTCGGGGAGAGACCTGACGGAGCCGCCGTAGAAGCTGCATATGTAGGTCACTCCGTGCGGAAGCCCGTGGGCGGTCCAGGCGAAGCCACCGTCCGAGGTCATCAACAGGTGAGTGCCATCTGACCACCAGCCGTGGTCCGCGTCGAAAAAGTTCGGCAGCGTGCCCCCGAACTGGCAGCCATCTGATGCCGACGACGCGTCGCAGTATTTTTTGACCATCTCCACGTCGCTCCACGTCTGACCGCCGTCACGAGTGACGAGCAGGTTCGCCGAAGTAGCGGTCGCGCCGGTGCACGTAGCGGCGACCCAACCAGTGGTGGGCGACGAGAAAAGTGGGAGACCACTTCCAGAACAGTTCCCACTCGACCACGCGACCTTCGGCGAAACCAGCGCCCAGGTGATGCCACCGTCGGTTGTGCTGTACAGCATCGCCGGGCCGCCGAAGCCGAACCCGCCGCCCTGCTGAACCAGGATCCATCCGTCTTCCACGTCGACGAATTCCGCCTTGATGCTCCAGGAGCCTGACAGAGCGTTCCTCTTGTCGAGCCCGCTGACGACGGTTGTGGACATCACCAGCCAGCTGGCGCCGCCATCGCTCGTGTGGTACACGACGAATCGGTCCGCGCACAGGCTGGCGGTGCCGACCCCATCGACGACCCAGCCCTGCCGAGCGTTGAGGAAGTACTCGGCGAAGCCGGTGGCACGGTTCTTCGGCTCGGGAGGAGCAACCCGCGTCCAGTGAATGCCTCCATCGGTCGTCAGCCGGGTGCCGGGCGCCCAGCCGACGGTCGGGCTCACCATCTTCACGTCCTGAGGTAGCTGGTACTCACCGCCAGGATCGCTGAACTGTCCGCATACCGTGTTTCCAGCCGATCGGTAGGGCGGGCGAAGCGACCATGTCTTGCCACCGTCGAACGTCCACCACGCTCCTGGTGAATTGCTGACATCGGCGAAACCGACCTTGTCGTCGATGAACGTGAAGTTGCCGGCTGACTCATTGGGAAACAGCCCTGTAGCCACGACCTTCCAATGACCGCCGCCGTCGTCGGTTCGCGAGAGGGTATACGGGCCATTCGGGACGGGCTGCTGGAAGTAGAAGCCGGTCGTGCCGTTGACGAAGTCAACATTTCCGAATCCGGCGAGCCGATGGTAGAGCCACGTCGCGCTGCCGTCGGCCGTGCTGTATGTCTGGTTCGAGCCCGCGTGCCCGATCCCGCCGCATCTAACCTGGGTCACGCCGTACAGACCGGTGAAGATTGGGCTCGCGGCGCCGCAACTCCAATCGTTTCCGGTCGGGAGAGACGGGAGTGATACCGGCACCCAAGTTCGTCCGCCGTCGGTTGTCATCGCCATCACCTGCGTGCCCGCCGGTGGCGTGTCGCCGAATCCGCTCGAGCAATCCCACGTCAACCACCCACGCTGGAGGGTGGCGAACGTGAGGCCCGACTGACTGCAGTCGAAGGCCATGTTGCCGAGGCCCAGGTCCGGCGCTTTGCTCACCACTGACCACGTTCGTCCACCATCCGAGGTCGCAAAGACCTTGCGCTGAAGCGGTTGGGTTGCGTACTCCATGAACATCCAGCCGTGATTCAGGTCGTAGAAGTCGAGGAGCAGCGAGAAGTTGGTTTGCCATGAAACGGACCAGGGCACCGAGATCGTCGCATCCTGCTGCCAGGACTGGCCCGCGTTGTTCGTGGACATCAACACGATGCTCGAAGGCTCGTAAGGGGCAGGCCCAACAGCAAAGGTGGTCCACGAGACATTCGGGTCCAGTGCGCAGGTGGCGCCGGCTCCTTTGACGCCTCCCGGAGGGCCCTGCGGCGAGACATCGTGCCAGGTCCGACCGCCGTCGGTCGTCCGCTCGGTGCCGCGCCAACCGAGGTTCTTGTCGAACATTCGCACCCCGCTGCCGATTCCGCATGCTCGCGTCACCGGACCAGCCGGCTGATGGATGACGGGGACCGTGGTGTGCTTGCGCTCGTAGAGCGCGATGGTCGCAGCCGCGGCCCCAGCCGCGATGGCCACGATGAGCATGGCCGCGACGGCCCTGCGCAGGCCGGGAGTCCAGATCGTGAAGCGCCGCCGCAGGCGGAGCTCGGGCTGCCGGCGGCGCACTTCTTCGCGCACCTCGCTGATCAGCCACGGCTTTTCTGGCACGACCTCGTCGAGAGCGCCGTGGAAGAGGTTGCGCAGGCTAGCGTCGTCCACGGTTGGCCTCCATGCGTCGCTTCAGCTCGTCTTTGGCTCGCAGCAACCGCGTCTCGGCGCCGCGGGGACTGATCCCGATAGTCGCGGCAATGTCACTGATAGAAAGGTCGAGATAAAAGTGCAGGACCAGGACCGTCCTCTTGTCCTTGCTCAGCCCCATCAACCCCCGGCGCAGCTCGATACGCGCGATCACCTGCTCGTCTGAAGAGTCTGTTGCCGGCTCGACCTCGTCCCAGGACACCGTCGAGCGTCGGGCCCGACGAGTCGAGTAGCACTGGTTGATGACGATCTTGTAGAACCACGGCCGGATGTCCGCACCATCGCGAAGCTGGCCCAGCTTCAACCAGGCCTTTACCGCCGCTTCTTGAACCGCGTCCTCTCCGGCCTGATGGTCTTGAAGGATCGCCGCGGCCATGCGATACGCCGGCTGGTAGAGCGGTTCGAGCAGCCTCTCGAAGGCGGCGTTGTCGCCAGCCTTGGCGGCCCTGATGACCGCGAGCGTCGGCGGTTGCGTGACCATTCCTGATTCCTAAGACGCCCCTGATGCCTGCATTCACGTCAACAAGATCGCTGACGTGTTTTCGGGCGCTGCGAGCGTATAGGAAGTAGCCGTGGTTGCGAGATGGCCGTTGGCGGTGACCCTCTTCCTGGTTGAGGCGATGGCCGCCTGCGGCAGCAGTATGACCGCGTCTCATGCGGCATCGCCGTCGCCGGCGCGAACCGCCACCCCCGTTGCTCAGGTCCACGCCGAATCACTGAATGTCGCGGGAGTTGAGCGCTCGTACGAGCTGTTCGTGCCGTCGACGCTCGACCCCACCATGCCTCCGCCGCTTGTGGTCATCCTTCATCCCTGCCCGAACACCACGGCGGCGCAGGTGGCCGTCGCTCTGGACAGCTGGGCGACCACAGGCCGGTTCATAGCCGCCTATCCGCAGGGTGCGGTGGAATCGGCGACCGGTGGCACCTGCTGGAACGCAGGCGCCTGCTGCACCGGGGCTGACGACGTCGGCTTCATAAGCCGGCTCATCGACCAGCTGACTGCCCAATTGCAGGTCGACGAGACGCGCGTCTATGTCGCAGGCTTCTCGTTTGGAGCTGCCATGGCGTACCGAGTGGGCTGCGAGCTCTCCGACAAGGTCGTGGCGATCGCCCCGGTCTCGGGTGCGCTTGTGTTCCAGCAATGTGATCCGGATCGGCCGGTCTCACTTTTGATAATGCAAGGCACCGCCGATACGACATTCCCCTACCAGGGCGGCGGCGACGATTCGGTGCCTTCAGTCGCAAGCGTGGCCAAGCTGTGGCCGGGGCTCGATGGGTGCCGTGGCACGGGCGCGGAATCGCAGGCCGGCATCGTCGCCATCACTGACTGGATGTCCTGCGCCGCAGGCACCGAAGTCGAATTGCAAGTCATCGCCGGCGCGCCGTACACATGGTTCGGCCTCGAGCCAGGTGCGCTGCCCGGCGAGCCTAACGCAAGCTCGGTTGTGTGGAATTTCTTTAACCGCCTTCCCACTCGCACGTAGACGGCGCCGCGACAGAACGTAGTCGTCCCAGGCCGTCCGTCCGCTGTCTGAGCCGCCCATCGCCAGCCAGAATCATCCACACTCGCCGTCTCAGATTCAGTCTCATCTCGGTCTGAACGCGCTTGTCGATCCCGAACCGGCTCTAGCGAAGCGAGATCTCCTCGGGAATTAGGCGTTCGCGTTACGGAAACTAGGGCCAACCGCGCCGTTGCTGAATGCGCAGAATCGCCTGCTGCGCGCTCCAACTGCAGTCAGAAGAATCGGTCGTGGCCGCGAAAAGGGCTCAGGTCGAATTCGAAACGGCCGACCACATTGGCCGTGCGTTGTTCGTTAACAGCCGCCTGCTCTACCGTTGAGCTACTCCGGAACGGGTCCCCCGAATTCTAGGTGGTGAACTCGTTTGACCGCCCCGTGCGCCTCGTATCGGGGTGTTGCACCGTAACTGTCGTCAACTGTCGTCAGACCTGTCGTGCCCACGAAGTTGCAATCGATTTGGCCGCCTATCGCGCGCCAGTGGGGCCTTGTTTGTTAAGGCGTTCTTACAAGCTTCGCGCGCCGAAGCGCGGACCGTACGAATGAGCCGATCTTCTCGACATCGGTGCCGCGTCCGCCATTCATCAGTAACCACGGTGGCCACCCAGCGGGCCCCTGATAGGTTCTCATACCATTTACACGCCGAGCTCGGCGATTGAGGAGGCGAGGGCGGTGGCCAGCCGGTCAATGTCGCCCTCGTCGTTGTAGATCTGGCATGACACGCGGAGGGTCCACCGCTCAGTGTCCAGCGCCGGCCGCCAGCGAATCATCGGGATCTCGATGTGGTGCTGCTCACGAAGCATCAACTCGAGCTTCTGCCGGATCTCAGGCTCGGGGACGAGGTGATCGACGGGAAACGCGGCCATAGATCCCATCATCGAATCAGGAGCGGGAGGCTCCAAGCGAAGAATCGGGCAAAGCGCGTCTCGGAATGAGAGGGCCAGAGAATGGTTTCGCGCTGCGAGGCTCGGGAGGCCGCCGGGCACCAGGCTCCCGAGAAACGAAATG
>Ga0307469_10000326_pt1 | contig 18134 bp, 13 predicted proteins | sample atmos_gasesAM2C__FD_203084 | JGI IMG/M metagenome (GOLD analysis project Ga0307469, IMG submission 203084) | Hardwood forest soil microbial communities from Morgan-Monroe State Forest, Indiana, United States - atmos_gasesAM2C_515 | ecosystem: Environmental > Terrestrial > Soil > Temperate...
CGCGGAGGAACGACCGCTTCCCCCGTGGCCCACGTGTTCCTTGTCGAGCACCAGGATCCGTCCCGCCTTGCGCTGCGCAAGATGGAACGCGATGGACGCGCCCATCACACCTGCGCCGACGATCACGATGTCGGCGGTGCGGTGCCCGTTCGAACTCATGCGGCTCCTTCTCTCAAACGGCCTTTCTTCCAATCGCGCAGGGCCTGGTGCGCGGCATTGTGGCCGGGTGCACCCGTCACTCCTCCGCCCGGATGCGCTCCCGCCCCGCATAAATAGAGCCCATCGATCGGCGTGCGATATTGCGACCACCCCGGCACCGGCCTCATGAAGAAAAGTTGTTCCAGCGAAAGGTCGCCGTGAAAAATGTTTCCTTCGGTTAATCCGTAAGTGCGCTCCAGGTCGAGTGGAGTCAGGGTCTGGCGCGCGATGACTGCCCCCGGGACGTTGGGAGCGTATTCTGCAATCTTGCGAATGACGCGATCGCCCAACAGTTCCCGATTCTCATCCCATGATCCGGCCCGCAGTTTATAGGGCACGTACTGCACGAAACACGTCATGATATGCGTGCCTTGCGGGGCCAGGGAATCGTCCGCGTTGGATGCGATCACACAATCAACCCAGAGTTCTTCCGGGATTTCTCCGAACTTGGCAATGTCATAACAGCGTTCGGCGAACTCCAGGGAAGGCACGATTGTGTAGAACGTACGTTGGAACGGCGTATGGCTGGGCGGCGTTCCGGTAAAGCGAGGTTCCTCGGAAAGAGCAAGATTCACTTTCGCGCAAGGGCCCGCCATCTTAATCCCGCGGACAGCATGGACAAATTCCGAGGGCAACTCGCGCTCAGGCAGCATCTTCAGGAAGGTGCACTTGGGGTCAGCGTTCGATAAGACAAGTTTTCCATGAATCTCCATGCCATCTTCGAGGACCACGCCGAGCGCGCGTCCCTCGCGCGTGTTGATTTGTGCGACGGGTGCCGAGGTACGAATCTCAACGCCATGTTTCCGGCCAGCCGCGGCCAACGCATCGGAGATCGCTCCCATGCCGCCCATCACGTGGCCATAGAAACCCTGCAACTCGTGTGCGCCGCCGCTCAACAAGTGGAAAAGCAATCCCAGCGCGCTTCCCGGTTGATACGGACCCCCATGTTTCCCGTACACATTGTTGGCAAGGAACATGGTCTTGATCGTTTCGGACTCGTAGTTTCGATCCAGAAACTCGCCCAGGCTGCCGGTGAGGAAGGAGACAAGCTCAGCGATCTCCAGGCTACTAATGCTCCGGAAGCGCTTTCCGACGCGAAACAGGTCATTCCATCCACCCAAACTCTTGGCATGGATCTCCGGCGGCGGCTCAAGAAAGAAAGGCTGCAGGTAACGAGCAAGCTTCTTCAACTTGTCGTCCACTTGGACAAACGTTTGCGCGTCCTTCGGTGAGTGCTTGCGGAATTCCGCGACCGCGCGATCGCGGTCCGCCCACCAGGGCACCACGCGGCCGTCCGGGAACGAGACTTGGATCGCCGGATCGCATGGCACCATCCGCAAGCCGTGATCAGCCAGCTTCAAGTCACTGATTACTTCCGGCCGCAGCATGCTTGCGATATAAGATGTAGTCGATGCGCGGCAGCCGGGCGCGATTTCCTCGGTGACACAGCAGCCTCCGGCGATCTTGCGGCGCTCCAGAACCAGTGTGCTCAAACCGGCACGCGCCAGATAGGCAGCCGCAGTGAGGCCATTGTGGCCGCCGCCGATTACAATGGCGTCATAACTCTGTTTTCCGATTGCGGACATGATGCACTGACCCACAGTCAAGAACTAGCCTGACAGCGGGGCAACTACAGTAGCGCATCAGGCTGAAAAATTGGAATTGAATTCCCAATAATTTTTCGGTATCGTTCCGTGACTTGAGGTCAACCCATGAGCGGAATTGCCAGCAGCCTGGTGTCCCCACCCCGATATCGCAATCAAGCCCCAACCCGGCCTCGTTCTGAGGCCAAGCGTGCTCGCATCGTCGACGCGGCTATGCGCCACTTTGCCGAGCAGGGATACCACGCCGCGCGCGTCGGCGACATCGCGGCTGAGCTAGACATCGCCAAGGGTTCGGTCTTTCAGCATTTTGGCAGCAAGGACGGCCTGTTCTTCGAGGTCTACAAAAAAGCTGTACGGGCCTTTCCGGCCTACCTCGACGCGCCGCCAGATGTGCGCGACCAGGGATTTTTTGGTGTGCTGCGGTACTGGCTCGTGCGCACCGAACATCTGGTGCGCGAAGACTGGATTCCTTATCGCATCTCCCTCCTCGGAAATTACGGTACCGATCTAGCCCTCAAGCGCGAAATCAACCGTTTCCTCATGACGGAAGATCCCTATGGGACAGTCGCCTTCGTGAAGTTCGGCTTGCAGCGCGGAGAAGTGCGCAAGGACCTTGATTTGGAAATGATGGTTTCCATCCTGGATTGGACGGTGGAGCGCTTTCAGGACGCCTTGCTCACCGAAGAACTGGACCCCGGCCTGTTTCGCCGTCAGGGGGAGATTGGTGAAAGAAAAGAGGCTCGCATCAACCAGTTCCTCGATGTGCTGAGCAGAGCGATCGGAGCCTGACCACATCGACCTCAAGACACCCTGGGAGCTATCCATGATCAGACGGATCTCCGTGGAAGAGATTCTGGCAAGCTACAACGACAAGGCCCCACTAGCAGAAGCGTCGACTATTCCCGGGCCCTGGTACGTGGACGGCCGAATCGCTGAGCTCGAAGGTCTTACGGTATTCAGCGACAGTTGGCAGGTAGTCGGGAGAGTCGATCAGGTTGAGACACTCGGACAGTTTGTCACCGCGACGGTCGCCGGCGAACCCATTGTTGCCGTGCGGGGAACCGACGGCAAGCTACGAGCGTTCTTCAACGTATGTCGTCACCACGCCGCCAAGGTCGTGACCGAACCGTGCGGCAGCGCGTCCCTCCTGCACTGCCCTTACCACGGATGGAACTACGGCTTGGACGGCTCATTGAAAGGAATGCCCGAGTTCGACGGCGTGAAAAATTTCGAGCGCCTGGACAATGGCCTCGTTCCCGTGCAAGTGGACACTTGGGAAGCTTTTGTTTTTGTCAATCTAAACCCCAAGCCTCAGCCGCTGCGGGAGTTTCTCGGCGGCTTGGTCAAGCGTTGCGCTCCGCTCGGACTCGCCAAGTTGCATTACTTCGATAGCCGGATTTACGACATTGCGTGCAACTGGAAGGTCTTTGTCGACAACTATCTTGACGGTGGTTATCACGTTCCGCACCTGCACAAGGGCCTGAACAGCGTTCTCGACTACAAGCAGTACACCATCGAAAACGAAGACCGCTACTGCCTTCAGTCCAGTCCGATGGTTTCCTCCGATGAAGACGCTGCCACTGGGGCGACCCGGAAGGGCGATCGTGCCTGGTACTTCTGGCAATACCCCAACTTCATGATCAATTGCTACGAAGGCTATATGGATACTAACCTGGTGATCCCGCTCGACGTAGACCACTGCCGTGTAGTCTTCGACTTTTATTTCGGCGATGTCAGCGAAGCTCGGCGCCCTTACAATACGGAGAGCATTGCGGTAGGAGACCGCGTTCAGTCCGAGGACCTTGGAATTTGTGAAGATGTGCAGCGCGGCCTGAAGTCGAGAGCGTACGGCGCCGGCCGGTTGTCCGTTCGCCGAGAGGCGGGAGAACAGTTATTTCATCGGTTGCTAGCCGCTGACCTCAAGCGCGGCCTCGGACACGCTGCTGCCGCTGCCGACTGATTCGATTTCAAGTAAACGCCAATGCAGGAGGGTGCCCGCCTCCTTGTGTGTTCCCCGGAGGATCAAAACGTGAGACGCCCACTTTTCACGGCGGCAGTTGCTCTTCTGTGCGCGCTTTCCGCGACAGCACAAGTCACAGCGATCAAAGCCGGGCGCTTGCTCGATCCCGATGCGGGAACCGTTCTCACCAATCAAGTCATTCTGATCCGGGATCACAAAATTTACGAGATCGGCAAGAGTCTGGCGATCCCTCCTGGCGCAAACGTGATCGATCTATCCAATATGACCGTTCTTCCTGGGCTGATTGACTGCCACACCCACGTGGCCGACGGTCAGGTCGGCGGAGAGCCTTTCAATGTCTTGCGCAAAACTGCGTCTCAGATTGTTCTCGAGTCCGTGACCAATGCCCGAAAGATGCTTGCGTCCGGATTCACAACGGTTCGGGACGTCGGCACCTATCGCGCCTTGAACGATGTGGCCCTGCGCGACGCAATTGCGCGCGGGGATATTCCCGGACCGCGCATGTTTGTCGCGGGCGCCTATATCACGATCACTGGAGGCGCCGGCGCCATGACCGGCCAGGCTCCCGATATTCAGTTGCCCTGGGACCTGCACTACGGCGAAGCCAACAGCCCATGGGAAGTACGCCAGAGAATTCGCCAACTGGCCCACGATGGTGTGGACCTCATTAAGGTCCTTTCGACGGGCGCGGTCTTGACGCATGGCAGCAGTCCCAGTCATCTGGAATTTACGCCCGAGGAACTGAACGCAGCCGTCGACGAAGCCAGCCATTTCGGCTTGCGAGTGGCCGTGCATGCGCACGCGGCCCAGGGCATTAAAAACGCTATTCTCGCTGGTGCTGCGTCCATCGAGCATGCCGAAATGGTCGACGACGAGGGCATCGCGCTCGCCCTGAAACACGGCACGTACTTCGATATGGATATCTACGATGAAGAATGTATTCAAGCGGGTGGCAAAAACGGAACAATGCCGCCCGATTTCCTGCAACACGACGCTGAACTTGGCCAACTGCAACGCGAGAACTTCCGCAAATCGCTCAAAGCCGGCGTGAAGATGGCTTTTGGTACGGATGCCGGCGTTTGTCCTTACGGGACCAGCGGCAAGCAGTTTGCGTACATGGTGAAGTATGGAATGACTCCGATGCAGGCCATTCAAGCCGCGACAACGAGTGCCGCAGACCTGCTGGGTCACTCGAAAGAGATAGGATCGATCAAGCCGGGAAAGTTCGCCGACGTGATCGCCGTCTCCGGAGATCCGATACAGGATGTCAGCCTCCTGGAGCGTGTGGACTTTGTGATGAAAGCAGGCGAAGTTTATAAGAGCCCGAAGTCGGACGCCTGCAACGCGCAGACGGCCGGCGCTTATTGAAAATCTCTTGGGATGGTCTCTTCCCAGGTTTTGGTTTTGATGAGCGCGCCGTCCTTGCGAAGCTCTCGCGTGTATTTATAAAAAAAGTTCTTCGCGTCGCTGGTAAACGAAAGGTGTCCACTCCAGACCAGCACGCGGTCCTTCAATTCCATGGTGGTTTCGGCTTCACCGTGAATCGTGTTTACTTCGGGGTGGGCATCCTCGATTTCGTAGGTCAGCTTCTCGAGGTCCGTCTCCTTGCCCCACGGATACTGCCCGCTCATTTTTCCTTTCCATAACACCGTGGTCTCTTGCTGGCCTTGGTCGCGCGTGACCAGCCATTCTCCCGGCCACGGAAACCCAAATGACTGCAAATCCGTTCGCTCTTCCGAAGGCTGAGGAGGCGCAATGTTCGCCGGCGTCTCACCCTTTAACGGCACAACCGGTAGCATGACTCGTGAGCCACTCGGCCCGCCCACTTGCAAGGACGTCGTCATGTTGTATGGCGTCGATAGCACCATCGGCCACAAGGCATTCGAGACGGAAACGCGTATGCGATGTCCCTTGGGAAATATCCAGGTGGTAAGGTGCATCTCAATATCCAGCGAATAGACCTTGCCCGGCTCAAGAGCCTTGGGGTCAGTCATGGATTCCCGCTGCGCGCCACTGAGCCCGGCCCCCGTGATCTGCGTTACCTGTCCATCCGGGGCGACGTCCGACAGCCTTGCAAACCAGTTGGCAAGGGGCGCATCCGCGGATGCCTGCAGCAGCGCGTGGGGACGACCCATGATCGCCAGTTCTTCCTCGAGCGGCGCGCAGTCGTACACCAGGCTGAAAGCATCCACCGGCCGCTGATCCGACAGCAACTCGCCCCACCAGAATCCCGCTTCTACTCCGATCGACGGAATGTATTTGAGCTGATGCACTGATTCTTCCGCCGCGCTCGGTGTCAAAGTATGATTCGGCTGGAAGAAAAAGAATGACTGCTTCATGCTCTGCGGGGGCCAACCTTTCTCCACTCGCCACTCGCCCGGCACACTTTCCAGATTCGGATCCGGAGGAAACCACTTCCGCATGAAGATGACCAGTTTGGGATCCTGCAACACGCCGGTATCCCGGCCTTTCAACCAGTAGTCCCACCAACGCACAGCATCCTCGCGCCACTCAATACGCGGCCCGAAATCTGCATTGTTCGGAAAAGAATGGTTCCAGGGTCCGATCAATGCGCGCATGGGTGCCTTCACCTGTTCGAGCATGTGCGGAATGCTGTCGCGGTAGCCGTCCGCCAGGCCGCCAATGACAAAGCATGGAACTTTGATCTCGGCAAGCGGGCGCACCGGGCTTCGCCAGAACGTCCCGTCGCGTTGATGCCGAAAGTATTCCAGAGACCAGGGTGCCGCGTCGAAGCGCGGTCCCAGCACTTTCTCATCCAGCGTGTAATCGGGAGCAGCCGTCATCCCGGGCGCCATATCCATGTTCAATTCGAACTCATCCACGTGCATCAAGCCGTCGATGTAGTGGACGTCATCGTGAAACAGCTCGTCGGTCGCGTCCACTGCGATGATGGCTTTCAGCTCGGGAGGATTGCGCATCGCCATCTGCAGTGCGTTGAAACCACCCCACGAAATTCCGTACATTCCGACTTTGCCGTTTGACCAGGATTGTGTAGCCAGCCAGTGAATGATTTGCTCACCATCGGTTTGCTCCTGCGCGGAGTACTCTCGATCCGTAGGGCTTCCTTCACTGGCGCCGAATCCGCGAATGTCCACGCGGGCGCCCACGTAGCCACGCCGCGCAAAGTAGGCATTCTTCGGATAGTCGCCCGCGGCGGTTGCGTCGTCTTTTCGATAAGGCAAGTAGTCGAGCAGGGCAGGGAACTTTTCTCCGGGCTTCGCTCCATCCGGCATGTAGAGCGTTGCCGCGAGATGCACGCCGTCCTTCATAGGGATCCAGACCCGCTCCATCCGAACGCCATAGATGGCAGGTGACGGAGGTTTGGCCGCGAACGCCGCGCCACCCAGTAACCCCATTACGACAAAGAACCGCGCCATTCGAATCAAGGGCTGTCCTCGAATTGAAGTGACATGAACGGAAGATCTACGCTGATGGATCAGATTCCTTGCGCACTGCGCGTAAGTCGATCCCCAGTTGCTCAGCCTTCTTATACAAATGGCTGCGCTCCAGTTGCAGTGACCGTGCCGCACTGGCCACGTTGTTGTGAGCGTGCTTCAATTCCGCAAGAATGACCTCGCGCTCAAAGGCCTGCACGCGCTCCGCAAGGCCGCCCGCATCCCCACGTGTTGTGGAGACACTGCTTGCTTGAGGCAATGCTGACTTCACCGTATCCAGATCGACGTCGCCACTCGGAGCAAGCAGCATCAAACGTTCAACCATATTCCGCAGTTCGCGGACATTCCCGGGCCATGCATACTCTTGAAGAGCTTTCATCGCTTCGGCGGTGAAGGGAACTGGCTTCCATCCGTTCTGCTGGCGTACCTGCTCCGCAAAATGTTCCACCAACGCCGGAATGTCCTCACGCCGTTCACGTAGCGGCGGCAGCGCCAATGGGAATACGTAGATGCGGTGAAACAAGTCCTCCCGAAACTTGCGTTCCTTTACCTGTGCGCCAAGATCGCGGTGCGTCGCCACCAGCACGCGCACGTCTACCCGGATCGGTCTCTCTCCTCCTACGCGCTCCACTTCGCCTTCCTCCAGAACCCGGAGCAGTTTCGCCTGCATATGGAGCGGCATGTCACCAATCTCATCCAGAAAAAGCGTGCCATGTTCCGCTTGCTCAAACTTTCCCACGTGCCGGCCAGCCGCGCCGGTGAAGGACCCTTTCTCATGGCCGAACAATTCCGACTCGATCAATTCCGCCGGCACAGCTGCGCAGTTCAGCGCAACGAAAGGCCCAGCCGCTCTGGTGCTGCGCTCGTGGAGCGTGCGTGCAACCAGTTCTTTGCCCGTGCCCGTCTCTCCCAGAATGCACACGCGCGTCTCGCTGGCCGCTACCCGCTCCAGTTGCACTATCACCCGGCGCATGGTCTCTCCCTGCCAGACGATTTCGTGCTTGCCGAGCCGCTGCTTCAGTTGCCGGTTCTCGCTCTCCAGCCGCTGCAGACGGAGTGCATTGTCGAGTGTGAGCAGCAATTTCTCGGTCGCGATCGGCTTCTCCAGGAAATCCAGTGCGCCCAGCCGCGTCGCGCGAACTGCCATCTCGATGTGCGCCTGTCCCGACATCATCACGACGGGCGTCGCGATTCCTTCCGTCTTCAAGTTCTCGAGCAACCAGAGTCCATCTTTGCCGGGCATTACGACATCCGAAAGAATGAGATCGAAGCTGTGTGACTTTGCAAGTTCCAACCCTTTGGTCGCGTTATCGCAAACCACGGCCTCGTGTCCCGCGAGCCGGAACGCACGCGACAGCGAAGCTAAGGTGTTCGCTTCGTCATCGACAACCAAGAGTTGTGCCTTCTGCGGCAATCTGCTCCTATTGACCTCGAGTCATTACGGCTGAGCCGTCGAGCAACGGGGCATGCAGTTTATCCAGATTCCGCGGCAATTCCACGACAAATGTCGTGCCTTTCGCGGGCTGGCTGGTCACGTTGATCGTGCCACCGTGATCGCTGATGACCGATTGCACAATCGCCAGTCCCAGTCCGGTGCCGTGCTGCTTGCTCGTGTAGTACGGCGTGAACAATCGGTCACACTCTGCGCGCGTCAAACCGCGGCCCGTGTCGGAGATTTCCATCCGTACCCGATCTTGCGAATCACGCGTGCGCAACGTCAGGGTTCCACCTTCCGGCATCGCGTCCATGGCATTGAGCACGAGATTCGAAAATGCCCGGTGCAATAACTCCGCATCTGCGGCGACTGGTTCGCCACTGGCCGAGAGCTCCAGCCTGCAATAGATCGGTCCTTGACTCCGAGACTCCAGTTGAGCCTGAAAAAGCCGCGCTACCCCCTGGACGATTTCATTCATGATGACGGGCTGCAGCGCCGGCTGCGGCATCTTCGAGAATTCACTAAAGCGCGAAATGATCTGCTTCAGATTCCCGATCTCGGCCAACAGCGTCGCTGAACTTTCGCGGAAGATTTCCTCGAATATCTCCGGACTCTGTTGTCTGGCGCGTACCAGGTTTTCAACCGTCAGTTGCAGAGGGAACAGAGGGTTCTTCAACTCATGTGCGAGCCGTCGCGCGAGTTCTCGCCAGGCCGCCACCCGCTCACTCTGCACCAGCCGCTCTTTTTGCTCGAGCAGATCGCGCGTCATCTGGTTGAAAGTCTCTGCCAGGTCACCAATTTCGTCGTTCGACGTGACCTCTACGTGCGCGCGTAAATTTCCCGCCGCAACTGCTCGCGCCGCTTCCGCCAGATTCTCAATCGGACGGGTGAAGCGAGCTGCAGCCCAGCTGCTAAGGAGCACCGCAAGCAGGATGCCCGCTCCTCCCACCAACAATGCCGCCGATTGGATGCGCCGCTTCACTTCTACATACGGTCGCCGTGAGCTTCCAACCAAGAGCACACCCAGTGTCTTGTCATCCTGCCCATTCAGGGGAATGGCGTGAATGGTCTCGTCATCGGCGGGATCGGAGGACCAATGAATCAGCGCGCTCGCTTCGCGCCCTTGTTGCTGTGCTTGCTGGACAACGTTTGAAAGCTTCTCCGGTTCCTTCACCATCCCCGAAGACGCCACCAGCATTTGCGGAGCAAAACCGTTACCCGGATTCTGATAGAGCATCGCCCTCATTCCCATAGGTAATTCGAGCGCCGCAAGCGCATTCTTATCCAGCCGTTGTCCCCCGATCACATACAGTGGCTTGTCGCCGATCGTGGATGCCCGGACAGCAAAGAGTCCCAGCGAACTCCCGGAGGCAACATCTTCCTGCTTTAAGAAAGCAGGTTTGCTGATCAGTTGTTGCAGATTGGCGAGCGATGTCTCCGGATAGCCAAACTTCGCGGGCGACTGTGCCGACGAAATAATAGTGCCTCGCGCGTCCGCGAATTCGAGGAAGTCGAGTTGATGACTCTCGGCGATCGGACCCGCTTCGTTCAGATAACCGCCGGCCTCTGCCGGCGCCCGGTTCAAGGTCAATGCCATTCTGGTTGTAGTATCCGAAGTGGAAATCGCTTCCACTTTGCGTGCCACATCGTCTGCATGTCGCTTGAACTCTCTTTGAAATTGGGCCACCAGCGCTGAAGTCTGCGCCTCATTCGCTTGTTCGAATGCTCGTCGCGTCACAAGTGAGACGATCCATGCCACTGTTGCCACCGATAGAAAGACGGTCAGTGCGAACAATAGCAGCAGCTTGCGACGAAAGGTCAAGGTTTGCTCCCCAGCCACACACTTTCCAGGTGCCGGCCGCCGTCGCGATCTTCGCTCCAATCCTTGACTGCGGGGCTCAGTGCATAGCTGACCGGCAATTGAAACAGAGGTATCATCCGCTGCGTTTGCAGCAGCGCACTTTCCGCTCGATAAAGCTCATCGACCCCCTCGCCATTCACCTTCGGAGCGGCCAACCGGAGGAAAGAAGCCGCTCCGGCCAACGCGATGCGTGGGTTCAACGACGCGAGCCCCAGGCGGACGAGTCGCAAGTCTGCCGTCGCCGAGGTGGTGATCTGTAACCGGATGCCGGCGTCCTGCGCGTTCAGCACGATCCGTTCCGCCATAACTCGCGCCAGCGAATCCTCCGCCTCGTATCCCAGGCTCCAGGAAGGAGCGTACTTTACTTCACTGCGCAATTGCCGGGCGCGATCGAGATTCTGCGCCGCCGGGAAAACGAATCCGTAACCACTCACCCAGCTGGGCAGCACTCCGCCGCTGGGCTCGCCCACATCCTGCAACACGACGTTGCGAATCGAATTCCGGTCGATACTCAAGGCAAGCGCTTCCCGCAGCTTTCCGTCCTCGGCCGACGAACGGTCCCGCCCAAACACAAGGGCCACCAACTCCGCTGGCGCCGACGTCATGACACGCCGCCCTTCTGTTCGCGCGCGCTGGGATTGTTCCGGAGCCACCTCTGCCAGGTCGATCCTTCCCAGATCGAGTGCAATCAGCTGATCGCGGAACGTCCTCCCCATCTCAATCTCGATAACATCGAGAAAGGGCCGTCCGCCCCAGTAATCTTCGTTGGCCGCGAGCGACAACTTTTTGCCCGCTTGCCAATCCTTAACATGAAATGGCCCCGTTCCGATCGGGATGCCCCCTTCGCTCCGCTTCGTGATCGCATTTCGTGGCAAGGCGAGTCGTGCAGGCAGATCCGAGTCGGATGCGTCCCGCTCAATTACAACCGAATCCCCGGCCGGAGAAACAACCCATTCCGGATTGGCGGCCCGCAGTGCAGCCGCCACCGCCTCCGGGGTGAGCGGCGACCCATCATGGAATTTGATACCGCGACGCAGCCAGAACTGCCATCGCTGATTCCCTGACGCCGATTGCCAGGATGTCGCGAGAGCAGGTTGCGCCCTGCCCCGATCGTCCATCACTACGAGCGTGTCGAACATCATCCGGTTCAGGTTCCGCCGGGCGACGGAATCCGCCTGCGACTTTTCCGCGGGGTCGAGTGAAAGCGGAGCAATTCGCGTCGCCGCCCTCAGGGTCGACCCATATTGCGGACGTGTTTCTGCCGCAGCCAGACTGCACAGCAGACAGCTACTGGCCGCAAGCCACTGCCAGCCGGAAGGCCTCATAATTCCCCGTTTCTGCATTTCGTGAAACTGCGATCGCGCTGCCGCCCTTGGCTTCCGTCCACAGAGCCGTAATCCCACCGGAAAATTCCAAAGCCGGGCTCACCGCAACCGGATCCCGGTCGGGAAACTCGAATGCCTGTACTGAATCGCCCGAGTTGTCCCCCGTACCCGTCGCTAGCACCTGCCATCCCGAACTGCACGAGGTCTTTATACTCGCAAGATCACTGCCCCAGTTCATTCGCCCCGTCTGGTCCGTGACCCCGTCCAAAAGATGGAGCAACGAATCCACCCCCGCGAAAATCCACAAAGTGTAGGTTGATCGGGGAAGTGGCGCCGCAGAATAGAATTTTGTGGTCGAAGTCTGCTTTCCGATCCCCGGTGACAATACGCCGGTGAAGTAGTTCCTCGTAGGTGCGAAGAATGCTCCCAAGGGAAACTGCTGCGAGAGCGGCCATGGATCATCGCTCGCATGGCACACCAGGGCGAGAGGCGCGGCATTCGAACTCTGGCAGAACAAGCCAGGCAGGTAGATGTCGAAGAGATGGTCTTGCCGAGGAACAATTCGGCCATGCACATCTCTGGACCACGGCCGCGTGGAGACAACTAAAAGGGATTGCTCCTGCTTCCAACGCCCATCTCCCCAGCGATACAGAGCAACCTTGTCCGGATCGAGCACGGCGATATGGGATGGCCCGAAGGAGGCCTCCTCCAGAACCGCAACATCGAGGATCGGCCGACCCTGTGTCCACAAAGGAGTCTTCCGAATCACCACTGGGGGAGGTTCCCGAACCAAATTCATGCTCTCGAACCGAGGCGCGGACGTCATGACGACAGTGAACTCGCCGGCCCCTTGATGGATCTCGGCCACCCAGACATAACCCTGCAAATTCTCAGCCAAAGAGATCTGCACGGCCGCGGCAGCCTGTTCCGGCTTGACCGTGCGCAGGCCCAGACTCTCCAACTGCGCCCGCAATCCTCGGCTGATCTCATCCACATCTTTCTTGCCGAGGGACGATCGATTCACAATGTCGATGGACACGGCTCCCGGTCCAGTGCCCGCGGCGATTCTCCGCGCCAGATCTTGCTCCGGAACGCTCCAGTCTGCCGCGAGTCCGGGAAGCGTTGTCGCGAATAATAGGAAGAGAACAACCGAAAGAAGGCGGCTCAGGAAGCCTGGGGGAGTACAAGACATTTCTACGATAGCCGAATTATAAACCGCAGCCAACCGAAGTCTGCTCATCGCGGTCTGTACTCCCGAGAGTCCTCATGCGTGTTTCCTGATCCGGAAGGCTGCCCGGCCAGCGCGACAGCCTTCTCCAAATCAGACCCACCTCTCCGTCTCCCTCAGTTTTGAGGATCAGGCGCTTGCTCGGCCTGGCTGCTATGGTTGGCCACGTTCATACTGCGCAACACGTCGTTCGCGAAGAAGAACTTGCCGTCCGACGGAACCATCATGATCTGTAGTTTGTCCGAGAGTCTTTCCGCCACGATTTTGTTGATCAACAGCGGATTCTGTTTCAAGATGGCGGCCTCTCCCTTCATTCGTTCCGCGTCCGCCACCGCCGTTACCCGAATGCGATCCGCTTCCGCGTCCGCCAGCATTTTGCGCCGCTCCATCTCCGCCTTGCTGTCGATCACTTTGGCTTCCGCGGCCGCTTCGGCATTCTTGATGGTCGACTCCTTGCGCGCTTCTGCCTCAAGTTTCGATTGCTGAATCTGTTTTTCCTTCAACGGCAAGGTGTACTGCATCGCATCCGACTCGGCTTTCGCCTGGAGCACGTGCACCTGGGCCGCTCCCTCGGCCTGCTTTACTTCCTGGACTTTGGCCGCTTCCGCCTGCAATTCCGCGATGCGGACCTGCTTCTGCTGAATGTCGGTTTCGACGCCCATCCGGTCGTTCTCCTGCTCCTTGAGCAGGAGCGTTTCGAGTCCCTTGGCGTATTCCGGCGGAAGTTGGATATCGCGCAGCATCACTTCCTTCACCACAATCCCGTCGGCTGCGAGCTTCTGGGTGATGAGGTTAGCAGCTCGCCCGCGCACTTCTTCGCGCTTCGCTGCAAACACATCCCGTACGGTGTAGTTGGGTACCAGTTCGCGCCACACGCTGGCCACGACCGGAGGCACAATTTCCTTCTCGATGGGTTGCGGCAAGTTGGCTTCCACATAGTCCAGGTGCTTCGGGTCTACGCGATATCTCACCGTGATGGCCAACCCCAGCGTTAGCCCTTCCCTGGCCTGCACGTTCAGAGGCTGCGCCTTGTTCTCCGTCTTCTTGCCATCTTCGATCCATCCGGTCGTGAACAATTGATCGCGGGTATCGAACAGTTCGACCTTCTCAAGCAAGGGCGTCACAAAATGCACTCCCGGATAAAGCGTCCCCGCTAGTGTGCCTTGCGTTTGGCTGACTCGGACTCCCGCCATCCCGCTCGGGATCACTACGATGCTCAACGCGATGAGTATCGGCGCCCAGGCCAGCATCACGAATGCGAGCGCCGTTCGCCAACGAATCTGTCGGGGCGCGGGCAGTGCCGCATCAGTTCCGGCGGCAGCTGCGCGTCGATGGCGCATCTCCAGAGAGAGGTCATAGGTAAGAATTGCGAGGGCGCTCAGAACCATTGCAACGCCAGCTGTCATTAGCAGATACTTGAGGAACAACATGGTGGATCTCCTTGTTCGCCGTTAGCGTTTCTGTCCCGCCTCGACCTCGACCGTCGGCCGCGCAAAGAACAGTCGGAACACTTCTCCGAAGATGAACTCTTCCACCAGCAGGGCGATGGCGAGCGAGAAAACTATCCCTGCGATGACCGCGATTGCTGTGATTGCCAATTGCATATATTTCTCCTGTGGTCCTGTTATCGAAACCTCTACTGCCCTCCGGCCGCGCCCGCGTGTGCCATATCGGTGTTGGCCACGGTCGTTGTCTGCGCATCGCCGCCAAAAATCTCCGCAATTTCCGCGTCGCGCTGTCCATGGATTTCCACCAGGTCCCCGACGTTCACCAGCGCGAAGAACTGCACGATGTCCCGGTTGCGCATGCGGATGCACCCATGCGATGCCGCCTTCCCGATAGAATTGGGCGCATTCGTTCCGTGAATGCCGTATCCCTTTTTGTTGAAGCCGACCCATCGTGGCCCAAGGGGGTTGTTTTCTCCGGGCGGAATCACCGTTCCCGAGTGGTAGTACGTCGGTTCCGTGAGCCGGGTTACGATCTCGAACGAACCGGTAGGGCTGGGACTGACATCGCTTCCCACCGCAACCGGGAATATCCGGAGTACGGCGCCGTTTTCGATAACCACGAGCTTGCGGTCGGGCACGCTGACCACAACCGTTCTCCGAAGGCGCTCTGGCAAAGTGTTGGACGTGCCCCAGTTCTGGGCAATCGCTTGTGGAGCGACTACCGCCGCCAGCGTTGGTACCAACCAGCCCAGAATCCAACTTAGCCCTTTGGTTGTGCTTGTCCACGCCATGCTTTTGCCCCTCGCGGTCGTAGCGTTCACGCCTGAACGAGATTGCATCCACTGGTCCACTGACTGGGGATTGAAAAGAAGGCAGTTATATGGAGACAGGGAGGGGAAGGCGTCTACCTGGGGCAACGGTGTGTCAGCACAAACACACCGCTAATAGCGACACGTGGGTCTTGCGGTCATCCGAAAAAGATGCCCGGCCCGCCGCTTGAGGTAGCGGCTTATGGGGTCTGGAGGGGGCCGGGCAATTCTGGGGTCAGAACATTACGTCTTGATTGTCATACCTTTTATCCCTTTAGGTATCGCCTGGGCTGTGATGTGCGTCACTGATTTGAGTGATTCATTGCCAGCGCCCATCTCATCCCCGTCACGGCGAATTACCGGTTGCTTCGCATACCCTCGGAACTGTCAAGGTCGCAAGACTCCAATTTCAGTCTCAGGATCCCATCATGGCCTACGTGATCACCGACTCCTGCATCAAAGATCTCCTCTGTGTTGACGTTTGTCCCACAGATTGCATTCATCCCAAGAAGGATGACCACCGTTTCGAAGCCGCGACACAGCTGTTTGTCGATCCCAACGGGTGCATCGACTGTGGCGCATGTGTTCCCGTGTGCACTTCCGACTCGATTCACCCAGTCGACGAGCTGGCTGAGGAACTCAAGCCGTTCACCGCCAAGAACGCAGAGTTCTTCTCGAACTAGCCATTTCCAGTTGTCGATACAGGCGCGTGCGAATCGGGTCGATCCTCGTCCCCGCCCGTTTCGCTCCTCGTAGGAGGTTTGCGCCTGCAACCGGCACGCAAAACTCCGACACGCAAAGCCGATTCCTCGGAGTCAGCAAGGTGAGCCAGGACACCACCGCCCGTGACGAAGTTCCTTTCCCCCGGAACGGCACATCCTTAGATTAGGGCGCGAGCAGCGCACTTGGGGGAGCTGTTCACCGAGCGCCCCGTGACTCGAACCTGGGTCCGGGACGTTCGCCGTTTTTGGGAACGATTCACGTCCCATCCAACCGCTGCTTGAGAAAGCGACAACAGGGATTCCCTCGTTTTGCCTAGGAGCCGCGGAGTCCGGTGACTCACATCACGGACACGAGTGTCCAGAATCACTGCGGTTGGGGTACGATTTTTGTACAAGGATCACAGCGCTGCAGCAGTTCCCCCTAGGCCCAATGCTGAGGCGGCGCGAGATTTCCCGGGCCCTCAATCGAAGGTAAATCCACCGTTTCTGCGGCGTGCAAGGGGAGAGATTTGTCCGCTTGACGGTCTCAGGGAGTGTCACCAAGACGTCGCACGTTTCGCGCAGGCTCTGGCGAAAAGAAAGTTGTCCCTGCATGTGACGCGCGAGTCGAACAAGTGCTCGGCATGAGCGTCACTTCGTCGTGCCCTCCTGCCTGCATCGACTAGGTTGCCTCAAGCCCACTCGTCTTCACAGCTTCACGAAGAGGTGGGAGAGGACTATCCGTTCCCAACGAACGTGCGATTCGGAGGCTATATGCCGAGTAACAGAAGAGACTTCCTGAAGAAGGCTGCGCTGGCGGGTGCCGGAGCTGCGATGTACCAGACTCTGGGAAAGACGCGAGCCTGGGCGTTTGCCCAAAGCCCCACCAATTTGCGCAAATTCGTAACCTCGCTGCCCGGACTCGGGCCTGCCGCAAAAAACGAGATCGGACAGTACATTCCGCTGGCCAGCAAGCACACGATCAATTTCGCAGGCAAAGCAACAGATATCTACAACCTCGCAGTCACGCAGTTCAGCGATCTGATGCACCCTGATTTGCCTGGAAAAACAAACTTCTTCGGATACGCAGACTTATTCACCTTTGATAGGAGATATCTGGCCGGAGCCATCGTAGCCCAACGCGGCACGCCGGTTCTTCTCACCGTTACAAACCTGTTGCCGAACAGGCATATCCTACCGGTTGATCCCACAATCATGGCCGGTCCAAACGGGCAGATGGTCGGCGATCTTCCTACTAACCGCATCGCCACCCACCTCCACGGAGGCGCCACCCCGTGGTTCAGCGATGGAACGCCGTTCCAGTGGTTTACTCCGACCGGTAAACATGGTCCCAGCTTTATGAATGTTCCGGGTTTTCCTGCCCTTCCCGGCACAGGGACTTACTACTACCCCAACGATCAGAGCTCTCGCCTCGTCTGGTACCACGATCATGCGATCGGCATCACACGCCTCAACGCATACGCTGGAATTGCCTCCGCGTACATCATCATCGACGATTTTGAAACCGCCCTGGTCAGCTCGGGACTGCTGCCCGACCTCGTTGGCATTCCCTTGGTGATTCAGGACAAGAGTTTCGTCCCCAGAAATATCCTGCGACAGGATCCAACCTGGCGGTGGGGAAACCCGGGGGACCTCTGGTATCCACACGACTATGAAGTCAACACGTTCGAGGGCGGAGTCGGGAATCCCAAGGGACGGTTTGATTGGGGGCCGACCGTTGATCCACCTTTTTTAACAGGAACCCTGCCTCTTCCGAGAGTGTCCGCAGTACCGGAAGCCTTTCTGGACACCATCCTCATCAACGGTGGCGTTTATCCCAAGGTGAGCGTAGCGCCAAAGCGCGTGCGTTTCCGGATGCTGAATGGATCCCAGGCGCGGTTCTACCACCTGAACCTTTACCCGGAAGACCTTGCCAATCCGGGAGAAGCCAAAGTCGGCATACCCGGTCCCATCATGTACCAGGTCGGTACCGAGGGAGGGTTCCTGCCCGCGGTGGCGATCCATGACAATACCCACCCAATTCCGCTTGATTCGAGCGATCCCTCTGGCAACACTGCTTTGGCGGATGGCCCCTTCAACCTCATGCTCGCCCCGGCAGAGCGCGCCG
>Ga0307469_10000327_pt1 | contig 18038 bp, 13 predicted proteins | sample atmos_gasesAM2C__FD_203084 | JGI IMG/M metagenome (GOLD analysis project Ga0307469, IMG submission 203084) | Hardwood forest soil microbial communities from Morgan-Monroe State Forest, Indiana, United States - atmos_gasesAM2C_515 | ecosystem: Environmental > Terrestrial > Soil > Temperate...
CAGCAGCGCATCCAGCGCCTGCCGCGTCGTTTCCGGCCGCTCGTTCATCGTCTTGACCAACACGATGAACGCTTCGTCGCGCATGCGGTCCACCACGTTGTCCATTTCCAGGACAGCCTGCGCCAAATCAGCCTTGGCTTCGATAAACGACTCGAGCGCGCGTCGTACCATCGCACTCACGGCCGCCGACATGCGGCTGATATCAACGGGCAGATCCACTGCCGGCAGGCTGACCATGTCCATCACCCGCTCGGCAATGTTCACCGCCTGGTCGCCTACGCGTTCGAGATCCGCATTGATCTTGGTGACCGCCAGAATGAAGCGCAGGTCGACCGCCATCGGCTGCTGCATCGCCAGTAGATCAAAGGCGAGTTCGTCAATCTCGCGCTCCGAAATATTAATCTGTGTTTCGCCCTCCAGCACCATCTGGCAACGGGTCAAATCCCGGTCGAGATACGCTTGGCAAGCGCGATCCACCGCCTGCTCGGCCAGTCCGCCCATCCGAAGCAGCTTCTGGCGCAAGTCATCGAGGCCCTGCTGAAATCGGCTACGCATTATCCAAACCTGCCTGTGATGTAGTCTTCGGTGCGCTTGTCCGAGGGATTCGTGAAAATCTTCTCCGTCTTGTCAAACTCGATCAAGCGCCCAAGAAGAAAAAATCCGGTAAATTCTGCGACCCGCGCCGCCTGCTGCATGTTGTGGGTCACGATCACGATAGTGTACTGCGCCTTCAGCTCAAAAATAAGTTCCTCAATCTTGCCCGTAGAGATCGGGTCCAGCGCCGAGCACGGCTCGTCCATCAGCAGTACTTCGGGTTCAACCGCAAGCGCCCGCGCTATACAAAGACGTTGCTGCTGGCCGCCGGAAAGACTCGCTCCTGATTTCTTGTGGATGGAATCCTTGACCTCTTCCCATAATGCTGAGGAGATCAGGGATTTTTCCACCACGTCGTCCAGATGCTTCCGGTCACGGTATCCGTTGAGCTTCAACCCGGCCGCTACGTTCTCGTAGATCGACATCGTCGGGAATGGGTTCGGCTTCTGAAACACCATGCCGATGCGCCGCCGCAGCCGCGTAGCCGACGTTCCCTCGTACGCGTCGTACTCCCCGATCCTTACTTTGCCCTCGACGCGAGCTTCCGGACTGGTCTCGTGCATGCGATTCAGGCAGCGGATAAACGTCGATTTCCCGCATCCCGACGGCCCAATCAGGGCAGTGGCATGATTGGCCTGCACATTCAGGTTAATCTCGTGCAGCGCCTGTGTCTTGCCATACCAGGCATTCAGGTTCTCGACCTGGATTCCCACTCCCATGGCTACGCAACCCCTCCGAGAGTTCCGCGACGCACCACAAAACGAACTGCCGCCACGGCCGACACAATCAGGATGATCAGGACCAGCGCTCCCGCCCACGCCTGCCGGTGCCAGTCGTCATACGGCGAAATGGCATACGTAAAAATCTGCAGTGGCAACGCCGCCGTTGGCTGATCCAGATGCCAGTTCCAGTACTGGTTGCCGAAGGCCGTGAACAGCAAGGGCGCCGTCTCCCCGGCCACGCGTGCGAATGCCAGCATGACTCCGGTGATGATCCCGGAAGTCGCCGTGCGCAGCGTGATCGACATGGTGGTACGCCAGCGCGGCACACCCAATCCATATGCAGCTTCGCGCAGTGCGTTCGGAACCAGCAGCAGCATTTCCTCGGTAGTGCGCGTGATGGTCGGCACCATCATGATGGCCAGGGCCGCGCCTCCGGCCAGCGCGGAAAAATGTTTTTGCCGCAGGACCACCAGCGCGTAAGCCACAATTCCGATCACGATGGAAGGCACTCCATTCAGCACGTCGGACACGAAGCGCACCAGATCGCCGAACCGGTTGCGCCCAAACTCCGCCAGGTAGATACCCGCGCCAATTCCGAGCGGCACGCCCAATAAACTTCCGATCGCCAGGATTAACACCGAACCGGCGATCGCGTTGGCCATACCCCCGCCAATCTCACCCGGCGGCTTGGGCGTCTGCGTTAAGAACGCCCAGTTGACCGAACCGATCCCCTTGTAGACCAGGTATCCGAAGATGGCGACCAGCGGTGTCAATACCAGGATTACCGTCGACACCGCGAAGGCAGTGGCCAGATGATCCGTGACTCGGCGCCATAAATTGATTTCGTGTTTGGGAGTGACAAGCCGGCTGGGATCAGGCACGAGCCCTCGCAGGTTGACCACGCGTCACACTCCACACCATGAACCGAGCCAGCGCGTTCACGATGATGGTCACGAGAAAGAGAGCCAGTCCAATTTCAATCAACGCCGAGAGATAAAGATCGCCGGCCGCCTCGCTGAATTCATTCGCCAGCACGCTGGCCATGGTGTAGCCCGGAGCAAAAAGCGATCGCGCAATCTCCGGCCGGTTGCCAATCACCATCGTGACCGCCATCGTTTCGCCCAGCGCCCGGCCCAGCCCGAGAATAACTCCGCCCACGATGCCAGCCCGCGCGTTGCGCAACACTCCGATGCGAATCATCTCCCAACGCGTCGCGCCCAGAGCCAACACCGCTTCCCGTTGATGTTGGGGCACAACCTGCAAGACTTCGCGCGTGATCGAAGAAATGATCGGGATGATCATGATGGCCAGGATGATTCCCGCCGCCAACATTCCAATGCCGTAAGGCGCACCCTCGAAGAGCCCCGTCCAACCCAGCGTTCTTGCCAAAAAGGGCTCAACATAATTCCGCAGGATCGGTACCAGCACAAAGATCGCCCATAGCCCGTAAATCACGCTCGGAATGGCAGCCAGCAGCTCGGTTGTGAACGAGAGCGGCCCACGCAGCCACTTAGGGCACATTTCAGTGGTGAACACTCCTACGCCCACAGCCAAGGGAACAGCAATAACCAATGCCAGCAGTGACGAAACGAGCGTGCCATACACGAACGGCAGGGCGCCGTACTGGTCGTTGACCGGATCCCAGTCTTGTCCCCAGAAAAACTTCCATCCAAAAGCGTGCCACGACAGTTGAGAGCGGCTCACCAGTTGCCAAACGATTAGCGCGAGGAGAAGTAAAACGAAGAGAGCACAACCCAGAATGACCCAATTGAACGCGCCGTCTGCCAGAACCCCATCGGAGGAGTTCACCAGCAAACTTCTCCGCGTTTTGGCTTGCGCTCCTGCCACTGGCTGCGGCCCGGCGGTAGGCGGGCGAAACATGGCTTGATTCGCCATGCGGGAACCGTAACAGAAGCGTGTTACAGGAGTGTTAAAAGGACTTCGCGCAGCGGCAATCTTCACGCGTAGTTTGCGCCCTTGCTCCAAACTCGGAAGTGTCGCGTGATTCTCGGGTTGCCCTCCATGAAATAGCGGATTCCATTAGAATCGTCGGCGCGTCCCTCCTCGACTATGCCCGTTTTTGCCGCAGTCGATATCGGCTCCAACTCGGTCCGCCTGAAGGTTGCCCGTCTCAGCGGCCGAAGGCTGCGCGCTATTCACGAAGACCGCGAGGTCACCCGGTTAGGAGAAGGCGTCTTTCGCACGAACTTCCTCTCTCCCGAGTCGGTGGCCGAGACCGTCAAGGTACTGCGCCGCTTTCACCGCACGGCGCAGCGGCTGGGAACCGATTCGGTCCGCGTGGTCGCGACCAGCGCGTTACGAGATGCGCGCAACTCTCAAGCGTTTCTGGAGTGGGTACGCTCCGCCACCGGGTGGACCGTCGATATCATTTCCGGCCTGGAAGAAGGCCGGTTGATTCACTTGGGGCTGGTTTCCAATCTCCGTCTCACGGCCTCGACTATCTTGCTGATCGACCTGGGTGGCGGAAGTTGCGAACTCACCGTTTCCCGCCGTGGACACATTCGCGATACCGTCAGCCTGCCGCTGGGTGCGGTGCGCCTCACCAATGAGTTCCTGAGCCACGACCCTCCTCGCAAAGGTGAGTTACAACGCATGCGGGGATTCATCGCCCGCGAGGTTGGGCGCGCATCGGGCCGCATTGTTGCCTCGCACGTAAAGGTTGCCATCGCCACTTCCGGAACCGCCGCGGCCCTGGCCGCTGCCGCCAGCCACTGGATTCGTCCCGCCCGAAAGGGCCGAACTCCCATCGTTTCGCAATCGGAAATGAAGCGCATCGCCAAGCTCATTAGCCGCCTTCCGCTGGAAGAACGCCAAAAAATCGAGGGCATTGGTCCGCGCCGCGCTGAGATCATTGTTGCGGGGGCCATGGTGTATCGCGAACTGGTCGAGCGTTGCCAGCTTCGTTCCTTCCGTTATTCCCCCCTGGGATTGCGCGATGGACTCCTGGCGCAGATGGCGGCCGAGTACGACCGCAGCACCCGCTCGGGCCGGCAGATCGAATCAGAACGCTGGGATTCCTTGCAGCAGGCGCTCCAACATTATCGCGTCGACATGGGGCACGCCCTGCAGGTGCGGGCAGCTGCGATGGACCTGTTCTCCGCGCTGAAGTCCCTCCATCACCTGCCGGTGGAATATCGCGAATGGCTGTCCGCGGCCGCGATGCTGTATGAGGTCGGGGACTTTGTCAACCGCAATGGCCGTCACCGGCACGCGCAGTACATCATCTCGAACTCTGAAATCCTCGGCTACACACCCGAGCAACGCCGCATTATCGCAGCCATCGCCCGCTACCTCGGCAAATCCCGGCCCACCCCGGGCGACAGCACCTTGAAGGGATTGCTGCCCCTCGATCAGGAACACATCGCTAAAGCCTCTATGCTGCTGCGACTCGCGCGCTCCATGAATCTCGGCCGCAGCCGCGCGGTTCAGAAAGCACGCGTGTCGATTCGTAGCGGGGCGGTAAAAATCACGTTAGGCGGGGGCCGTAGGGCGGGCGTGGATCTGGAGCTTTGGGCGATTGAAAAAGACCGGGACTACTTCCGGGAACTCTTCGGGCGCGAACTCTCGGTAGCCGCCGCGTAGAGACTGCGCAACACTTTCGGTGTGAGACACCAGGCAAGTGATCCTGTGCTCCGCCGCAGTTCCACCTTCGCCACCGCTCCCTTGCGCAGTTCGACGGCGGCTTCGCAACCTGCAGAACTGATAATCCGACCTAGAAACTCGCTCAAATTCGGATTGTGCCCGACCACCATGATGGCTTCCTGCCGTGCACACTTGTCGAGCAGCTTGCGAAACTCCGCGAAGGTCGCCTGCGGGCGCAGGGCCGCGTCGATCTGTAACTTGCCTTCAAACCCCATTTCATTGCCGACTAACGAGGCGGTCTGCGTCGAGCGCTTTAGCGGACTCGAGATGATGGCATCTACTTGCACATCGAGGGCGGCCAGCGCGCGACCCACGTAGCCGCACTGTTCGATCCCCTCTTTGTCGAGGCCCCGTTTTTCGTCCTTCTTGGCCGTCAGAAGGCGTTCTCCCGCGTTAGCGTGCCGCAAGAAATAAACAATCATTCAGCTCAGAATTCCTTTCCGACCGTGCTTCTGCGCCGGGCACGTGCCGGGGGTGCGGGGATCGGCTGCGGAGACTGCTTGCCATCCGCCAATGCAATGAAAAACTCTTGCGCGTTAAAAGCAGAACTGCCCGAAGGAGCCCTACCTCCCCGTTTGCCGGGAGTCTGCCAGACCCGGTGATACGAACCATCCTTCGCCAGGATGCGCGTTTTCATGTTGTCCGCGAGATAGGCTTCCAGGATTTCCTGGCGGACCCGCTCCACGCCCATCGGATCCTTGATCGGCGCCAGCACCTCGACCCGTTCGTAAAGATTGCGTGGCATCCAGTCGGCACTCCCGATGTACACCTCTTCCTCGCCTGCATTCGCGAAATAATAGATGCGGCTGTGCTCGAGAAAGCGCCCGACAATGCTGCGCACCTTGATCCGGTCGCTCACCCCGCGCACTCCCGGACGCAGCGCGCAAATCCCGCGCACCAGCAGATCAATCTCCACGCCCGCTTGCGAAGCCAGGTACAGCGCCGTAATGGTCTTCTGGTCGAGTAACGCATTCATCTTGGCGATGATCCGCCCCGGGCGCCCCTGGCGCGCGTGCTCAGCCTCCCGGGCGATCAGCCCAAGAAGTTTCTCCGCCAGATCCAGAGGCGCCACCAGCAGCGGCTCGTAGCTCGGATTCTCCGCGTACGCCGTCAGGAAGCTGAAGACATCATGAACAGCCCCCGTAATTTCCGGATCGGCAGTGAGCAGGCTGAGATCGGTGTAAATCCGTGCCGTGGTCGCGTTGTAGTTTCCCGTTCCGATGTGTGCATAGCGGCGCGTAACGCCGTCCGGATCCCTGCGCGCCAGCAGCGACAGCTTGCAGTGCGTCTTCAATCCGACCAGCCCATGAAACACCTGTACGCCGGCGTCTTCCAGATCGCGCGCCCAGCGAATGTTGGAAGCCTCGTCAAAGCGTGCCTTGAGCTCGACCACCGCGGTGACTTCTTTTTTCGCGGCTGCCGCAATCAGCGCAGGAACGATGAGGGAATGCTCGTTCGTGCGATACAAGGTCTGCTTGATCGACAGCACGCGATCGTCCTCCGCGGCCGACTCGATAAACGAAATCACCGCATCGTAAGAATCGAACGGATGATGGAGCAGGACGTCATGCCGCCGAAGCTCTTCAAACAAGTCCTGCGACTTCGCCGTCAACCGCAATTCCCTGGGAACGAACGTCTTGAATTTCAGCTCCGGATGCTTGGTTTGTTCATACACATTGAAGAGTCGGGACAAATTCACCGGACCGTTCACGGAAAACACCTGCCACGGATCCAGTTCGAACACGCCGCGCAGCCGTTCAATGATCTCCGGATCGGCGTCCGCCTCAATCTCCATGCGCACCGCATCGCCCTTGCGCCGGTTGTGCAATTCAGCGCGCACCGATTCCAGCAGGCTGCGTGCTTCCTCCTCCGCCAGGTAAAGGTTGCTGTTGCGGGTGACACGGAACGCGGCCGAGGAAACAATGTCATAACCGTGATACATCCGCGCGGCATGATATGCGACCAGGTCGGCGAGAAAAATAAAGTCCACAGTATCCGCGGAGGGCAACCGGATCAATCGAGGCAGAGCCCGTGGTACCGTCACCACACCGGTGTAAGTCATCGCCGACCGCCGGCGTCTCCGCAGCAGAAAGGCCACGCACAGCGCCTTGTTGATAACCCGCGGGAAAGGGTGGGCCGGATCGACCGTTACCGGGGTCAACAGAGGATCCAGTTCCCTTTCGCAATACTCCTCAACAAATGATTTGGCCGCGGAGTCGAGTTCGTGCAATCCGAGAACCCGGATTCCGTGTTCCGCCAGTCGCGGCCGTAGATGCCCATTCCAGCAGTCATACTGGTCATCCACGAAATCGTGCGTCTCACGGTTGATGCGGTCGCGCTCTTCCATCAAGGTCAGCCCGTCGGCCGAACCTTCGTTGTAGCCGTCCTCAATCTGCTGCACCAGCGAAGCCACGCGCACTTCAAAAAACTCGTCGAGATTGCTGGCCGAAATCGAGAGAAACTTCAACCGCTCGAGCAGCGGATTGTTCGTATCGTAGGCTTCCTCGAGAACCCGGCGGTTGAAAGCCAGCCAGGACAGTTCACGATTGATGAAATTGGACGGATTGTCGAGTACCGGACGCGCCATGACTATTGAACAGTCCGTGGAGAGTTTAGCCGTGACTTCGCGAGGATGAGAAACTTGACCTCCGAACCATCCTCGCGCTTCAGGTACATAAAACGCTTTTCCAGTCGGAGCAGTATGCTGGCATCCGCCTTCCAGAAGGTCGGCAGAAACTCCCGCTCGGTGCGGGGTAGGAACTCACCTTCGTAGCGCGTTCCATTCACGTCGACAACAATCGTGGCGTAAGGCTCTTCGGTCATGATCGCCGTGTTGACGATGTAAAGCTGAACCTGATCCCGGACTTGCTGGCGAACGTCGAGGATAGTCCCGGGAACGTATTCCCGCTGCGCCCCATGGGCGTGCGTAAACGCAAGAAACAAGAACAGCCACACAGTGATGAGTCGGCCCGTCATGACGATTCTCTAGTATAAAGCAGGGCCGGAGTTCGCGCTGCCCGCGCGGTTTTCGAAAAATTAGGATGATCTGGACACTTCGAAGGAACGAAAAAAAGGCGCCGCTCTGGCCCCGCGGCGCCCAAGGTCCTAGAAGGTGTAGATCAAATCAAACTGCAGTCGATTCAGCCATGGCTCGATTTGCCCGGCTTTTACTCCGGTCGCCAGGCTGGAGTTCAACAGATTGCTGTTCAGTGTGCGCCCGTGCCACCAGGTGAATGAGGCCACCGTGTTCTGGCGAAGCCTCCACAGGGCATAGATCCGGTGCTGCAGGATATTTGTGGGAGCTCGCTGATCGCTTTCCGTGAAAGATGCAAGCACCGCATCCTGCTCCTGCCGGAGCCATGCGTATCCGACCTGAAGGTCGCCCTTGTTCTTCTGCTGGCCAACGCTGACATCCGCAAGGTACACGTGCGATTGCTTTCCCAGGCTGGTGTTGACCGCCGGGCGACTGCTCGTACAAGTCACAACCAGCGTGACGGGATCCTGCGTGCACCCGCTGCGCGCGGAATTGTCGAACGGATGGTCCGCAGCATTGAGGTTGTTTTCGTACTCGAGAAGGATGTTGATCGGCAGCCGCGCCGACGGCGTCTTGATCTGGTTGTTAAGCACGAAATCGGCGTACAGGAAATTTGAAAGGAAGTGCCACACCGGAGCGTTGGGTTTGCTGAGATCCACCCAGGTAGAGTTCGTCATCCCGTTCGGGGAAAAGACGCATCCGTTCGTCCCCGGTGCGTTGATCGGAACTGTGGGCAGGCTCCCACCCGCGCCCGTCACCGCCGGGTTCGAGCATCCGGGCCCCTCCCCCGGTACCAGAATCGGTCCCGTGTTGCCCGTGCCCGTGATGGGATTTCCGTTTAAGCCTGCAGTGGTTGCCGCTACTGCAAACGCGCTGGAATTCAGCAGAGCATCCGCGTAGCGCCAGTTCTGCAGCATGAACGAAGGTGAAGCCGACCAGGGACCAAATTTCATTCGGGCAGAGACTTGTCCACCCACGGCAAACGAGTCATGTCCCTTGTATAAGCCCCCCGTTCCGGAAGTTTCGCTATAAAGCAACTGCATCGACTGGAAAGTGACGTTCTGCACCCCCGGTACGCGATGCACATCGAACGACAGTTTCTCGTCGAAGCCTTCCGGATTGATGTCCGGATCTCCTGTCGACGAAGTCTTCTGCCACTGGTACGCGAATTTGCCGGCCGTAATGGAGAGCCAGCGGCTCGCCGCGGGATTGTACGTAATGTAGCCGCGATCCAGTCCAATGGTCTTGCGATTGAAGTTGTTGGTGAGGGTCTCGTTGGTGGTGGTCGGATCACCCAACGATCCGGTCGCCAGCGCAACTCCTCCATAGAAATCCTCGTTCAACTTCCCTTCGAATCCGAAGCGGACCCGCACGCGGGCCCGGTTGCGGTCCGCGACCCCTTGCTGCACGAAACTCTCACCGCGGACCCGGATGTCCCCCGTCCAACGGAACCGCCCGAGTGCGCCCTCGATTAAGGAAACTCGTTTCTGTTCGTCTTGTGCCGTGACCAGTTCGTTTTGTACGGTGGTTCGTACGTCCGTCAGGTCAGAGCTCAATTTTGCGACCGAGTCCTTGTCGGCGCTCGAGGCCTGCGCGGCTGCGATGCTCTGCCGCGCCTCGGTGGCCGTGGTCTGGGCTTGCTGAGCAACCTGCTGGGCCTGCTGTACGGCCTGGTCGCGCTGGGCCAGCGACTCTTGCAGTCGCTGAATCTGCTGCTGTTGCGCCGCAATCGCATCTTTCAAAGCCTGCACATCAGCGGCAGTGACCGCGGGCACCGGCGACTGGGCAGGCGCTTTGCGGGTTTTCGGATGGGAGGTCGCGGTCTGCGCAAAAAGCAGCGCAGCGGTGAGAGGGACGAGGGTGAACGCAGCGAGAATTTTCATGGTTAGTTTTCTGTCAACTTGGGCAGCATTATACATCTGTAAGTCTAGTTTATTAGTAGACAATATAGAGATTATTGAGCACGAAGACCTCCATTCGGCCCTGAAGAACGTAATAGGTTAACTTTCAATGTGTTGCAGGAATGGGGGCCGGTCGGATGATCCCGCCTGGGTGTGCAGCCATTTGCAGCATTAAAAACCACAGGACCCCTCTTTGAGCGGATCCTGTGGAGAGTATCACCTGTTCTTTGCCGAACTGCGACTAACGAACCTGCTTGATCTCGTCCTTCACCTTCTGCGCGACGCTGGTCGGCAGCGGCGCATAGGTGAGCGCGGCTGTCATCTTCTGGCCGTCATCGACCATCCAGTTCAGGAAGTCGGCGATGATCTTGCCCTTCGCCGCATCCTTCGACTGGCTCGGAATCAGCAACCATGTGAAGCTCGAGATGGGATACGCGTCCTTGCCGGGCGCGTTGGTGATCGATACCCGAAAGTCCGCCGGCATGGTCTTCACCGATCCCGCTGCGGCCGTGACGCTTTCCAGCGATGCTTTCACGAAGTCGCCAGCCGCGTTTTTCACGCTGCCGTACGGAATCTTGTTCTGCACGGCGTAAATCAACTCGACGTATCCGAGTGCGCCTGACATCTGGCGAACCACCCCCGCCACGCCTTCGTTGCCCTTGCCGCCCAGTCCAACCGGCCATTTGATGGAAGTTCCCTTCCCCGGGCCGCCCGCCCACTCCGAACTGATCTTCGACAGGTAGTCGGTGAAGATATACGTCGTACCGCTGCCGTCCGAACGATGCACCACGATGATCGGCTGATCCGGAAACTTCACGTCGGGATTCGCCGAGGCGATTGCCTTGTCATTCCAATTCGTGATTTTGCCCAGGAAGATTCCCGACAACACGTCCGGAGTGAATTTCACTTCCGAAGTCACTCCCGGCACGTTATATGCGGGCACCACCGCTCCCAGCACTGTTGGAACATGCAGGATCTTGACCTTCGACTGCGAAAGTTGCTCGTCGGTCATCGGCCCGTCGCTTGCGCCGAAATCCACCGTACCGGCGAGAACCTGGCGAATTCCACCACCGCTGCCGATCGACTGGTAATTGATCTGGATTTCCGGGTGCGCATTGTGATATTCGCTGAACCATTTGGAATACATCGGATAAGGAAACGTGGCGCCGGCTCCGTTCAATGTCGTTTGGGCCAGAGCGGGTACCGCCAGGGCAGAGCAGAGAACAAGCATCGCGATTCGACGCATCACTCGATCAGTCCTCCTGTGGGTGAGTTTCCCTTCGGTTCTAAGCGCGGGGTGTTACAGTACTGTTACAACTTGGTGAATTTCTGATGAAACACCCCGGAGTTGTTGGTACTTACTTCGGCGGAGTCTGGCACACTCTTCGCGGGGATCACTGAGCCTTGGCAGATTCGAACGACCGCTACGCACCCGGATGGCCCGGAATTGCGCCACGCTGGACCTCCAGCGCCAAATCCGGCATCGGCACCGCACTGAACCCTCACAGCCGCGTCTGGTACACCCTGAGCCACGGCATTCTCAACGAGGTCTACTTTCCGCGCGTCGATCAAGCCTGCACCCGCGACCTCGGACTCATCATCACCGACGGCCACAGCTACTTCTCGGAAGAAAAAAGGCACTGCAGCTTCGAGAATGCTCCCATTGAACCGGGAGTTCCTGTCTACCATCTCACGAACACCAGCCTCGACGGCCGCTATTGCATTCGCAAAGAAGTCTTCAGCGATCCGTACCGGAACGTGGTTCTTCAGAGAATCAAATTCGAACCGCTACAAGGCAAACTCGCGGACTACCGCTGTTACGCACTCCTCGCTCCGCACATCGCGAACTGGGGATTTGGCAACACGGGCTGGGCAGGCGACTACAAGGGTCATCCGATGGTGTTTGCGCGCCGCGACCATGTCACGCTGGCGTTCGCGTGCTCGATTCCGTGGCAACGGCGCTCCGTGGGTTTTGTCGGCTACTCCGATGGCTGGCAGGATTTATCCGAACACTACCGCCTCACCTGGGATTACACCCGCGCCGAGAACGGCAATCTCGCGCTCACCGGAGAGGTCGATCTCGCGGCCTGCCAGGGTCAGTTCATCCTGTCGCTCGGTTTCGGCCGCAATTGTTGGGAGGCAGGCCAGCAGGTTTTGTCCTCCCTGCTCGAGGACTGCGACGAGGTGCGCGACCATTTCGTCCGCCAGTGGCGTAGCTGGCACGACTCGCTCTTGCCTCTGGACCAACCCGGGCGTGATTTTGATCTCTACCGCACCAGCATGGCCGTCCTTCGCACCCACGAATCCAAGGATTTCGTTGGCGGCATCATCGCGGGCCTGTCTATCCCCTGGGGATTTAACAAGGGCGACGAAGATCTCGGTGGGTATCACCTGGTCTGGCCGCGCGATCTGGTGGAAACGGCGGGCGCGCTGGTCGCGGGCAAGGCCATGGTCGACGCTTTGCGCGTGCTGCGCTACCTCGAATCCACCCAGGAGGCGGACGGCCACTGGGCGCAAAACCTCTGGCTCGATGGACGGCCCTACTGGGGCGGAATTCAGATGGATGAGACGGCTTTCCCGATCCTCTTGCTCGACCTGCTGCGGCGCGAAGCCGGCGGCTTGTTAGTCGACCTCCATCGTTGGTGGCCGATGGTGCGCAATGCCGCCAGTTTCATAGTTCGCAACGGACCCGTCACCCAGCAGGATCGCTGGGAAGAAGATGGGGGTTATTCACCGTTCACGCTATCGGTGGAGATTGCAGCCCTTCTTGCCGCCGCCGATGTCGCCGACCTGGTGGGTGAAAACGTTTCTGCCGCATACCTTCGCGACACCGCCGACACGTGGAATGACAACATCGAGCGCTGGACTTACACGCTCGACGGAGACCTCGCCCGACAATTCGGCGTCGAGGGCTATTACGTGCGCATCGCGCCCGACACCGACAGCGCCGCGTCTCCCTTGCAGGGCTTCGTGCCCATCAAGAATCGCACGCCCGACCAGAGTACCGCCCTCGCCACGGCGGTCATCAGCCCGGACTCGCTTGCCCTCGTCCGCTTCGGTTTGCGGGCGCATGACGATCCCAGAATCCTCAATACCCTCAAAGTGGTCGATACGCTTCTGCGCGCAATGCTTCCCCAGGGGCCCTGCTGGTACCGCTACAACGGCGACGGCTACGGAGAGCACGCAGACGGCAGCCCGTTTGACGGCACCGGAATCGGCCGGCCCTGGCCGCTGCTCGCGGGTGAACGCGCGCACTACGAAATTTCAGCCGGCCGTCCTGAAAACGCAGACGCTCTGCTCCGCGTCATGGAAACCTCCACCGCAGGCGCGAGCCGCCTCATCCCTGAACAGGTTTGGGATGGCCCGGACATACCCGAGCTCGAACTCTTCCCCGGCAAGCCGACCGGTTCAGCGTGTCCCCTGGTGTGGGCGCACTCGGAGTACATCAAGCTCCGCCGCTCCCTCCGCGACGGCCGCGTCTTCGACCAGCCTCCCCAGACCGTGCAGCGCTATCTCGTGGAAAAACGTCAGTGCCAATACTTCATGTGGATCTTCAACAACAAAGCGCGCACCATGCCCTGCGGCAAGACCCTGCGCATCGCGCTGCTGTCACCGGCAGTGGTGCACTGGAGCGCCGACGGGTGGAAAACTTCGTTCGACACGCACACCACGGACACCAATCTCGGAGTTCACTTCGTCGATCTGCCCACCGACAAAATTCCGGTAGCACACCAGATCGTCTTCACATTTCACTGGGAACTCGAGCAACGCTGGGAAGGCGTTAACTACACGGTGGTTGCCGAGTAGCTCTTCTAAACGATGGAGCGACGGGCGTCCCCGCCCGTCGGAGTGGCGAAGCCACGAGCCGTTGACTCACTGCCAAAAAACTAAACCAGGGCTCATCAGGCCTGACAAAGCGGAAAGCGCAGCCTCTACCAAGCCAACGGGCTGGACGCCCATCGCTCCACCCCTACCCCGTGTACTCCAACTCCACCACCGTGCAGTCATCCCCGAGCGGAGTGCCTGCACAGAAGGTTGCCACCGAAGCAAAAATATCTTCGAGCGTCGGACTCTCCGCCGCAATCGCTTCCAGCCGCTCGTTATCGTAGAACTCACCCAATGCGTTCTCCGCCTCGGTTACTCCATCCGTAACCAGGATGAAGCGATCCCCTGGCTTCATGCGCACGCGATCGCCTTCATACGTGGCATCCGCCAACAAACCAACGGGGAGGTTCCCATGCTGCGGCCGGCTGACGTGTCCCTTTGACACAAGCAGGGGCGGCACGTGCCCGCAGTTCACGTATTCCAGTTCCCCATCTCTGCGAATGCGCGTGATGATCACGGTCGCGTATTTTTCGCCCAGGTGTTTCTGCGTGAAAAACCGGTTTACCGACGCCATGATGTCGGGCAACTTCATGCGGGCGATCAAGTGGGCGTACACCATCCCTTGCAACGTGGAGGCCAGCACAGCCGCCGAAACTCCTTTGCCGCTGACGTCAGCAAGCACCACCGCCAGCCCGTCATCCGTATGCACCACGTCGAAGAAATCGCCACCAATCTCTTTGCAGGAGAGATTCCGGCCGCGCATCTTCGCGAACGGCACTTCCGGAATCGTAACCGCCATGAGCCGCTGCTGAATCGATGCGGCAATCGCCAATTCTTGTTGGTAGCGCCGGGAAGCCTCCTCGGCCTGCACCAGGCGCGCGTTCTCGATCAACGATGCCGTGTCGGTGGCAATCACGCGCAGAATGTCGTGGCTCACGCTCGAAATATCACGCGACGCAAAACGTGAATCGAGATACAACGCGCCCATGACCTCGGCTTCCGCCGGACTGTTCGCGTCCCGCGTGGTCTGCACCTGCGGTTTGCGCAAAGGCATGCAAATGACCGTTCGCAAATCGTAGGCCACGATGCTCTGCCGCACCGCCAGGTCGAGCGACTGGCTGGTATCGGTGAACAGGAATTCCGAATTCGATTTCATCGCCTCATCCAGGATGGAGTGCGAAATCGTCTTGTCGTCGAGCAGCGCCTCGCCTTTCGAGTTCCGTCCCGCCGCCAATCGCAAGTTCCCTTCTTCATCCTTCAAAAACACATACCCGCGCTCGGCGCGAATCAACTTCAGAGTCGTATCGACCAGCGTCACCAGAATCTCGTCCAGCACCCCAACCGTATTGAGCTTGCGGGCGGCTTCCAGAAACAGAGTCAGCTTTTCTAGGTCCGTCGTGTCGGTCGAGATCTGGATTCCTGAAATCTGGCTCAGGAATTCGCGCGCCGTATTCGAGGTCGCGTGCTGCGGGCTGAAAATGACGTACGCGACGTCGCGAACCCCGAATTCCACCCGGTCATTGCGTTGCAGCCGTTGACGTTGCACCCGCTCGCCATTGACATACGTGCCGTGCTTGCTGCCCTGGTCGACGACAAAGAAATCGCCATTCTCCGCCACGATGAGCGCGTGATCGCGCGACACCCGCGGATCGGGGATCACGAGATCCTTGTCCACCTTGCGCCCGACCGAAAAGGGCGTGCGGTTCATAACGATCGAGCGCTGCTCGTTGCCCTGCACGTAGATCAGCGACGGAAATACCCCGGAGCCGGGGTCAGACGTAATGCCGGAAATGGGATGAAACGCCATAGGGCGTGGATCGCCGTTCTTCGGTTAGTTACAGATAATGACAGGAATGAGGCCCAGCGGAAAGGGGTCTGCACCCGCCTGTTAACCGCATTCGAATCGGCCCGGGCAGCGTCCGGGACGCGTCTTAGGGGAGAGTCTTACGTTTGCTCAGGAATGACTGCCCTTGAACGCTGCAATCGCCTGTTGCTCGGTATCGTAAACCTCGAACACCGTCGCCAGCTTGGTAATCGACAATACGTCGCGCAGTCGCTGGCCGAGGCCGGTCAGCTTGATGTCAGCGCCGGCTGCCCGGGCGGACGAATACACTCCCACCAGCGTGCCCAACCCGCCGCTGTCGATGTACGTGACCCCGCTCAGGTTCAACACAATCCGCTTCGTGTTTTCCAGCAACTTCTTCAGGCTTTCGCGGAGGCCACTGGCTTCTTCTCCAAATACGATCCGTCCCGAACAGGCGACGATCGTGACCCCATCCGCCAGCAGCGTGTCCATCTTGAGTGTCATTCGTTCCTCCCCCCGCCAAACCCCCGAAAATTGCCTGAGAAGCCTACCCCTTGCCACCACCCAATGCAAGCCGGGGACTCGTGACGAGGGCTGGAACGAAAACCTACGCCGCGGACGACTGCCTCGCCGTCAGCCAGGTGTCACCCTTTCGCCAGGCAGAGAGAACCAGCACGCTAAGGGGCGCCAGGCAGGCTAAGGGTATGGGCATCTTGGCACTCGTGTAAGGCGGCAGCCACCACCCTTGCTGAACCTTCTGCGCGCTGAGAAACAGCGACGCGCACGTGAGCCCAAGAGTCGCCACCCACGGCCAAGCGATCACGGCAATCGCCAGCAACAACGTCGCCCGCACCAACGGGCTGCGATTCCAGAGTCGTTTCCAATTCGCCGTCAGCGCCAGCACGGCTGGCAACGCGATGACATAGTTGTAGGGCGCAAACATCGGAATCACGATCACCGTGACCGCCAGTACCAGGGCGATCATCAACCCGAAGGCCGGCGCATCGCAATCCTCCCTGCGAAGGCGCCAGCACACCACGGCCACCATACCGATCACGATCCAGGTGACAACCTGGCCCCAAAGTGGCGTCAGAAACATATCCAGCATCGACAATCCGCCGGTATAGTTCCGGTACTCCCGGGTCGCATTGAGAAAAGTCGCGAACCAGCCGGGCAGCAGAATTGTTGCTCCGCCAAAGAGAAGCGCCATCGTGATGCCAAAACCCCAAACGAATTGTTGCCGTCGAGACCAATCGCTCAAAGCCCATAACAGCAGGCATAACACCAGCGGCAGTGCAAGCTGGGGCTTGATCGTCGCCGCCGCAAAGGCTACGCCTGCCATAAACAAATGACGGTTCACAAGCAGCGCGCTACCCGCGGCCATCATGGCCGCCACTGCCAGGCTGAGTTGTTGCAACTTGAAGCCTTGGATTGCTGGAAAACTGCCCAGGGTCAGAAGCGTGATGACTGCCACCACGGCTAGCGGAGGGTGCCACCCGATCGCCCGCAACCACAGAGGCACACTGAGGGCCGTTAATCCCACAAGAATCCATCCAAACACACTGCGCACTTCTTCGAACGGAAGGCCAACCGTGGGCGCGAGAAAGAAAACAACGTACACCGGATACGCAAACGCTTGTTGATCCTTGGGCTCTCCCACGCGGCTGGCGTCCAGTTCGCGCCCGTAATACCCAACCTGAATTTCGCGCGTGACATCTTGGCTGTACGGATCGCGGTGGTGCAATAGAAGTTCCCGCGCCCCCAGCCAACGGGGGTACAGGTCCGACAGGTTCCCTCTGGGCCGCTGGTGGGCCGCCGCGTCGGCGCGTTGGTACGGCACAAGAATATGGTTCATGTAGAACCACATGCTTGCCAAACAAAAAACGGCCCCGATGAGCCATATTTTGGTGTTCTTAATCAAAAAGGGCCTTGGGGATCCTCGTGACGCGCTGAATCGAACCGACCCATGGTACAGCCTCCCGCCCAATCCGGGTGGATCTCATTCAATTCCGTTGCCAGTGCTCTTCCGATAGTTTCCCGGCCGGTACATCCGTTTCACGGAAAAGTTCCTCGAAAAGTTCTGGAACTCCAATCCTCCGCGGGCAAGGCGAGCCCGGGCCGAACATAGACATCGAAATCTTGATCACGGTAAATCCTTGGCCACTTGGTTTCCACCATTCGCTCGGCGAGCGCAGCTTCGCGCGGCACCAGGACCGCGTCCGTAGGATACAACTCGAGCGTAGTTTCCCACCCGGGACGGGCCTCATAAAGATAGAACACTGTTTCGACGACCTCGTTCGAGTACGTCTCCTCGTACCGCCCATCCAAAGAAACTTTCACGGCAGGAAAAAGCTTCCAGCTCACGTAAGCACCCATACGAAACGGGACCAGCAAGTTGCCTGAGAATTTCTGTTCCCCCAAATAATTCACTGGACCCACGGGGTAAATCGGCTGAGGCACAAAAACGTTCCAAGGTTTCTGACGGATGGCCGCCA
>Ga0307469_10000328_pt1 | contig 17995 bp, 16 predicted proteins | sample atmos_gasesAM2C__FD_203084 | JGI IMG/M metagenome (GOLD analysis project Ga0307469, IMG submission 203084) | Hardwood forest soil microbial communities from Morgan-Monroe State Forest, Indiana, United States - atmos_gasesAM2C_515 | ecosystem: Environmental > Terrestrial > Soil > Temperate...
CAATGCGGCGGATGCCATGTCCGATGGCGGGACGCTCACGCTCCGTACCCGAGTGCTCGCCAGCGGCGGTACCGGCGCCGATGCCACGCGGCAGGTGTGCGTGGAGGTCGCCGACACCGGCATCGGCATGGACGACGAGACGCGGCGCCGCTGCCTCGAACCCTTCTATACGACCAAAGGCGAGCGGGGCACCGGCCTCGGCCTCGCGATGGTCTACGGCATGGTGCAGCGTCATAGCGCCGAGCTCGAGATCGACAGCGCCGCGCGCCATGGGACCACCGCGCGGCTCATCTTCGCCGCGGCCGACGCGCTCACGCTCGAAGCGACACGGAATGTCCGAGTGCTGCAGCCCGGGCAGCGCCTGCGCATCCTCCTCGTCGATGACGATCCGCTGCTCATCAAGTCGTTGCGCGACATCCTCGAACAGGACGGTCATGCCGTGACGGCGGCCGACGGCGGACAGAAGGGGATCGATACGTTCACCGCCGCTCTCACGGGCGGCACGCCCTTCTCGGTCGTGATCACCGACCTCGGCATGCCCTACGTCGACGGGCGCAAGGTCGCAGCTTCGATCAAGGCGGCCTCGGCGCGCACCCCGGTGATCCTGCTCACCGGTTGGGGTAAGCGGCTGCTCGCGGAGAACGACATCCCGCCGCACGTCGATCGGGTGCTGAGCAAGCCGCCGCGCATGGTCGAAGTGCGCGCGGCGCTCGTCGAGCTGGTTTCTCCTCCGGGCAAGCCTGCGGCGATCCTCATGGGTCCGGCATGAACGCCCAGGCTCGCCCACGGCTTCTCATCGTCGACGACGAGGCGGCCCAGATGCGCGCCCTGTGCGACACGCTCGAAGAAGCGGGCTATGTGACGTGCGGGTTCAGCTCGGGGCTGGAGGCGGTCGCGGCGCTGCGCGAGCAGCCATTCGACTTGCTGCTCACCGATCTCATGATGCCGCAGATCGACGGCATCACGCTGCTGCGCACCTGTCACGAGATCGACGACGAGCTCGCCTGCATCGTGATGACCGGCCACGGCACCATCGCGACCGCGGTCGAGGCGCTCAAGGCGGGCGCGCTCGACTATGTGCTCAAGCCTTTCAAGCTCAACAGCATTCTGGCGACACTGACCCGCGCCCTGCAGATGCGCAGCCTCCGTCTCGAGAACATTCAGCTGCGCGAGTCGATCTCCATCTATGATCTCGCGCGCGCGATCAGCCAGGGTCTCGAGCACGACGAGATCGTCGAGCGGACCGTGGCGGCTGCCGGCCGGCAAAGCGACGCCGGCGCGGTATATCTCCTGGTACCCGCCGCGGAGGGCGGGACACTGCGCGTCGCGCGCGCCGTGGGTCTGAGCGCCAAGCCCCGGGACCCCGAGGGGCTCTCGGGCGGTGAGCCGCTCGAGCGCTGGCTCGCCGAAGCGCAAGCGGAGCTCGAGGCGCCGAACGCCCAGGGCGAGCGACCTGCCCTTCACTCGCATCCCTTCGGCGCCTGCATTGCCATCGCCCTGCCGATCGTTGCCGGCGGGCGGTTCTTCGGCGTGCTGGGGTTCAGCTCCGCGCGACCCCGGGGGCGCATCAGTGCCGGACAGGTCAAGGCGCTCGAGGTCCTCGCCGGCACGGCGGCCAGCGCCCTGGCGACCGCGAGGCTCGTGGCGGAGCTCCGTCAGGTGAACGAAGAACTCGAGTCGCGGGTCCGCGAGCGCACACGCGACCTCGAGCTCGCCAACCAGGAGCTCGAGTCCTTCTCCTATTCGGTTTCGCACGACCTGCGCGAGCCGCTGCGCGCGGTCGAGGGATTCTGCGAGATGTTCCGCGCCGAGTTCGGCGCGGCGGTTCCGCAGGGCGGCCAGGCGATGCTCGAGCGGATCTGGGCGGGTGCGCGCCGCATGACACGCCTGATCGACGACCTGCTGCATTTCTCGCGCTTCAGCCGCCAGCCCCTCGAGCGGCTGCGCGTGCCCCTGCGGGAGCTCGCGCTGCAGGTGGCGGAGCGGCTCAAGGAACGGCTCGGCGCCCGGCAGCTCACCCTTGAGATCGGGGATCTCCCCGACTGCTGCGGCGATCCGGCGCTGCTCGAGCAGGTGCTCGTCAACCTGTTGTCGAATGCCTTCAAGTTCACCGCGCCACGCGGCACGGCCCGGGTGGAGGTCGGCGCACTCCGCCAGGGCGAGACGCTCGTCTACTACGTGCGCGATAACGGCGTCGGCTTCGATATGCAACACGCCGAGCGTCTGTTCGGTGTGTTTCAGCGCCTGCACTCCCAGGAAGCCTTCGAAGGTACGGGCATCGGACTTTCCGTCGTGCAACGGATCATCGCGCGGCACGGCGGCAAGGTCTGGGCGGACAGCCGCCCTGGAGAGGGTGCCACCTTCTACTTCAGCCTGCCGGCGCAGGACACCCCGTGCGCAGTGTGAAGTCGCGCGCCACGCCGTTCACATTTGACATTAACGGTCGGGAGAGTGTGACACGGATCCCGCGGCCGTCCCGGGTGCGGAGCGTTTAATAGACGTAGGCTGTGCAACGTCGTATGGAAGAACCCAGCAAAGATCAGCCGACGCAGGAAGGTGCAGCGGGTGAGCTGCGCGTGCTGCTCATCGAGGATTCGCCCTCGGACGTCGAGCTTGCGGTCTGGCGTCTCAAGCAGGCCGGCTACGCGTGCAGTTACCAGTGCGTCGTGAACGAGGCGCAGATGCGGGCCGCCCTGCGCGCGGGGCTCCCCGACCTCATCCTGTCGGATTTCAGCCTGCCGGGATTCGACGGCATGTCGGCGCTCGAGCTCGCGCGTGCCGAGGCACCGGACATCCCCTTTATCTTTCTTTCCGGCACCATCGGCGAGGAACGGGCAATCGAGGCGCTCAAGCGCGGCGCCGTCGACTATGTGCTGAAGAGCAACCCCAAGCGCCTCGGACCGGCGGTGAAGCGCGCGCTCGAGGAGTCGGCGCTGCGCCGTTCGAGCCAGCAGGCCGCGCGGCAGGTCGCGCGCCTCACCGGTGTGCTGAAGATGTTGTCGGGAATCAACTCGGCACTGGTACGCATCCAGAACCGCGACGAGGTGATGACCGAGACCTGCCACCTCGCGCGCCGCCTCGGCGGCTACGTGGTCGCGATGGTGGCGCTGATCGATCCGGCGACGCGCATGGCGCGCCGCGTCGGCTGGGAGGGCTACGAGTTCGTGACGAACCCGGGGCAGGAATTTCCGGTCGCCGATCACGAGGGGCGCGACACGAGCCTCATGGGCCGCGTCATCCGCACGGGCGAGGCCGTCCTGGTCGAGGACGCCGAAACCTTTGGCCACGTCATTTTCCGCCGCGAAGAGCTGCTCGCCGCCGGCGTCCGCTCCTTTGCCTGCCTGCCGCTGCTTGTCGACGGCACGCCTGTCGGCTCCTTCCTCTGCGGCCGCCGTAGGGCCGGCGCCATCGACCGGGACGAGCTGCTGTTACTCGAGGAGGTCACCTCGAACCTGTCGTTCGCCATTCAGTATCTCGGCAAGCAGGACGAGGTGCGCTTTCTCTCCTACTTCGAGCCGCTGACCGGCCTCGCCAAGCGCACGCTCTTTTGTGAGCGCCTCAGCCGCCTGCTGAACCGCGGTGCGAGCAACCTGCCGCGGCTCGCGGTGACCGTGTTCGACATCGACCACCTGAGTGTCATCAACGATTCCTTCGGGCGGCACACGGGCGATCGCCTGCTCCAGTGTGTCGCCGACCGGCTGAAGCAGCATTTCCCCGACACCGAGCAGCTGGCGCACCTCGGCGGTGGCACCTTCGTGTGCATGAGCACGCTGCCGGGCCGCGCCGACGAGGCGTCGCGCGCCCTGCACGACGACCTGAGCCGCGTGTTTGACCGACCCTTCGACGTCGCCGGGCGCGAGATCGTCGTGCGCGTCAAGAGCGGGCTCGCGTGCTTCCCCGAGGACGGTCAGGAGCCCAATCAGCTGGTCCAGAACGCGGAAGCCGCCCTCAAGGAGGCGAAGGCCCTGGGCGAGCGCTACCTGCATCACCGCATCGAAATGAACTCGGAGCTCGCGCGTCGTGTGGGCCTCGAGCATCGGTTGCGGGCGGCCATCGACAATCAACAGTTCGTGCTCCATTACCAGCCCAAGATCGCGTTGCAGACCGGTAAGGTTGCGGGCGTCGAGGCTTTATTGCGCTGGCAGGACCCGGAGAACGGCCTGGTGCCGCCGGGGACTTTCCTGCCGCTGCTCGAGTCAGCGGGGCTGATGGGTGCGACCAGCGCCTGGGTACTGAAGCAGGCGGCGGCTGACTGCCGCGAGTGGCGCCGCAAGGGTCTTGCTCCGCTGAGAATCGCGGTCAACATCTCGCCTCCCGAGCTTCGGCGCCGAAATGCCGCCCGGGAGATTCTCGAAACCATCGGCGACTTCGCCGGAGATTCTGCCTGGGGAATCGACATCGAGATCACGGAAGGCGCCTTAGCTGGCGACTCCTCTGCCTGCGTGCACGCCTTGCGGCTGCTGCGCGCCGCGGGCGTGCGCGTTGCCATCGATGACTTCGGAACGGGCTTCTCGTCTCTGGCGCGCCTCTCGACGCTGCCGGTCGACACGCTGAAGATCGATCAGGGGTTCACCCGCCAGCTGCCGTCGGACCGCAAGAGCTGCATGCTGGTCGCGACGATCATCGGCCTGGCGCGCGCCTTCGATATGACGAGCGTCGCCGAGGGCGTCGAGTACCAGGCCCAGCTCGATTACCTCATGCGCGAAGGATGCGACGAATCGCAGGGCTACCTGCACGCCCGCCCGCTGCCGAAATCGGAGTTTGAGGCCTGGCTCCGCCAGAACGACATCGGAACCACGAGCGGCACGACCGACGCCCGGAGCGCGCCCGCCTGAAGGAAAAGACGAGGCGACAATTCTCAGTCTGGTTGCGACCGGTTTCGCTCCGTACTGATCACGCCGGATGAACCAGTTCGCGAGTTGCTGTGAGTTGCACCGAATTTTCACCGACTCGAATCGATGTCACGTTATTATTTTAAGTACTTGATTTATATGGGGCGTGACGGAATCGAACCGTCGACCAGCGGATTAAAAGTCCGATGCTCTACCGACTGAGCTAACGCCCCATCGAGGAAGGAACCACCGCTTGGGGGTCGTGGAGGGAAAGCTCGCGCCCCGTGCGGCGGCGCGCATGATACTACAGCGCTGGCACACCCAAGTTGCGCCCTCCGGGCACGTCGATCCATGCGCCGAACACCACCCAGGAAAGGATTCCTCGCGCCTGCCTGCGCGCTGGCCGCCCTCGTTGCAGCGGCCGGAAACGCGGCAGGGCCCGCGGGCACCACGCTGCGCGATGTCGTGGCCTCGGACGACACCCCGCTCTCCGAGAACGCCGAGCTGTTGCGACGCATGGCGAGTCCGCTCGCGCGCCTCGCCGAGGAGCGCAGGCTCGCCTCCTCGGGGGCGACGCTGGCGCGCCATCCGCTGGAAGTCGCGTCCGAACGCTTTCTGATCTACCAGCCGGCCGCATCGCCCCCGCCGCAAGGGTTCGCCCTGCTGGTGTTCGTGCCACCCTGGCAGGACGCACGGCTACCGCCGGGCTGGGCGATGGTGCTCGAGCGGTCCGGCGTGGTGTTCATCACGGCGGAGCGCTCCGGAAACGATGAGAGTCCCCTCGGCCGGCGGGTCCCCCTGGCGCTGCTGGCCGCGGCCGAGGCGCGCCGGCGCTTTCCGATCGACCCCGAGCGCATCTATGTGGGAGGGTTTTCCGGGGGTTCGCGGATTGCGCTGCGGATCGCGCTCGCATACCCGGACGTATTCCGCGGCGCGATTTTAGATGCCGGCAGCGATCCGATCGGAACCCCTGAGGTACCGCTGCCGTCGCCGGAGCTGTTCGCGCTGTTCCAGTCGCGGACGCGCCTCGTCTACATCACCGGCGAGCGCGACCCGGACCATCTCGCCGACGACGCCGTGAGCATCCGCTCGCTGCACCAGTGGTGCGTGGCGAACGTCGATGGGGCCGTGCAGCCCCGCGTGCAGCACGAGATCGCACTTCCCGGCGCGTTGTCGCAGGCCCTCGGGAGCCTCGCGGCGCAGGGGGGCCCGGAGCCTGCGAAGCTCGTGCGCTGTCGCGCCGCGCTCTCGGCTGACATGGACGCGCGCCTGCACGAAGTCGGGGAGCTCACGGCCAGGGGCGCCACCCGTGAAGCGGCGGCGCGCCTCCGGCAGATCGACGAGCGCTTCGGCGGACTTGCCGCGCCCCGCAGTGTCGAATTGGCGGGCCGGCTCTGAGGCGCGGACTCTAATCCCCGACGATGCGCTTGTGCATCGCTACCATCGGCAGTTGAGCGCCTCCCGGCACCGGGTAGTCGAGCGATGCGCCGCGAACGTAGCCGCAGCGCTCGTAGAACGGTATCCCGGGAAGCGTCGCCATGAGCTCCATCGTAGCGAACCCGGCGCGGCGTGCCTCGGATTCGCTGTGCTCGAGCAGCATCCGGGCGAGGCCGTGGCGGGCGTGCGCCGGATCGACGAAGAACGCGCGGATCCGTGCCGCTTCGGTGCGCGGGTCGAGGAACGACTCGTCCCGCTCCGGCCGCGAGCTCGCCCCGAAGAGAGTGCGCCGCCGGCCCCAGCCGCCGCAGGCGACGAGCCCGCCCTCCTCCGTAACAACGGCGAAGTAAGTGCCGTCTTCGATCAGCGAAGCATCGACCCCGAAGGCGCCCTGGAGCGCCCCTTCGATCTGCGCATTCGAGTAGTAGCCGGCGCTGAGCGCGCGGGCCGAGCGCGCGATGAGATCACGCAGCGCCGGGACGTCGGCGGGCGTGGCGAGACGCAGCGTGAAGCTCATCCGTCCCGCCGTGACTCAGGCGCGTCCACGCCGCAGGCCAGAGAGGCCTGCGGCGCGTCGCGATTTGGTCCGGAGTCCCTTCCGCAATCCGCTCAGAACTTCGCCACGAAACGCACGTACCAGAAGGCGCCGTTGAAGCCGAACGGCCCGCCGGTGCGCGGGTACTTCTCGCCGTCCGACTCGCCGCCGGTCTGCGGATAGATGTGGCTCGCCGCAGTGTTGGCGATCGCGTCCGGGTAGGCGTTGAAGATGTTGCGCCCGCCCACCGCCAGCGTCAGCCAGTGGACCGCCTGGTAGGTGACCTCGAGGTCGGTCGTCTCCTTGGCCGAGAACAGCTGCCCGGGGTAGTCGTTCTCGTCGCGCCACGTGCCGTAGTAGTTCTCGTACAGCGTTGCGCCCCAGTCTCCCCGGCTCCAGTCGAGGCTCAGGTTGGCGCGGCTGTTCGGCGCGTTGTGCTGGATGTCGATGATGCGCGCCTGGCTGATGACCGCCGGATCGAACGAGGTGACGTCGGTCTTGTTGTAGTTGTAGGCGAGCGTCGTGCCGAGGCGTCCCAGATTACCGAGGTCGAACGGATACGTGCCTACCAGGTCGATGCCCTTGGTCTTGGTATTGAAGCCGTTGGTGAAGTACTGCACGGTTCCGCCCGGTCCGACGTACCCGAGGGCGGGGAGCTGGAGGATCTCGGCCGGCGTCACAACGAACTGCTGCGAGATGCCGATACGGTGACGGACGTCGATCTGGTAGGTGTCCAGCGTAATGAGCAGGCGGTCGACCGGCGTCAGCACGATGCCGGCGCTGAAGTTGGTCGACTCCTCGGGCCGCAGCGCCTTGGCGCCAAAGAACTGCGCGATGCTGCTCGTGACCGGGTAGGTGCCGATCTGCACCTGCGTCGTAGTGCCCGGAAGGAACGTCGTGCTGAGCGTCTCGACGCCGTTCTGGCCCGGCGTCGGCGCGTGGAAGCCGGTGCTGGCGGTGCCGCGGACTGCCAGCGCATCGAAGATCTTCCACCGCAGCTGCAGCTTGCCGAGCGTCGTGTTGCCGTAGGAGGAGTAGTCCTCGAAGCGGCCCGCGATGCCGAGCGTCAGGTCCTTGACGACGTCCGCCTCGAGATCGATGTAGCCCGCATAGCTGATCTGCGAGGCGTCGACGCTCGCGGCGATGCCGCCGTAGCCGTTGGACGCGGTCGACTGCGTGGCAACCACCTGCGAGCCGCCGACGACGTCCGGGGTGCACGAAAGGGTCAGCCCGTTGCAGTTGTAGAGCGGCTGAGACGTATAGGGACCGGCCGCGTAGGAGGCCTGATCGCCCAGCAGCTGCTGATAGTTCTCGTCGCGCCATTCAGCGCCGGCGGCGACCGAGACCGGCGAGGCGAACCCCGCGACCTGCCACGGGTAGGTCACGTCGACGTTGAAGTTGTGCTCGTTCTGCACGAACTTGCCGTCGTAGAAATTCTCCGGCGACTGCGGCCCGAGCGACGGGTTGATCGTGCTCTTGAGCGACACCGCGAGCGAGTTGGTGGCGGTCGTGCCGGAGATGTCGTAGGTCATGCCCCAGGGGGTGACGCCCTTGTAGCCGACGGCGCCGAAGAACTGCTGCGTCACGCCGTAGAAGCGCGGCGTGAAGCCCGCCGGGTAGAACGAGGCGAAGTTGAACGTGTTGGCGTCGTTGACCCATCCGTTGGCCGGGCACCCGGAGTACCCCGAGAACGGTGCCGCCGTGCAGGAATCCAGATAGATGTCGTTGAACGCCGGATGGTTGGTGAACACATCGCCGGTGTTGACATCGGTGACGGTCTTCGGCAGGCGGTAGTTGAAGCTCTCATTCGTCTCGATGTTGGCGTAATTCATGAACAGGTAGAGCTGATCGCCGTTGTCGAGCTTGATGCCGGCATTCGCCACGGCCTTGAAGTCGTCACTCGGCGGCGTACCCCACTGCTGCACCGGGCCGGGGTAGTGCGGCAGGTCCGGAGCCAGGGCGGGAAAGTTTTCGGCAAATGCCAGCGCCGAGGGACGCGTCGGGTTGCGCACCGTCTGGTCGTACTTCGACCACTCGGCGCTCAGGTTGAGGAAGCCCTGCCCGCCCAAAGGCAGGCCCCAATTCATCGCCACCTGACGGTCGGTGCCGTCGTTCTTGTAGCCCTGTCCGGGGAAGTACTCGCCGAGGTGACCGGTGAGCACGATACCGGAAGGGTTGTCGCGGAACTGGTAGTTGAGCACGCCCGCGATCGCATCCGAGCCGTACTGCGCGGAAGCGCCGTCGCGGAGAATCTCGAGCGACTTGATGGAGATCGAGGGAATCGAGGCGAGATCAGGGCCCTGGGAGCCGAAGGCCAGCTCGGTCTCGCCGCCCTGGTAGACCTGCACGAGCGCCGAGCGGTTCATGCGCTTGCCGTTGAGCATCACGAGCATCTCGTCCGAAGGCAGTCCGCGGAGCGAGGGCGCGCGCACGAAGCTCGAGGCGTCCGAGATCGAGTTCTGGCCGACGTAGAAGGACGGCACCCGGTTCGACAGCGTGTCGAGCATGTTGGAAGTCGTCTGCGTCGACAGCTCGGAACCGGAGATCACGTCGATCGGCGCCGACGACTCGGCGACGGTGCGGTCGGTACGCCGCGTTCCCGTGATGATGACTTCCTGCATCTCCGACGTTTGAGTCTCGGCCTGTTCGGCCGGCTTGGTCTGCGCCACAGCGGCGTTCCCAGCCAGTGCCAGGACGGACGTCAGTCCCAGCATCAGTACTGCCTTCATGTTCTGCCTCCCCGTTTTGTTACGAAGTCTGTTTCGTTTGAGCGATTGCTCGCGCTCAGCTCGTGCGCTGGGAACATAATACTCAGCGCGACAGGCTTTTTGCCACGCTGTTGCGTTTACACCACAAAACTGGCCTCGGGGATGAACCCGCCGGGGGTCGTGACCGCCCCGATCTAGTAGGGGATGTAGCGGGTCGGGTCAGTGACGCCGGCGGCCTCGAAGCCCGCGCGCCGCAACCTGCAGGCGTCGCAGCGACCGCAGCCACGACCTGTGGGGTCCGCCTGATAGCAGGAGACGGTTTCACCGTAGTCGACGCCGAGGCGCGTGCCCTCGCGGATGATTTCGGCCTTCGTGAGACCGATGAGCGGAGCCTCGATGCGGCAGGGCCTGCCCTCCACGCCTGCTTTGGTCGCAAGCCGCGCGAGCGCGCCGAAGGCCGCGATGAACTCGGGCCGGCAGTCGGGATATCCGCTCGAGTCGAGAATATTCACGCCGATGAAAATCTCGCCCGCCCCCAGCACCTCGGCCCAGCCGAGCGCGAGGGCCAGCATGAGGGTGTTGCGGGCCGGCACATAAGTGACCGGGATGCCGCTCGTCGGCGCCTCGGGCACCGCGATCGCCGGATCGGTGAGCGCCGAGCCGCCGATGCCCGCAAGATCCACGCGCATGATACGGTGCTCGTGCGCCCCCCCGCTGCGCGCCACGCGCCGTGCCGCTTCGAGCTCGGCCACGTGGCGCTGCCCGTAGTCGAGCGACAGTGCATGGCAGGCGAAGCCGCGCTCGCGGGCGATGGCGAGCGCCGTGGCGGAGTCGAGGCCGCCGGAGAGGAGCACTACCGCGGGCGGTGCGCTCATGAGGGCCGACCGTGAGGCGCGCGCAACCTACTTCCCCGGCACGTTGCCCCAGAGATACTTGTGCAGCTGTATCTGGAAGCGTACCGGCAGCCGGTCCTCGAGGATCCAGTCCGCGAGCTCGTGCGCCGGCAGCTGCTCGTGGCTCGGCGAGAACAGCACCGTGCAGCCTTCGGGGAGCGAGAGCTCGCGCAGCTTCGAGCGGCTCCACTCGTAATCGCCGCGGCCGCAGATGACGAACTTGACGAGATCCGAAGGCCGCAAGAGCGCGAGCTCCTGGTAGCGATTGCGGGGCTCCTCGCCCGAGCCCGGCGTCTTGACGTCGACCACGCGCACCACCCGCGGGTCGACTCCGGCGAGCGGCATCGCGCCGCTCGTCTCGAGCGAGACGCGCAGCCCCGCATCGCACAGGAGCCTCAGGAGCTCGAGGCAGGCCTTCTGCGCCAGCGGCTCGCCCCCCGTGACGCACACGAACGGCGTCGCAAACTCCCGCACCCGTGCGACGATGCGCCCGGGCTCCCACCATTCTCCGCCGTGGAAGGCGTACTGCGTATCGCAGTACTGGCACCGCAGCGGGCAGCCGGTGAGCCGCACGAACACCGTGGGGAACCCCACGGTGTCGGCCTCGCCCTGGAGCGAGTGGAAGATCTCGGTGATCCTGAGGCGCGAGGCGCTCATATCGATGTGCGCGGCGCCGGCCGCCCCCGCCGTTACTGCGCGGGGATACGCCGCAGCCTGTCGGCCGCGAGTTTCGCCGAGTCGGTTCCCGGGAACTTCTGCGTCACCGTGGTGAGCGTGCTGCGGGCCGCCCCGTACTGCTTCTGCTCGTACTGCGTGAAGCCGAGCTTCAGCAGCGCATCCGGCGCCTTGCGCGAGTCGGGATACTTCTTCAGCACTGTGCGGAATGCCTCGGCCGCGGAGTCGTAATCGTGGTTCACGTAGTAGGCTTCGCCGAGCCAGTACTGCGCGTTCTCCGCCAGCTGGCTCTGCGGGTAATTCTTGAGAAAGTCCCTGAACCCCGTGATCGCCGTCGAGTAGCTCCCGGCCTTGAGCGCATCGAACGACTGGCTGTAGACCGCCTGCTCCGTCGACGACGGCTCCCCGCTCCCGGGCGCGTCTCCCGCAGCGGCGCCGCCCGCTGCCGCCGCGGCGCCGCCGGCGCCACCGCCCGGCGCGCCGGCGGACAGCGCCTTGACGCGCGCGTCGAGGTCCGCGTACAGGTCGTGCTGCTGCTTGCGCAGCGCCGCGTTGTCGTGCTCGAGCTGATCGAGTTTGCCGCGCAGGTCGCGCAATTCGGCCTGCGTGGCCTCCTGGCGCTGCGCCTGCTCCACCTGGCCCTGATTGGCGCGCTCGAGGCGGGCGATGCGCGCGTCGAGGTCACCCAACCTCGACTGCAGCACCGAGTCCTCCTCGGGAGTCGTGGCGCAACCGGCGCCGAGCGCCGCGGCGAGCGCGGCGAGAGTCACGGCAGGAGTCGCTGAGCGCATCGGAAACCCCCGGCGGCTCATGGTTTGGTCATGGGCTGACCCGCGGGCGTGAGGTACACGATCTCGACGCGCCGGTTCTTGGCCCAGGCCGCCTCGTCGTGGCCCGGATCCGCTGGCCGCTCTTCGCCGTAACTCACGGTCGTGATCTGCCCCTCGGAGACGCCCTGCAGCAGCAATGCGCGGCGCACCGCCTGCGCACGCCGGTCGCCGAGCCCGATGTTGTATTCGCGCGAGCCGCGCTCGTCGGTGTTGCCCTCGAGCCGCACGCGCTGCTGCGAATTGGCGGAAAGATACTTGGCATGCGCGGCGACCACGTCGACGCCTTGACCCTTGATCACGGCGCTGTCGAAGTCGAAATACACGATGCGGGTGGCGAGCAGTCCCGCCTGGGGACCGCCGATCTCCTCCTGGCTGCCGAGCGATCCGCCCGCGGCATTCGCCGCATTGGCGCCTTCACTGCTCGCGCCGGGATTCGATTCCGTCGGCGCCGCGGACGACGGCTTGGGAGCCTTGGGGCCGCAGGCGCCCACGGCCAGGGTCGCCGCCAGCACCAGGAGCGTCGCTAATCTATACATGCGCTGTTGATGGGCCATGCCACTTCTCCACACTGTCTCATGTTCCAAACGGTCCCCAGGCCGGGTCGCAGATCACGCCCTGCTGCGCTTTCAGCCGCAACCCCGTGAGGCCGTCCACCGAGATCGTCGCCAACGATCCCCGGCCGCCCTCACGCTGAGAATAAATGAGTGTAGCCCCGTTGGGCGCGAAGCTCGGCGATTCATCGAGCCGGCCGTGCGAAAGCGAGCGCACCGCCCCGGTCGCCAGATCCTGCACCGCGATGCGGTAGTTGCCGCCATCGAGCGTCACCATCGCGAGCTCGGTGCCGTCGGCTGACACCCGCGGGCGTGCGTTGTAGTTGCCCTCGAAGGTGATGCGCCTCGGGTGGCCGCCGCTGGCGCTCACCTGGTAGATCTGCGGTGAGCCGGCGCGGTCGGAGGTGAAGTACAGCGAGCGCCCGTCCGGCGCCCACTCGGCCTCGGTGTCGATCGCCGGATCGTCGGTGAGGCGCGTCAGGCTCTGGCTGGTCAGGTCCAGGACATAAATGTCGGGATTGCCGCTGCTGCCGCCGAGCGTGAGGGCGAGCTTCCTGCCATCGGGCGACCAGGCGGGCGCGCCGTTGATGCCGGCGCGGGCCGACACCAGCCGCCGCTCGCCGGTTCGCACCAGCTGCACGTACACCCCCGAGAGCTTGCTCTCGAAGGAGACATAGGCGAGCCACTGGCCATCCGGCGACCATGCCGGCGACATGATCGGGAAGCGGGAGTCGAGGATCAGGTGCGGGTTCTCCCCGTCCGCGTCCGCGACGATCAGCTGGTAGTGCTGTGCGGGCGGCGCGCCGTCCACGGACACGTAGGCGATGCGGGTGGCGAAGGCCCCGCGCACCCCGAGGATCTTCTGGTAGACGGCATCGCTCACCCGGTGCGCGGCGTTGCGCAGCGCCCCCGGCGGGCCGGTGAAGCGCTGCGTGGCGAGCCGCACTCCGGTGAGTGTGTTCACCAGATCGAAGTCGACGGCCATGGTGCCATTCTCGAGCGCCGCGACGCGGCCGACGACGACGTAGTCGCTGCCGGCTCCCTTCCAGTCGGCCGCGTTGATCGCCTCGGCCCGCGTCGGGCTCGCCGGCTGCCGCTCGCGCGGCAGCGCCTTGAAACGGCCACTGCCCTCGAGGTCGTGCTGCACCACGCCCGCGACGTCGAGGCCGCCGCCGGCGCCCGCTGCAGCCGCGAACGGCACGACCGCGATCGGTATCGGATCGCGTACCCCGGAGGTGATCTCGATCTGCAGCGCCGCGTGCACGGCCTGCGCGGCGCCCGCGCCGATCAGGATGGCGAGCACGAGTGACAGCGCCGGCCACGGGCGCCAATTGTTCAATGTTGCCTGCGCTCGCATCGGTCTCAGTCCGGTTTGAAAGTGATCTCGAGATCGCGCTGGAACAACGAGGGATCCGGCGGTGGCGGGAGCGGCGAGGCGCGGTACACGGCCGCCTCGATGGACTCGCGCACTGCCTGATCGCCGTTGCACGCGCCGATGCTCACCTTCGTCACTTCGCCTCCCGGTACCTGCGTCACATTCAATATACAGTTTATCCCGGCTTTGGCTGTCGGCGGGCGTAACCACGCGCGGGTGATCCTCGCCTGGATCATCGACTGCCACGTCGCGAGCGCCGCGCCGTTGCGCTGGACATCGGCGTGCTCCTCCGCCGCGAGGCTGCGCTTCAGGTCCGCCTCGCGCTCGCGCCGGTCCTGCTCCTCCTGCCGGGCGCGCTCGGCGGCGGCCTTGGCTGCGGCCTTCTCCGCCGCCGCCCTGGCGACCGCGGCCTTTTGCGCCGCGGCCTTTTCCGCGGCCGCCTTTTGTGCCTCGGCCTTTTCCGCCGCCTTCTCCGCCGCGGCTTTCTCGGCTGCGGCGCGCTCCTCCTCCGCCTTCTGCTCCTGCCGCTTCGTCTGCTCGGCCTGCTCGCGCTGGGCTCGTTCCTCGGGCGTCGGCTGAGGCGGTCCCACGTCCTCAGGCGGCCGCGGCTCGGGCGCCGCGGCCGGCTTCGGCGCGGGGGGTTGCTCGAGACCCTTCAGCGTACGCGAGTCCACTACCGTCGCGGAAATGGGCGGGGTCGGCGGCACGCGCCGCTGCTCGCGAAACATCATCCACCCATAGACGAGCGCGGCCAGCAGTGCGCCGTGCAGCAACAGCGACAGCGCGATCGAAATCCACCGGTCACTCGCACGCTGCACCATCGCGACCCAAGACGATCAGCCGGGACGCGGCGCCGGCTGCGGCAGCGGCTCGGTCACGAGGCCCACCTGCTTCGCACCCGCCTGCTGCAGCAGCACCATCGCCTCGACCACCCGGCCGTAGGGGATGGCCGCGTCGGCCTTCACCAGCACCGCGCGCGCCGGATTGCTGCGCAGCGCCGCCGTGGCGCGCGCCGACACCGTCTGCGCATCGAGCGCGGCGCGCGGGTCGCCCCCGATGTTCAGATACAGGCGCCCCTGCCGGTCGATCGACAACACGAGCGGTTTGAGTTGTTGCGCCTCCAGAGGTTCCGCGCCGGCATGCGGCAACGTCACCTTGACGCCCTGGGTGAGGAGCGGAGCGGTGATCATGAAGATGATGAGCAGCACCAACATGACGTCGATGTAGGGAACGACGTTGATCTCGCCCATCAGCCGCCGCCCGCGCGTGGTCTGTGCCATGGTCAGCGCTCCTGTCCCGACTTCGGCTCCTGGGCCGCTGCGGCGGCCTTGCCGCCCACCGGCACCAGCGCGCCGCGCGCCGCGTGGCGCTGCAGGATGGTGGAGAACTCCTCGATGAAGGCGTCGAAACGGATCTCGAGACGCGTCACCTGGTCGGCGAAGCGGTTGTAGGCCACCACCGCGGGGATCGCCGCGAACAGGCCGAAGGCGGTCGCGACCAGGGCTTCGGAGATGCCGGGCGCCACCTGGGCGAGCGTCGCCTGCTGGATGTTACCGAGCGAGGAGAACGCGCTCATGATCCCCCATACCGTGCCGAACAGGCCCACGTAAGGGCTGGTGCTGCCCACCGTGGCGAGCGTCGCCAGGCTGTGCTCGAGGCGGTCGACTTCCTTCAACTGCGCCACGCGCATCGCGCGCCGTGCGCCCTCGAGCTGCTGCTCCTGGCCGGCGTTGGCCTGGCGCAGCCGCGCGAACTCGCGAAAGCCGAACTCGAAGATGCCCGCCATCCCGTAGGCCCCGCCCGCCGACTCGATCGCGCGGTAGAGCTGCGCCAGATCATCGCCCGACCAGAACCGGCTCTCGAAGCGGTCCGCCTCGCGGCGCGAGCGGCCGATGATGCGGCGCTTGCGGAAGATGATCTGCCACGAAGTGAGCGAGGCGAGCACCAGGATGCCGATCACGATCTGCACCGGCACGCTCGCCTGCATGATGAGCCGCAGGATCGATAGTTGGTCGTTCATGGCTTTTAGGGTCCCTCCGCCGCGCGCATCTCCAGCAGGAACGCCGGCAGGCGCCGCGGGCGCAGCGTGCGCGCATCGACGCAGGCCACCCGCACGCATGCCTGCGCCAGCAGCTCGCGCTCCGCCCCCGGGGCGCGGCGATAAACGCATTGCGCGAAGCGCAGCGACGCGGGACCCTGCGGCCGCGGCTCGCAGCTGATCTCGAGCTCGTCGTCGAGGCGCGCCGGCACGCGATACTCGATCTCGAGGCTCACGACCGTAAAGAGGATGCCCTCCTCGCTCGCCAGGCGCTGCTGCGAGTGGCCGAGCTGGCGCAGCCATTCGGTGCGGGCGCGCTCGAGGAAGCGCAGGTAGTTGGCGTAATAGACGATGCCACCGCCGTCGGTGTCTTCCCAGTAGACGCGCGCCGGCCAGAGAAAGCCGCTCACCGCGGATCCTCGAAGAGCTGCAGCGTGGTCGCGGCGCGCTCCGGCGGTTTCAGGCCAAAGTGCTGGTAAGTGGCGCGGGTCACCATGCGCCCGCGCGCGGTGCGCACCAGGAATCCCTGCTGGATCAGGAACGGCTCGATCACGTCCTCGAGCGTGCCGCGCTCCTCGCCGAGCGCCGCGGCCACACTGTCGATTCCGACCGGCCCGCCATCGAAGCGCTCGATGATGGCGCTCAGGAACTTTCGGTCGAGCGTATCGAAGCCCTGCGCGTCCACTTCGAGAAGATCGAGCGCCGCATCGGCGAGCGCCAGGTCGATCCGCCCGTCGGAGCGTACCTGGGCGTAGTCGCGCACCCGGCGCAGCAGGCGGTTGGCGATGCGCGGCGTGCCGCGCGAGCGCTGCGCGATGCGGCGCGCCCCGCCCTGGTCGATCACGACCCCGAGGATTGCCGCCGAGCGGATCACGATGCGCTCGAGATCATCGACGCCGTAGAACTCGAGCCGCTGCACGATCCCGAAGCGGTCGCGTAGCGGCGAGGTGAGGAGCCCGGCGCGCGTGGTCGCGCCCACCAGCGTGAAGGGCGGCAGAGAGAGCTTGATCGAGCGCGCCGCGGGCCCCTCGCCGATCATGATGTCGAGCTGGTAGTCCTCCATGGCCGGATAGAGGACCTCCTCGACCACGGGCGCGAGCCGGTGAATCTCGTCGACGAACAGCACGTCGCGCGGCTGAAGGTTGGTGAGGATGGCGGCCAGGTCCCCGGGCCGCTCCAGCACCGGGCCGGAGGTCTGGCGCAGATTCACCTCGAGCTCCGCGGCGATGATGTGCGCGAGAGTCGTCTTGCCGAGTCCCGGGGGACCGAAGATCAGGACGTGATCGAGCGCCTCGCCGCGCCCGCGTGCGGCGCTGATGAAGATCTCGAGCTGGGTTTTGACCGGCGTCTGGCCGACGTACTCCGCGAGCCGGCGCGGGCGGATGGCCCGCTCGACCGCCTCTTCCTCCGCGCCCGGCGCGCTGCTGATGATTCGCTCGGCTGTCACGGCTATCGGCCTACTCCCGCGCCGCGCTCTGCAGCGCGCGCCGGATCAGCTCCTCGGTCGTGTAGGTGCCCGGCTCCACGGCCTTCAGCAGCCGCGTCGCCTCAGCCGGACGATAACCGAGAGCGACCAGCGCGCCAAAGGCCTCGCCCTCGGGGCTGTCGCCTGGCGGGGCGGAAGAGCCGCCCGGCGACGGGGCGGGTGGCGCAAGACGGTCGCGCATCTCGACGATCAGCCGCTCGGCGGTCTTGCGGCCGACGCCCGGCACCTTCGTGAGCGCCGCGACGTCCTCGTTCTGCACGCAGCGCGTGAACGCTTCGACGGAGAGACCCGAGAGCAGGGCCAGCGCCATCTTCGGTCCCACCCCGGAGACGCGGATCAGGCTGCGGAACAGCCGCCGTTCCTCGTCGGTGGCGAAGGCGTAGAGGACGTGCGCATCCTCGCGCACGACCAGATGAGTCAGCAGGCTCACCTCGGAACCCACCGGCGGCAGGTGGAAGAACGTCGACATGGGCGCCTCGAGCTCGTAGCCGAGCCCGCCGACGTCGACCGTGAGTTGCGGGGGAGTCTTGGAGGCGATCCGGCCGCGCACCGCGCCGATCATCGCAGCGCCTGCCGCACGCGGCCGCCGGCCTGTTGGGCGGCGAGCGCGCCGAGGCGCCGCGCGTGCGCATGGC
>Ga0307469_10000329_pt1 | contig 17984 bp, 25 predicted proteins | sample atmos_gasesAM2C__FD_203084 | JGI IMG/M metagenome (GOLD analysis project Ga0307469, IMG submission 203084) | Hardwood forest soil microbial communities from Morgan-Monroe State Forest, Indiana, United States - atmos_gasesAM2C_515 | ecosystem: Environmental > Terrestrial > Soil > Temperate...
AGCGGAATCTCGCCGCGGTGAGGGTCGGCCTGCGCTTCGGCGGGTGTTTGCGCGTGGCATTTCGCCGGGATCAGAGCAGCCAGTTGTACGCGGAGTGCTTCGCCTCGCTGGTACGCCTGCCCCTTCTTGTAGTTCTGATAGTCGCAGGCCCCGGTGGTGTCGTTGCACGAAAAAACCTTGAAGCCTTGTCCGTCGGTGCAAACGTAAACAACATTCATTTGCAGCGTCGGCGTTTGCGCGAGCGCGCCGGACGCCAACCCAACCAAGAGGAACAGCTTCAACGAGAATGTGCGCATCTGACCACCTCGCTCTATGTACTCTGGGACAGGAAATATCTCGTGGTTCAGGAAAGCAGAGCGGCGAAAGGATATCACGAAGCCCGCCGAAGCCGGGTATTTTGAGTGCAATCCGGATGTTTCGCCAACTGACTGGACCGCTGCTGCGAACCGAGCCTTTGTGTGATAGAAATCAGACGTAATTCCGAGCAGCGTCGGTATGTCAACTCCGGCGACAATCGCGACCGTGCCGAGTTTGGCCTCGCCTACCCGAACGGATACAGATCGCGAACAAGTTGTCCGCCGACAGCAGATCGACCGGCTGCAACAACGATTAACGACTGTCCGTCGACGACTGGATCAAGCCTACCTGGACAAACTGGACGGTCGGATCCCTCCTCCGGCACCATATCCTTCCAATCGATGCTTCCTGTTCGTTAGCGCGTTTCTAGGAATTCGCGAACTTGCCGACTAACACGTCCTGTTCGTGCATGGGCGAAAAACTTTCGCAGCAACCAATCAATTGCGAAAGCACGTGGTAATAGAAGGTATCATTGTCGCAATCTTTCATGTCCTCGGCAGAATCCCAAATCGAAATTGCCATCGCCTCCCTACTCGTGGATTCTTCGCCTCGCAATACCAATAGGACACGAAATCCTTTTAGCTTGTCGATCGCGGCGGTGAGCGATTGCAGAGTAGCGGTAAACTCGTCGAGCTTGCCGGGACGAATGCGATAGTGCGTGGCGCGCGCGACCATGGGAGCCTCCCGATACTTACAATCAGCTGGCGAGGAGGCGCGATTGTACAGCGGGTCCGCGGATGCGGTAAATGATTGAAACAACTCCGAGCGCGCCGGTTTGCTGCCACTCCCGAGACGGAAGCCTTAGAGCGCGACCTGCGTTTGAGCGGAGATCCGAGGCGACGATATTGACTGTGGATTTAGTTGCCGGGCCCGCGAAGAAGGCGAATGGCGTTAGGAAGATCAGTATCGCCCTGTCCTGAGGACGCAGGCTCGTTGTCTGCGATTTCTGATTCCTCAAGCGACGAATTACTTTCGCCGGGCGCCAATAACAAGTTCGTTTCGACGCCGTGCTGCTTGGTGTACAGCTCGAAATAGCGGCCGCCCGTAGCGTAAAGCGATTCGTGAGTGCCCCGTTCGACGATCCGTCCTGCTTCAATCACTAATATCTGATCAGCGCGACGTACCGTGGATAGCCGGTGAGCGATGACAAACGTTGTGCGTCCGCGCATTAGATAGCGCAGTCCTTCCTGGATGAGCGCCTCAGATTCGGAATCGAGACTCGACGTGGCTTCGTCCAGGATCAAAATCCGCGGGTCTGCCAGAATCGCCCGCGCGATTGAGACGCGTTGCTTCTGTCCGCCGGAAAGCTTTACGCCGCGTTCGCCTACCACCGTGTCGTACTTGTTCTCAAATCCTTCCGCGAATTCATCCACGCGCGCGATTCGGCACGCCTCAAGAATTTCATCTTCGGTCGCATCAGGACGCGCAAACGCGACGTTCTCGCGAATCGTCCCATCGAATAAGAACGTATCCTGCAACACAACCCCAAGCTGCGTGCGGTAGGAATCGAGCCGAACGTGCGCGAGATCGTAACCATCCACGAGCACGCGTCCGCTCGTCGGGACGTAAAACGCCGCAATGAGTCCAATAATCGTGGATTTGCCCGCGCCGGATGGCCCCACGAGGGCCGTCACGGTGCCGGGCGCCGAATCGAAAGTAACGTCATGGAGCACAGGTTTGCCCGTGTCGTAGGAAAAATCCACATGCTCGAAAACAACGGAGCCGATGACACGGTCCAAAACGATTGTCCGGTCGGGATGTTCGTCCTCCGGTTTTTCGTTCAATACTTCGCGAGTGCGCTCGAGTCCTGTAATCGCTTCCGTCAACTGCGGGCCGATGGTGACAATCTGCACCAGCGGCGCAATGAGCATGCCAAGAAAAATCGTAAACGTGATGAAGGTGCCGAGCGTCATCGTCCCGGAGAGAATCTTCTGCGCCCCGAGAAACATGATCACGGCGCTAACGAGCCCCATGAGTACCGTGGACGAGAGGCTCATCAGCGAGGTCATCGTTAGCGTCTTAATCACATTGTCGAGCAGGCGATGAACACCACCGGCGAAGACTTTGCCTTCGCGCTCTTCTGCATGGTAGCCCTTCACCACACGAACGCCGCCCAAGGATTCCGTGAGGCGACCTGTGACCTCGGCATTTAGTTTTGGCCGCGCCCGGAAAAGGGGACGAATAGTCTTGAAGGCTTTGTTCAAAGAGATGGCGAATGCGATTAGCACCACCGCCGCCACAGCCGTCATGCTCGGGCTGATCCGCAGCAGCACTACCAAGGCGAAGATCGAAGTCATGATTCCGCCCGCGAATTCGATCAAGCCGGTGCCGATCAAATTTCGGACGCCTTCCACATCGCTCATGATTCGCGAGACCAGCACGCCCGTTTTATTCGCGTCGTAAAACGCTACCGGCAAGCGGCCGATGTGCGCTTGCACCTTGATGCGAAGGTCAGAAATCATCCGCTGCGAGGATTTGGATAACAACTGGGTGAGCGCGAACGACGTTACACCCTGCACGAGAGTTGCGCAGACCACTGCCAGGATGATCGGCACCAGTAGCTGTCGCTGATGTTTGCCGATGACGTTGTCGATCAGAAATTTCGTCGAGCCGGGAAGAACGAGGCCGGCGATGCGGTTAATGAGCATCAGTCCGAACCCGAGCGCCAGGACAGCCCGGCGTGGCTCGATAAGCTCCCACACATCCGGCAAGAGCTTCCATGCGTGCTTGGATTTTTCAGGTTTGCTTCGGCCTCGAGGGCCGCGTTCGGCATCCATTCGGCGTTTTAGTCCTGTTCCTTGGCTGTTGAATCTCGTGGCGCACCCTCTCTACTATACTCTGATGCCGGGTATGAGTACTTGACCCAACCAGCTGCCGTCACAAAGCCTTTTGCTGCCTCTATGCGGCCGGTGCTAGACTTGGGCATGGCTAGGAAAAAACCAAACCGCAAGAAAAAGACCACCAGAGCCACTAAGCCGGCACGCAAGACCAAACTTACATCCCGAGCGAAGATTTCTGCGAAAACAAAGAAGTCCGCTGCCCGCAAGCGTCGGACTCGCAGCACTCAACTGACCGAACAGCCGACCGCGCAGATTCGCCAGGGAGTGGGATTGGCTGCCGAAGGCGGGCAGTCGGGTGACATTCAGGGACTGTCTGGAATCGAGGATGTCGATTCTGAGAGCGTTCGAGAGCTGGCAGAAGAGGGGCAGGACTTCGAAGCGGGAATTGTCAGTGGTGTCGAGAACGCGCCTGATCCGGACGTTTCAGAAGTAAAAACCCACGAAGTTCCCGAGGACGATGTTCCGGAAGAATACCGCACTCAGGATTAAATCAGGCCGGATCACTTAAGCTTAACTGTCAGGATTTTCCTGGCGTGGCGGCGGAACAATCGGATGCGCGCTCACAGCGACTAGTCCGATCCCGCTCATGAATAAAAAACCGGCAAGTAGCGACGCTAAAGGAAATGCCTGCTCCGCAGTTTGCGCCGGCTCGTTTCGCCGGACGGCAGCCGCGTGAACCACCGTTCGCTTCTTCATGATCCGCGCGATATCCTGATGGGCAAATAGAATGATTCCAATGACAGCCAAGATAAGACCTGATATCGTCGAGCGGTTCATGTAAACGGGTCCCTTTCGCATCCTCTGTATCGCGGAGCAGGCCCGGAGTCCTGGGCTCCGGGTTTGCTCTCGCGACGCCTGATTTCTTCCCACAACAGTAGAATCGAGATCAGCGCTGCCGGGCAGCCTTGGCACGATCCTCGCGCCGTTCCAATTCGTTTTCTTGGGTCAGCGCTCTCACGAACTCGTCAGCTTCGCGGGCAGCAACTTCCTTGGCAATTCCATAACGCTCCTGCAATCGGCCAATCAGTTGCTCCCGCTTCCCGGCGATAACGTGAAGGTCGTCGTCGGTCAACTTACCCCACTTTTCGCGGACCTCGCCCTTATACTGTTTCCACTTTCCCTCAAGTTGGTCCCAATTCATTACGGTAGTCCCCCGGTTCCAGGTGATTGACTCCCACTTTTTCAGCAGAAAGAAGATGCTCGGAATCAGTTGTTCGGTATCAGCTTCGTGTCGCATTCGGTTCATCTGCCGCCTCTGGTCTTCACTCCTCGTATGTATTAGAGCGTTCATGGCGGCTTGAGCTCGCTAGTGTGCAATGCTTTTGCCAAGCGCAACTTTTCGCGGAAGTGCTTTATTTTATGCGTACTACCCAAGCCTAAGGTTTGCCCTGTACGAAGGTGCCGCGTAAATTTGGAGCCGTCACCCGCCCTTTCTTCCTGAGCTACATGGTTTGCTGTAGCTGCTGTTTTACTCAAACGAGCTTATCGGGCGCTTTGTATTTTTGAGATTTCGCCGGCGTGGGACGGTGCGTGGAAGTACCTTGCAGGTGAACCCGGCGCAAACTACTACTTGTTTGTACTTTTGGCCGCTACGAATAACTTTGGGCACACTACTGCCGATTCAAGTGGCGGTACAGTGACTTTCCGAATGGCGGGCGGTTTCGGTGTTAGTAGTGCGTCCTAGCCGTTGGCAGCTCGCGATAAATTCTTCGGCTCGGGCGTCAGCAGAGGATTCCGCCGCGCTGCTGAGCTCCGCATTCGAGGCGTTCCATCGCAATCGATCGTATCAGCCGGGGTATACGTCGCTTCTCCGTGGCAAGCCCTGCAGCGCAGATTGAACGAGCTGGAGCGCAATTCCGTCAATTCGTTCGGTTCGGATTCTCTCAATTCCTTTTCTTTGCGAACTTGCGATGCCGAAAGCGGAATGGGCTGACGGCAATGAATGCAAAGGACACCGCGGTACTGTTGTTTCTCGGCTTCAGCGATCATTTATAACCTCTCGTAGGAAGGGGCCAAGGACATCGAAGAGGCCGGATTCTAGTCTTCTTTCCTGGTCCAGTCCAGCATCAATTTTTGAATAAGACTAGCCTAAACTCATTGGCTCGATAATTCACCGGTAATAGTAAGTGTCCATTGTGGCAGGAATGGTGAAGAACCCCAACTCGAATCTCAAGAATTTGTAAGTCCTCTGTCCTCAGAAGCTTTCGACAGATTGTTTCGTCGCGCGGCTCCGAACTTTCGTCTAACATCCTCCAAGCTCCCTAGGCGCGATGGGACGAAGCGCGCCCGGAATTTGCTCCCATCGGCGAGGTACCCGGCGCTGTTTGGCTTTTGCTGCAGCAGAGCGTACCGACCGCATTACGGTGACTATGAAATTGGACTGAAATTAGGTCCGCCGCACGCAATCAAGCGTGCGAACGCAGGGCCGCTTGAATCTGCCGCGCGGCACCAGTAAGATGCTGCCAACTTTCGGTTTGAGGCGGCAACTTGCATTGGGAGCTTTCGATGAAGAGTGAAATTGCCGCAATCTCACCCTTCATTGATCAGTTTATGCTCAAGATTCGGGAATTCCATTGTGATCCAGGCAGTGAATTCGCCATCGAACTCGCGCTCCGGGAGGCGCTGGCAAACGCCGTCCTTCACGGCAATCGCGAAGACTCTAAAAAGAAAGTCCATGTTCGCTGCGAGTGCGAAAAGGACCTAGGCGTTTCACTGGTTGTTCGGGATGAAGGCCCGGGCTTCGATCCGGACGAGGTTCCGGACCCAACGGCGCCCGAGAATCTGGACGCCGAACATGGTCGCGGTATCCTGCTGATGAAGCAGTTCATGGACGAGATTCATTACGAGCGTGGCGGAACGGAAGTGCACATGCGAAAACGCCCCTCCACTTAGTATTTGGAAATTGACCACAGAGTTGCCTCTCAACAGATTCTTTCCAACGAATTTGAATTCTCGCGGTATGCTTTCTCGCTGGAAATCTAAAGCCAGGGAGGCTCGTCTTGTAGCTCGACGCGCCTTGCCATCCTGGTGGTCAAATCCGACGGGGGAGACGTGGCGGATGGGAAATCGGACTATGAACTTGGTATGAACCGTCGCATCACGCGACGCGATTTTCTGAATGGACTCAGCGTCGCTGTCGGTGCTGCTTTTTCCCCCGACTTGAAGTGGCTTGAATCACTCGGAATACCGCAGTCTCCCTTCGCGCCCGAAAAAAGTCCTGATTATTACCCGCCCACGCTTACCGGCATGCGCGGTACCTCGGATGCCGCGATGGAAGCCGGCCACGCTCTGCGCGACGGAAAAGTTTGGCCGAACGCCACACCGGATAAGGAACGCTACGACTTAATCGTCGTGGGCGGAGGAATCAGCGGCCTTTCGGCGGCCTATTTCTATCGCAAAATCGCCGGGCCGAGCGCCCGAGTTCTTATCCTCGAGAATCTCGATGACTTTGGCGGCCATGCCAAGCGTAACGAATACCAGACGCCAGACCGGCTTCTTCTCGGCTATGGCGGAACCCAGTCGATTGACTCGCCCAATCGTTGGAGCAAGCACGCGAGAGACCTGATCCAGGAGCTCGGGATAGATGTTCAGCGATTTGAAAAATATTTCGACCGAGCTGTCGATCCGAACCCGTCGGAATCCGATTCAGTCTTTTTCGACAAAGAAACGTTTGGTGAGGACGTTCTCGTCGCTGGTCGCGGCAAATTGCCGTGGTCAGAATTTTTTGGCAAGGCGCCGCTCAGCGATCAAGCGAAAGAGGATTTGACACGCCTTTATACCGCAAAGGTCGACTATTTGCCGCACCTTTCGACCTCGCAAAAAAAGGTCCTCCTCGCCAAGACTAGCTACAAGGACTATCTGCTTAAATACGTCAAGCTCCACGCCGACGCGCTGCCGTATCTGCAGAAGCAAACATACGGCCTCTATGGCGTCGGAATCGATGCAGTTCCTGCCGCCGATCTGGCGGGCTTGAGCTACCCAGGCTTCGACGGAATGGATCTTTCCGGGCCGCCCGGACCGGGGCTCGGCGCGGAGATTACGCAGCGCGACGACGGGGCACCTTACATCTATCACTTTCCGGATGGCAACGCGTCCATTGCGCGCTTGTTAGTCCGCGCGCTAATCCCTGGCAGCGCCTCTGGCACGACGATGGAAGATATCGTGACCGCGAAAATGAATTATGCGGCTCTCGACGATCCGAAATCCCGCGTGCGTGTCCGCTTGAACAGCACGGTGGTGAAAGCGGCGAATATGGGGGAGCCAGATAATCCCAAGGAAGTTGAAGTTACTTACGTTCGCGGCGGGCGCGCGCACAGCGTGCGTGGAAATGTCTGCATCCTCGCCTGTTGGAATATGGTGATTCCATATATCTGTCCGGACGTATCGAGAAAACAAAAAGACGCGCTGGCATATGGAGTTAAGGTGCCGCTCGTGTACACGAACGTACAGATTCGCAACTCAAGCGCGTTCAAAAAACTCGGCGTGAGAAGAATCAAATGCCCGGGCAGTTTCTTCTCGACGGTCGAGATGGATTATCCCGTGAGCATGGGCGATTACAAATATCCATCCAGCCCGGACGCCCCCTGCATTTTACATCTGGAAAAAATTCCTTGCGGCTCGGGCGCCACCGCGCGCGACCAGCAAATTGCCGGGCGAATGGAGCTCTATCACACCCAGTTCGCTACGTTCGAGCGCAATATTCGCAGCCAGCTTGAACATATTCTTTCGCCAGGTGGCTTCGATGCAGCGCGGGACATTCAAGCCATCACCGTCAATCGCTGGCCGCACGGTTACGCATATGAATACAATTCACTCTTCGATCCGAATTGGCCCGAAAATGAACGTCCGTGCGTGGTCGGACGGCAGCCCTTCGGCAGAATTTCGATTGCCAATTCCGACGCTGGTGCATTCTCTTACACAAGTGCCGCGATCGACCAAGCGTATCGCGCGGTGAAAGAAGTGACTCGCTTCAGCCAAAAGCAAACTTCGAAAGCCGCTGACTAGACGCTATTTCTCGCCCGGCCGCTCGGTTACGGGATTTGCTCCGGCTCCCGGCAACGGCGATTTGCGGCCCCCTGCGGATTCTCCCTCAAGCAACGTCTGCAAATTGGAATACGCGTAAATCGTTGGGGCGTGATTCTGCATCAGGCCGCCGGTGTCTGCTGTTGGACCATAATTGCTGTGCAGATCGTGGCCGAACATGCGCAGCATTGCGATTTGCTGGCCACGATGATGCGCCGTGTGCGCGATGCGGCGGGTCATCACCCACGCGCGCGACCGCGGCACATCGAAAAATTTGGTTTCTCCTTCCCACCACGCGTCGTCTTTGAGGCGCAATGCATTGAGCCGCTTACCGCTGTCCTTCGCATAACGCCGGATAAATTCGATTCGGGTCTCGGGTTTTGGTAAGGGCGACGCGCCTACATCGATGCCGAGCATCGTGCCCATCCAGATGTCCTCGCTCACGCACTGATGCACCATCTGCTCATGCACGCTGCGCCCGCGCGGATCGCCGGCTCTCGGGCGCAAAGGCATTTCTTCATCGCGAAATTCGCTCCACGTGCTAACGACCTTGATCCGTTCGGTCTCATATGTTTCCACCAGAAACTCATAGTGCATCGTGATCCTCCTCTGCACACAAAAGAGCAACTGCTTGTGCGAACTAAGCTCCAAGTACTTTAGTACGCCTAACACCCGACTTTCGCCTGCTCGTTTTCTGCCCAAGGGTACAGTTGTTCTCGGCTCCGCATGTCCCGCAAACTGAATGCCTTGAACGTTACATACTTGGGACACGTACCTTGGGCTTGGGGCATGCATCGTTCACGACGCTGCTTCCACTCATTCCGCACGCCCCGCCGCAATCGTCCTGGAGACAACATGATTAACCGACTGGGAGTTATCTTCCTCCTTGTAGGTGCCTCGGCCGCTTCTCCCGCATTCGCGGGCGACAGCGCCACCATGAAGTGCAATACGAATCAGGATCGAATCTGGGTTTACGATTCGCTTAACAGTTTTGACGTTTCGGCCAAACTCAAGTGTGGCGAAACAGTCGAGATCACAGCGCGCGTGAAGGGTTATGTGAAAATCCGCGCAGCCAACGGCACCGAAGGCTACGTGCAGGAGAGTACGTTCCCGGATTTGCCGCCTTTCATTGATCCGAACGATTCGCAATCGAATGTTTCGATCGCAAAACGAATTGCCCCTCGCGCCGCGACACATCCGGCTGCTGCCTCGACGAGTGCCGACAAAGTCTCGACTCCAGCGCCTGTGGCGATGGCGGCTCCAGTACCTGCAGTAACTGTCGCTTCGGCTCCGACTCCGGCGTCGGCGGCAGCGCCTGTGGCAACGCCGGCTCCTGCACCCGCAGTGACTGTCGCTGCAGCTCCGATTCCGGCTCCAGCGCCAGTTTCTGTTGTGCGCACCGCCGCAGTGTCCTCGTCCTCTTCGGTTGCTTCGGCTCCAGCCGTAACGCCATCTCCAGTCGCTCCCGTGACAACCGTAAGCGCTAAATCAACTCCGCCGCCCGTTGCTGCCAGGAAGCCAGGTACCGTCGCGAGCACTGCGCCTAGGCCGCAACCCCCAGCGCCCCCGGCACCTGTTTCCGCGCCGCACGCTCCGACTCTTACGTCCACTTCGGCCAGCACCAGTTCAAAATCGTCTTCGCCAGCCCCATCCGCAAAAATGGCGAACACCAAGTCTGCTGCGGCTCCGCCGCAGCCGAGCGGCGCGCATCCGGCACCGACCCCCTCGGTGCCGACGCCCGCCGTCCCCAGCACTGCAAAACCAGTCGAGACAGCCGCGGCCATTCACCCGCAACCGTCTCACGAAATCGCGAGCGTTCATACCGTGGCGGCCACAGAGCCCGACGAGTATCCCGACTACCAACCGGAAAACGCCAGCGCCGACCCAGCCTGCCAGTTATTTTTCTCCGCCTACGGACTCTCCCCCGCTCAAGCTAAATGGATCGCACAGAATCGCAAGAAACAGTTCTCAAGCATCTGCCCAGCACCTGAGGTTTCGAAGGTTGATTTTGTCATCATCTTCACGCACGACGTAGACTTCTTCGGTTCCACGCTGCCGAGCGTCGTTCACACAGATCACAACGGTTTTTCGGATTTCAGTCCGATGACCATGATCGATACCGCGCTCGTCCCGATGTCGGAAGCGGACAAATCACGTCGCGAATATGTCTGGGTGTTCAAGATGCAGCGAGGCAACTTCGACCCGGCGAAATTCTCGCCCCGGCGGCGTCCGCAATTCGCGAAGACCGAGTCTCACGCTCCAACGCGAACCGTCGAGGAAGCTTTCCGCTACATCGAGAGCGGCGGCACGAATCGATAGCTCGAGGCCGGTCTCAACACATTGGTGCGATACATCCGCCGCTGCTGTCACGCCGCATTTCCTCGCGTCTTTACGTATCCGCCCGAGTCATACCTAGTGGAGCTGGAAGACTTCAAATGGAGAAAGTGTTGTTTAAAGGGCTGAATTCTAACGATTCTGAGAGGCGGTAGCGCGCCGATTCGGGTGGAGCGGCTGGGATGAGCCGAATGGTTGGCGCAGCCAACGCAGTACGATCACATTCATTCCCGGCTCATTCGAGGGCACGACGATAGACTGCTCAGTCGACGCGTATTGCGGGGGGAGAGGTTGTCGAAGCCAATGCAACAAATATCCCTTCGTCCGGTGCCAAACGGGCGCTACATCCCTCCATAGACCTTGCAAAGACAGCTCTGCCTTTGAGAATGTGGCAGACAGCCGACGCGTCCCGCTTTCGCGCCGCGACGACACGGCAGCTTTAAACCTCGACAATTTGCGCTTGTCGAAGACGTCGCTCCAAATGTGGTGTAGCGCTTCCTGAAGATCATGACGCCGCTCGATCACCTTGGATTTTAGGGTTCGAGATAGAAACGTCCTTGGCCAATTGTTTCGCACCGTCGCGAGTACGCGACTATTGAGTGAGACTTTGCGCGTCCTTGGTCTCGTCGCACCCGGCTTGATTGTTTGCCGAGCGGTCAATGGATGCGTAGTGGCCATTGAGTCATCCGACGGGCGGAGCACAGCAGCGTGTTGCGGCACCACGACTTCCGGTTGGTGATGCGCCATGATTGCCGGCACGGGCTCAACAGGCGCAGGGAAGGAAGGCGCGGTAATGGCTTCAGCCGCGCTGGCGACAGGCGGAGGTGCCGCCTGGACGATCGGCAGAGGTGTCATCGCCTCAACGGCGCGCGCTGACGATTCTGTGATAACTACCTCCTGCTGGGGAAGAGCTAAAGCGTCTGGGACCCTGCTATGTATCCGCGGGACGTATTTCTCCTCGTCGAAATGAAACTCGCGCGCGACCTCATCCAGCACCTTCGCCGGCACCAAGCGCAGATTGCTGGCGTACGCATTGATAAGCGCATGTTCGCACAGCAGGTTCATCACACGGGGAATCCCGCGCGAATAAGCGTGCACAGCTTCTACAGCTTCAAGGGAGAAAATCGGCCTGCCCGCGGCACCGGCGATCTCAAGGCGCGCCCGAATGTAGTCTCGGGTTTCTTTCGGCGTAAGGGCCGCGGTTTTGCATCGGACAGCAATTCGTTGCTTCAGCTGGCGGGTTTCGGGCCGGTTGAGTTTTCCCTCGAGTTCCGGTTGCCCAACGAGCACGATCTGCAATAGCCTTTCCTGGGGAGTCTCCAAGTTTAAGAGCAATCGAATTTCTTCGAGCACATGAAAAGGTAAGCCCTGCGCCTCGTCCACGATGAGCACGGGAACTTGGCCTTCGCGGCAGCGCTCGGGCAGCCATTGTCCCAGGCACATCAGCGCATTGCCTTGCCATCGGGGGTCTGGCCGCACGCCGAAGTCCGCCAGCATGAAATCGTAAAGATGCTTGGGCTCCAGATGCGAATTGAAAATGTACGCAGTCGGCGTCCGGCGGTCACGAAGCCATTCGAGCAACCGCCGGATCAATGATGTTTTGCCGGTGCCAGCTTCGCCGGTGAGGAGGATTATTCCTTCATGCGACCGGATGCCATACTCGAGCGCCTCCCATGCCTCCTGGAGACTGGGGGTCATAAACAGACAGCGAGGATCAGGGCTCACCGCAAATGGGTTCTCCCGGAGGCCGTAGAAACTAAAGAAGCGAACGTAGGGATTGCTCTGCAAGCTACTCCGATCTTATTAATGCGTTGTTACCACGACGACGCAAGATATTAGCCCCCCGCACCTTACGAATTCTATAGGGAATCTCTGGTATGGCGTTAGGCGCCACATTTAGGGGGTCGGAGTACTTACGGTACGCAACCTGTGCCGTATAACTCCGCCCGTATCACGATGCGTTCCATTGTGTTCTTTTCAACTCAGATGTAGAGTCTTTCCAACTGGGGGTGCCGGCAGGTTGTTAGCCACGCTCAGGGAGCCCACCGATGACCATGGAATGCAATATCCGGCACATCAACGACATAACGATCCTCGATCTGAAAGGGCGTCTCAGCCTGGGTGAAGCGCTGGCCTTCGGACCAGGCAGCGATTTAGTGCTAACCGACGCGATTCTTCATCTGGCGGAAAAAGGCTACAAGAAGGTAATCCTGAACCTCGCCGGCGTGAAGTACGTGGATAGCTCAGGCGTTGGCCAACTGGTTGGAGCTCTTACCACTGCGCGGGGCGAGGGCGTTGCGTTGAAGCTAGTGAATCCCGTGAAGCAGGTGAGCGATCTTCTTAGAATGACAAAGCTCTATACCGTGTTTGATATCAGGGAAGATGAAAACGCGGCGATCGATTCGTTTTCGAGCGGCGCGGTCGCAGGCGCGTAGCTGCCGCTCAAGACTGAAAACTGCGAAGCGCTGCCTGTTCGTCCTGAAAGTCGCTAAAAACCGAATGCAGATTGGTAAGCCGCAGAATTTCCTGAGCGCGAGCGTTCAGATCCACGGCGCGTAAATCTGCATCGTTTTTGCGCGCGGTAAAAACAGAGCGAACCAATTGCCCGATCCCGGAGCTGTCGAGGTACGTAACGTTGCGCAGATTCAAGAGGACCCGCTTTCGGCCGTCTCGAAAAAGATCCCGCAGCAATTCGTGAACCGCCTCGCCTTCAATCAGCGTAAAGCGTCCGCTGACGTCCACGATCGTTATGTCTCCTACCTGCCGAGTACTGGCACTAAAACTCAATCTGCGGCCCTCCGGGACTTTGAGCCGGTCATTCTATCGCACACCGCCTCGTTTCCTAAATGCTGAGTGAAGCCCAAATCCTTGAGCGCCTGGGCAAGATTTGTCGTGATCTTCCCGGAGCCAGTGAAACAGTCACCTTTGGCCATCCCACATTTCAAGTAAACGGCAAGACGTTCAGTGTGCTCGAAGAATACAAAAGCGAGTTAGGAATCTGCATGAAGGTTGAGAAGAAACTGCAAGGTATTTCCTTGACGATCCGCGCTTTTTTCGCACGCCCTATATTGGGAAGCACGGCTGGGTACGCTGAAGGTGTATGCCGCTCAACTGGACCGAAATCAAAGCTCTTGTGCGCGGCAGCTACCGGCTCGAGATCAAAAGAAGCAACAAAACGGAAGCAGAATCCTTCGGCGATATGACGGGTACCTTCTAGGCTGCGATTTCGGCGAGCCATGCATCAAGAATTTTCAGCTGGTCATCGCCAATATCGAGAAAGGCCACGCCCATCCCCATGGCTTCCTGCGCGTAAATAATTTTTCCTTTCGTTGAAAACGTTCCCAGATCGCGAACAATCTTTAGCTGAATGAAGGTGCCGGGTGGCAGGGTAATCAGAACGTCGATGTAGCAGCCTTTGCGGCTGATTTCGGATACGCGCCCGGCGATGCGCGTATCGCTGGCCGGTTCGATTACCTCAACGTGCGCGATAAAACTATATCGCGGCACCGTTCTCTTTTCACGATAAGATTGACCTGTTTGGGAGGGCAGGTCGCTCGTTTCGCCCATGCCGACGCTCCACTATTCCTTCAGCTTGGCACAACCGCCAACGCCCGGCGAGACAGCCTTCTCTTTTGTGACGCGTAAGATACCCTGTCCACGCGGACGGGCTTTCATGTACCGCAACCTGGGGATTGATTTCAAACGAGTCGGAAAATTAATACTTATTCTTGACGACTTTGCTGACAAGCTGGCATCCGTATTTGTGCGGTTACCGGCTTCCCGAATCGGGAAGAACACCGTCGCCGTGCTTTCAATACGAAGCATCCAACCTAAGTTTACTAGAGATTTAGTAAATCCGCGGGTCACTGCGGCATCCGACAGTACGGCCTGAGAGAGCTCTAGGCTGCGCAAATCGTCATTGTTGTTCGGAATTGAGACTATTCAATGGCTTACGCTCCACGTCCCGGAGATCAGCTTAGAGAGCTTCGAAATCGCCTCGGCGTCACTACAAGGGAAGTCGAAGAGCTCAGCCGAAGACTCGCCGAAAGAACCGGCAACGAGGAATATTACATTTCAAACGCTTGGCTGACGCAGCTTGAGAACAAAGACTCGGTCCCAAGCATCTATAAGCTCTTCAGTTTGAGCGTTATCTACCGTTCGACGTTTGCGGATCTTCTTGCATTCTTTGGAATTGATCTGGGGAATAGCGCGCGCTATCAACTCGAGGTTCCGCTGGCCAACACTCATCTTGTCGCATTCGAGACCTCGGATCCGTCAGCCGCTGTCACCTTTCCAATCCGTCTGGACCGCAGCTTTAGCCTGGAAAAGACGAGTCTGGTGTCCCGAGTCGTTGAAGTCTGGGGAGACATTCCGGTTTCGCTGCTTCAGAGCCTGAATGTGCGTCATACGCAATATGGATACATTGGAATGTGCGATTTCACAATGTACCCACTTTTGCGCCCGGGAACATTCGTTCAGATCGACAGTGAGATCGCGAGTATCCGCCCGTCCGCCTGGCGGACAGAGTTCGACCGGCCAATCTACTTTATCGAACTGCGGGATAGCTATGCGTGTTCTTGGTGTGATCTGAGTGGTTCGCAGCTAACTCTCTTGCCTCATCCGCTCTCCGCATGCTCCGTCCGGCAATTTAGTTACCCGGACGAGGCCGAAATTGTCGGCCAGGTTACGGCTGTGGCTATGCGGCTGGTGTCGGCTCCAGAACCTGTGAGTGTCGGTGCTCCAAGATTGCCAAAGCGATCTTGAGATTTGAAAACAGAAACTCCGCCAGCAGCGAATCCGTGCCCAGCGGAACTGCTACTCGATACGGCGCGAGATCCTTCCAAGAGCGTAGAAAATCGCCCGGCGCAGTTCCGGTAGATCGCATATATAGTTCCAATTGCTCCGCTAAGTTCTTTAGCTGCAGTGATGTCAGTTCCTGGAAAGATTCCCGGTGGCAATCGGCCAGAGCCTCGCACGCGACTTCCGGGGAAAAACGAGCAGCCAGGCCCTCATGCACATAAATCCCGGTGTTGTAGTCCCTCATTGATGCGAGATAGATGAGCCGGTCAAGCGAGCCCGAGGTGTACGGTAAAGTGCGCCGCCGCAAGTCTTCGGAGGCTGCCAGCACGTCCGCTCGTTTGGCTTTCGCGATCACTTCTACCCTATTAGGGTTGTCCCATCCGGGCCAGATTCACTTCCCAACCGGGCGGGAGTTCCCGGTGTCAAAAACGCAAGAGATTGATCGAGGACTGAGCAGAGCCGCCCCGCCGTCGTTGCCGTGCGGCGTGCAAAGTTGGGCGCAGCATACGGGCCGCGCCATCGCATCAGAAGCTGTAAGACGCGGCACCTGATTTCAAGGCCCGCAAAATCGAGGGCGATAGAGAACTCCCTCCAGCGGCTCATGTGGGTGAACATCCGGGAACGGCTGACGTGAAAGTCCTTCAGCGCGCGGACCTGCTTCCGAATCTGGCCGATCCACATCAGTGCGAGACGCTTTCTCTCTGACATGAAAAGATCGGTAAGTTCGTTCGATCCAATCGACGAGATATAGGCAAAGTCTTGCCGCCCAAACACTTGCTCGACAAGATCGGCCGGAAGCAATCCGAGCTGCAGCGACTCCAGCGTCCTCTTGGCCGTTACCAACTCTCCGGCGCTGCCTGCGGCGTGCGAAGGTTGCCGGCGAATCGCGACCAGCAGCAGAACCAAAAGTCCTGTGCCGACCGCCAGGAAAATGACGAGCTGCATCATGGCCTATTCACCTTGCTGACAGCCGTGCGCATCGTTCCGAGCACCGCTTCCGTCCTTCCAGCGAATGCCTCGTAATCGTTATCGATTTCTTCCGGCTTTTCAGGCGCGGGAGCAGGCGCATAAGACCAAAGCGCGAAGGTCCAAATGAGAAGGGAAGCGAGATAAGTATATGGCTGAATCGCATTCCATCCGCGGTCAAATGTGGGCCCGAGGTGGATTCGAAGCACATTGCTCAAGATTGTGCTTCCCACGTACAATCCAAGCCCGGTCATAATCCCGCGCAGATTTCTTCCTACATCGATTCGGTAATAGGAAATGACGACGAGGACTCCACATAGGGTGAGCGCCTGAACAGTCCGGAAGTCCCGCTCCAAGCTTGACAAACCTTCATTGGCAACTGCGAGCGGCAATGGCAGCAATCGAAACGCAAAGTAACCGCAAAGAATTGCAAACATGGCGGCTAGAACAGTCGTCGCAAAGTTTCGAGCGCCCGGATATCTTTGGAAGCTTTTCCGGACTATTTCGAAAAGCACTCCAAAGCCCGCCAGCAGGTTAAGAAACTGTTTCGCCCAGAAGAACTTTGGATACGAAACGTAATGAAATTGATAGATCGGCCAGAGCGCAATGCTCAATGAGCACACCACCGCCATATAAGCGAAAAAGAACGGGTAGTGCGCGAAAAGCCGGCACTTAAGCAAACGAAATAGAATCACCGACTCCAGGACTATGCCGGCAATCCATAGGAGCGAGGCGGCCATGTACCTCCTATGGACGTACATCCTAACATAGTTCTAAGGGGAGAACGTAGGCTCTCCCCTTAGAAAATGAGACTCAGGACTACTTTAACCCGGGAAGGGCGGCATAGGTTCAGTGCCGTCCATGTGAGGACTGGTCGAAACGGGCACGGGCGAGGCGGCGCGCGAGGCGCTCGTTGCAAAGGTTGTAGTCTGAATTGTCAACACCGCTACGGCTGCAGTTGCGATCAAGAGAATTTTTTTGGCCTGCTTCATTTTCTTCCCTCCCTGTGGAATAGGCCCTTGGGCCGAGAAGAAAATAGAGAAAGCGCTCAGGCACCGAGGGAATCAGAAGGAATTGCTTGGAAAACAAAGCAGGGCGTCCTTTTCGCATGCTGATCTCGCTCAAAGCTCTAACGGAACGCCCCAACGAGGCTCTATCGAAACGTGGTGAAATCGGAGCGAGGATTACGCCCGTCTTGCGCGGCCAGCAAAAGGACAGGTAACGGGATTGACACGGATGCGGAATATACGGATGGAGTTTGCAGCCGAAGCCTTGTATTTCTTGTTGCAGGCATACTAGCCCTAACAAATGACTGACATGAGAGACGCGGCACCGCCCGAGGCTTCCGTTTCGCGCCCGGAAGAAATCCAGACGCATTTGAAACACCTCGACCGGCGCCAGTGGTGGCTGTGGTCGAGTACGGTGGCCGTCATCCTGCTGTTGACGCTCGCAGTCGCCTCTTTTGCATTTCCGGCAATGCTGAGCAGGGAACAGGGCACATACTCATTCTTTCTGAATCAATCGGTGCGGGCGCTCGTCGGAATGGTGTTGATTTTCAGCGTATACGTGGTGTACCAGCAGGTGCTGATCCACCGCATGCGAAACCAACTCGCTGAGCAGATTCAATCTCTGGCAAAAGTCGAAAGCCTTGCATCGGAAGTTTAC